>ENA-OQDE01000809-OQDE01000809.1-human-gut-metagenome-genome-assembly--contig:-NODE-809-length-15553-cov-1.839816_pt1 | contig 15553 bp, 19 predicted proteins | sample MGYA00242768_ERZ504595 | MGnify/ENA primary metagenome ERZ504595 (study PRJEB26092, sample SAMD00036307) | human gut metagenome | host: Homo sapiens | study: EMG produced TPA metagenomics assembly of...
TATGCCGGTAGCGCCGGGGTGGCAAAAGTCCAGAAACTCTCCGATATCAGCCTTGAAGAGCTGCCGCGTTTTTCCACCGGATTTAAAGAGTTCGACCGCGTATTAGGCGGCGGGGTGGTGCCGGGAAGCGCCATTCTGATTGGCGGTAACCCAGGAGCGGGGAAATCCACGCTGTTGCTGCAAACGCTGTGCAAACTGGCGCAGCAGATGAAAACGCTGTATGTCACTGGCGAAGAGTCGCTGCAACAGGTGGCAATGCGCGCTCATCGCCTTGGCCTGCCGACTGACAATCTCAATATGTTGTCGGAAACCAGCATCGAGCAGATCTGCCTGATTGCCGAAGAAGAGCAACCGAAGCTGATGGTAATTGACTCCATCCAGGTGATGCATATGGCGGATGTTCAGTCATCGCCTGGCAGCGTGGCGCAGGTGCGTGAAACGGCGGCTTATCTGACGCGCTTCGCCAAAACGCGCGGCGTGGCGATTGTCATGGTTGGGCACGTAACCAAAGATGGCTCGCTGGCTGGCCCTAAAGTGCTGGAACACTGTATCGACTGTTCGGTGCTTCTGGATGGCGATGCGACTCCCGTTTTCGCACCTTGCGCAGCCATAAAAACCGCTTCGGCGCGGTGAATGAGCTGGGCGTCTTCGCGATGACCGAACAGGGGCTGCGTGAAGTTAGCAACCCTTCCGCCATCTTTTTAAGCCGCGGTGATGAAGTGCCTCCGGTAGCTCAGTGATGGTAGTGTGGGAAGGAACGCGTCCGCTGCTGGTGGAGATTCAGGCGCTGGTCGATCACTCGATGATGGCGAATCCGCGCCGCGTGGCAGTGGGGCTGGAACAAAACCGTCTGGCAATCCTGCTGGCTGTCTTGCACCGTCACGGTGGTCTGCAAATGGCCGATCAGGATGTGTTTGTGAACGTGGTCGGCGGCGTGAAGGTAACCGAAACCAGCGCCGACTTAGCGTTACTGCTGGCGATGGTTTCCAGCCTGCGCGACAGACCGCTGCCACAGGATCTGGTGGTGTTTGGTGAAGTCGGGCTGGCAGGGGAGATCCGCCCGGTGCCCAGCGGTCAGGAACGAATCTCTGAAGCGGCGAAACACGGTTTTCGCCGGGCGATTGTTCCGGCGGCTAACGTGCCGAAAAAAGCGCCGGAAGGGATGCAGATTTTTGGCGTTAAAAAACTCTCCGACGCGCTTAGCGTGTTCGACGACTTATAATGAGAGATACGGAGGGAGATATGTCGTCATTTGATTACCTGAAAACTGCCATCAAGCAACAGGGCTGCACGCTACAGCAGGTAGCTGATGCCAGCGGTATGACCAAAGGGTATTTAAGCCAGTTACTGAATGCCAAAATTAAAAGCCCCAGCGCGCAAAAACTGGAGGCGTTGCACCGTTTTTTGGGGCTTGAATTTCCCCGACAGAAGAAAACCATTGGTGTCGTATTCGGTAAGTTCTACCCGCTACATACCGGACATATCTACCTTATCCAGCGCGCCTGTAGCCAGGTTGACGAGCTGCATATCATTATGGGTTTTGACGATACCCGCGACCGCGCGTTGTTTGAAGACAGCGCCATGTCGCAGCAGCCCACCGTGCCGGATCGTCTGCGCTGGTTATTGCAAACCTTTAAATATCAGAAAAATATCCGTATTCATGCTTTCAACGAAGAGGGCATGGAGCCATATCCGCACGGCTGGGATGTGTGGAGCAACGGCATCAAAAAGTTTATGGCTGAAAAGGGGATCCAGCCGGACCTGATCTACACCTCGGAAGAAGCCGATGCGCCACAGTATATGGAACATCTGGGGATCGAGACGGTGCTGGTCGATCCGAAGCGTACCTTTATGAGTATCAGCGGTGCGCAGATCCGCGAAAACCCGTTCCGCTACTGGGAATATATTCCCACCGAAGTGAAGCCGTTCTTTGTGCGTACCGTGGCGATCCTTGGCGGCGAGTCGAGCGGTAAATCCACCCTGGTAAACAAACTTGCTAATATCTTCAACACTACCAGTGCATGGGAATATGGTCGCGATTATGTCTTTTCACACCTTGGCGGTGATGAGATCGCATTGCAGTATTCCGACTACGATAAAATCGCGCTGGGACACGCTCAATACATTGATTTTGCAGTGAAATATGCCAATAAAGTGGCGTTTATCGACACTGATTTTGTCACTACCCAGGCGTTCTGCAAAAAGTACGAAGGGCGGGAGCATCCGTTCGTGCAGGCGCTGATCGATGAATACCGTTTTGATCTGGTTATCTTGCTGGAGAACAACACCCCGTGGGTGGCGGATGGTTTACGCAGCCTCGGTAGTTCGGTGGATCGCAAAGAGTTCCAGAACTTGCTGGTGGAGATGCTGGAAGAGAACAATATCGAATTTGTGCGGGTTGAAGAGGACGATTACGACAGCCGTTTCCTGCGCTGTGTGGAGCTGGTGCGGGAGATGATGGGGGAGCAGGGATAACCGTGACGAAACTGCTCAAAGGCGAGGTATAAAATGAGTTTTTTGATGAGTTGAAAACCTCTCTGGAAGAGGCTGTTGAGATTAGAAAGAACCTGCACGGGTGACCCACTACGAAATTGCGGATGCTAAGGCTATTCGTGAGCAACTTCATACTCCAACCGACCAGTTGCGTAGCCAGAATGCAATCAAATCTGACAGTCCGCTTCGGCGCGCGCTTTGGTCTATTTACCGGAGTAAATCAGCGGGCCGTGGAAAATTATGCGCAGCGCTTCTGCTGATTTGCGTACCTTCGCTGATGATAAGTCCTGCACTAGCGCGCTGCGCGTAATAGTCCGCCATCATGTCAGTCGCAACGTCACCCGCACGGGAACGTGTCATCGGTGGCATTACAATACGGTTTTTTAATGGCAACGCATTCAGCGCATATTTAGCAAATTACGTAAGGGGTCCCTCGCGCGGTTATTTGTACAGTTCGGCACTCATGGTGACGGTATTGCCCATGCGAGCGCTGGTGATTTTGTATTCAGAGGCGTTCATCTCTTTCGCTTTCTGCGCAATAACTGCTTCCGCAGAATCCAGTGTTGTTACCGGTTGCTGTCACGCTTTGCGCCGATGCGTTAAACGCCGCGACAGAGAAAAGAGAAGCTGTAAAAATTGCGAATGATCGTTTTCATGTTTATATTCCAGAGTGTCTTAATTGTTTGGCGTTTATTAACGCGATGGGGAGAGAATACGCCTGCTGCCTGATAACATAAATGATACAAATGACAATAGACTATTCTGCTTTTGTTAATAATCAGACGCCGGACGTTCCGACGCCTGTCGATTGCATCAGGCAACAAAGTTGTCCTTCAGCGCCTTGAGACCATCCCGATAGATGCCGGTAAACAGCGCTTCGGCCTCTTCGTTCGTCACATTCACCGGGGTGAATTCACCGAACCATTCCACACGGGAAACCTGGCTGTCGGCGGTTTCATGAACGGTAATGGTGGAGAGGTAATCCACCACTGGGAACGGTGCTTGAATAATGGAATAGGTATAACTGCGTTGACGGTTATCAAACGCTTCCAGACGTTCAACCACAGTGCCGCCGTCAGAGGTTGTCAGCGAACGAACGCGACCGCCTTCTGTCACTACGCTTTTCGGGATGAACGGCAGCCAGTCTGGCAGCGCATCAAAGCCGCCCATCAATTGCCATACGGCGTCGGCAGAAGCCGGAATTTCGATCGATACAGTTGTTTTAGCCATGATAATTTTCTCTTAATTTATAGGGTTACATAGTCAGGGTGTCGACGACACCGCCATCGACGCGCAGGGCTGCCCCTGTGGTTGCCGAGGAAAGCGGTGACGCGAGATAAACTGCCAGATTCGCCACTTCTTCCACATCCGCCGCACGCTGGATGATGGAGCTCGGACGCGAGGTTTTAACAAACTCATCGGCCTGTTCACGCGCACTGCGCCCCGATTGTGCAGCGGCATCCGCCAGCATCTCTTTCAGGCCATCGGTAAAGGTTGGCCCTGGCAGAATGGCGTTGACGGTCACACCGGTCCCTGCCAGTCGTTTCGCCAGACCATGAGAAACCGCCAGATTCGCGGCTTTGGTGACGCCGTAGTTGATCATGTCGCCAGGGATTGCCACGCCGGATTCGGACGAGACAAAGATAATCCGCCCCCAGCCCTGTTCCATCATGCCTGGCGCATAGTGACGCGCCAGACGAACGCCGGAGAGGACGTTGACGTTATAGAAGTGCATCCACTCATCATCCGGAACGCTAAAGAAATCTTTATCGTTGAAAATGCCCAGATTATTGACCAGCACATCAGCCGTTGGGACTGCAGCGATCAGCGCAGCCACGCCGTCTTCGGTGCTGAGGTCGGCCACCACGCCACGCAGTGACGCCGTGGGAGTTTGTGCCGCAATCGCAGCCATGGCGTCATCAACGCCGCGCTGTTTACGGCCGACGACAACCACCGTTGCGCCTGCTTTTGCCAGTCCGGCGGCGATACCCTGCCCAATGCCGGAGGTTGAGCCGCTGACCACCGCGACTTTACCTGTCAGATCCAGTTTCATCATTTTCTCACCAGGTTGATTAACGGGTCGGCAGCGGAGCGTTTTCCGCAACCAGATTTGACGGCGCATTTCTGCCCAGAATTCAGCCGGAACAGGCGCATTCAGTGCAGCCAGATCTTCTGCCATACGGCCAGGACGCTGGAGCCAGGAATAACCGCCGCAACGGCCGGGTTTGCCAGTGCGAACTGCAGCGCAGCTGCTTTAACGTTCACATTGAAACGTGTGGCAATGGTGTTAATTTGCGCCACTTTCTGCTGGATGGCCGCAGAAGCTTTCTGATATTCAAAGTGCTCGCCGCCTGCCAGTACACCAGAGCTGTACGGACCGCCCACAACAATATCCACGTTCTGTTCCAGTGCTTCTGGCATCAGGCGTTGCAGCGCACGTTCGTGATCCAGCAGGGAATAACGCCCCGCCAGCAGGAACGCATCCGGCTTCGGTTCGTCCAGCGCCAGCGTCAGTTCGCAAGGTTCGACGCGGTTCACACCCAGTCCCCAGGCTTTAATCACACCTTCGTCACGCAAACGCGTCAGCGCACGAAACGCACCGGTACGGGCAATGTTGAACTGCTCCAGCCAGCTGTCACCGTAGAAGTCCTGCGCCGGGTCGTGGATCCAGACAATATCCAGACGATCTGTTTTCAGGCGTTTCAGGCTGTCTTCAATCGAGCGCAGCGTGGCGTCAGCAGAGTAGTCATTCAGAATTTTGTTTTTCAGGCCATGTTCGAACAGGCCACCTTTTTCACCGAAATCACGTTTTGCCGGATCTTCCATTTCGTCCAGCATGATGCGGCCGACTTTGCTGCTCAGAACGTATTCATCGCGTGGATACTGAGACAGCGCTTCGCCCATGCGGATTTCAGAAAGGCCAGAGCCGTACAGCGGCGCGGTATCAAAGTAACGCACGCCCAGGTTCCAGGCTTCGCTCACGGTGGCGTGGGCCTCTTCTTCCGGAATGGCACGGAACATGTTGCCGAGAGGTGCGCCGCCTAAGCCAATTTTGCCGGGAAGTAAATTTTTGATGCTCATAAGATGTCCTCAATTATTCGGTTTGGGTTAGGGCGTTTTTTGCTATCGCCCTGTGACGTGGATCACAATACCTTGCGAGGTTGTGACTTGATAGGACATAATTCGTCTGACTTAAGTCCTTTGAGGTCTAACATGATTGATTTACGCCAACTGAAGTACTTCGTGGTGGTCGCAGAAGAAGAGCACGTGGGACGCGCAGCCGAGCGATTACATATCTCGCAATCACCGCTGAGCCGCCAGATTGCACAACTGGAAGAACGGCTGGGGCTGACGCTGTTTGAGCGTAATCAGCAGCGCATTCGCCTGACCGCTGATGGACAGACATTCCTTGCCGAAACACGTTCGTTGCTGACACACGCCAACCGCCTGGAGTCGTTAGGCAAACGCCTGGGACGGGGGGAAGATGGTGGCTTGTGTATTGGCTATATCGAAAACGCCATGCATTCCGGTGTGCTTTCTACGGCGCTACGTACGTTACGTGTATCGCGTCCGAATGTGCATATCGCACTTTACAGCCAACCACCGGCTACCCAGATTGAAGGCCTGCGCCAGCGCAGTCTCGATTTTTCTCTGGTCGATACGCCGCCCACCGACAGCGAGCAGGATCTGGAATATATTCAGGTTCTGGATGATCGAATGTTGTTGGCCTTACCGCAAAATCATCCTCTGGCGCAGGAGGAAAACCTTGTCGCGTCACAACTTGGCGATGAGCAGTGGATTGCGGTGATTCATAACGACGATGCGCATTCTCGCGATCATTTTGTCGCCGCCTGTGTTAATGCCGGGTTTAATCCTGATATTCGCCTGGAAGCGGGTGAACCACTCACGGCATTAGGTTTGGTCGCTGCGGGATTAGTCTGGCCTTAATTCAACATAGTCTGCGTCATAATGCGCCGGAAGGGGTGGTATTACGTGAATTGCCGTGGATGAATTATTCAACGCAATTATGGGCAGCCTGGCATAAAGCCAACCAACGTCCGCTGGTTTCCCATTTCCGCCAGATCCTGCGCGGTGAATAAAACGTTAAGCGGGAACCATGAGTTCCCGCTTGATTTGAGATGTCAGTCCGCATCTGAGCTAATACGCTTAAAGAAAATTCTGCCTTTTTCCGGGGACTAATCATTTAACTAATACCGGATGCGATGCTGGCGCGCCGCATCCGGCATTTTACGCATTACTTCGCAATACGCTTGTACTTGATACGCTTCGGCTCCAGCGCGTCTGCGCCCAGCGTGCGTTTTTTGTACTCTTCGTACTCGGTAAAGTTACCTTCGAAGAACTCAACTTTACCTTCATCCTGGTAGTCCAGGATGTGCGTGGCGATACGGTCGAGGAACCAACGGTCGTGCGAGATAACCATCGCACAGCCCGGGAACTCCAGCAGGGCGTTTTCCAGCGCGCGCAGGGTTTCGATATCCAGGTCGTTGGTTGGTTCGTCGAGCAGCAACATGTTGCCGCCAACTTGCAGCAGCTTCGCCAGATGCAGACGACCGCGCTCACCGCCGGAGAGTTCGCCAACGCGTTTACCCTGATCAACCCCTTTAAAGTTAAAGCGGCCAACGTAGGCGCGGCTTGGCATCTCGGTGTTGCCGATCTTCATGATATCCAGCCCGCCGGAAACTTCTTCCCAAACGGTTTTGCTGTTATCCATTGAGTCACGGAACTGATCAACCGATGCCAGTTTCACCGTTTCACCCAAAGTGATGGTGCCGCTGTCCGGCTGTTCCTGACCAGAGATCATACGGAACAGCGTCGATTTACCCGCACCGTTCGGACCGATGATCCGACGATCGCTCCTTTCGGGATCGAGAAGCTCAGGTCATCAATCAGCAGACGATCGCCATAGGATTTACGCAGATTGCTGACTTCCAGCACTTTGTCGCCAAGACGCGGTCCCGGTGGAATAAACAGTTCGTTGGTTTCGTTACGTTTCTGATATTCGGTGCTGTTCAGTTCTTCAAAGCGCGCCAGACGTGCTTTACCTTTCGACTGACGGCCTTTAGTACCCTGACGTACCCACTCCAGCTCTTTCTCAATCGACTTACGACGCGCAGCTTCTTGTGAAGCTTCCTGCGCCAGACGCTGATCTTTCTGCTCCAGCCAGGAGGAGTAGTTACCTTCCCACGGAATACCTTCACCGCGGTCCAGTTCGAGGATCCAGCCCGCAACGTTATCGAGGAAGTAACGGTCGTGGGTAATCGCCACAACGGTGCCTTCGAAGTCGTGCAGGAAGCGTTCCAGCCAGGCCACGGATTCGGCATCCAGGTGGTTGGTCGGTTCGTCGAGCAGCAGCATGTCTGGTTTTTCCAGCAGCAGGCGGCACAACGCCACGCGACGACGCTCACCACCGGAGAGGTTAGCGATTTTCGCGTCCCAGTCCGGCAGACGCAGCGCATCCGCCGCACGCTCCAGCTGAACGTTCAGGTTGTGACCGTCGTGAGCCTGAATGATCTCTTCCAGACGGCCTTGTTCAGCGGCCAGCTTGTCAAAATCGGCATCCGGATCGGCGTACAGCGCATACACTTCATCCAGGCGTTTCAGGGCGTTAACCACTTCAGAAACCGCTTCTTCAATGGACTCACGCACGGTGTGTTCCGGGTTCAGCTGCGGTTCCTGCGGCAGATAACCAATCTTGATATCCGGTTGCGGACGCGCTTCGCCTTCGATGTCTTTATCAATGCCCGCCATAATGCGCAGCAGGGTGGACTTACCCGCGCCGTTCAGACCCAGGACACCAATTTTTGCCCCAGGGAAGAAACTCAGAGAGATGTTTTTCAAAATATGACGTTTCGGCGGAACAACTTTGCCGACACGATGCATGGTATAAACGAATTGAGCCACGTTGGACTTCGCCTCTATGTTTATCGTGATGATGAGTTTTCAAAGGCGAAGTGTAGCCTGTTTCCTTATCTAATCCCAGCCGGTCGATCACCCTCCCGATAAAAGTAAAAAAGTGTCCGTAACGTGGCGTAAACGGCAATGACTGGTTAGCATAAATCTATTACGCGGCATGACGCTGCATTGATGTATTTACACTTAGAGGATGCGCTTGTGGAAAAAGCCAAACAAGTTACCTGGCGGCTGTTGGCTGCCGGTGTCTGTCTGCTGACGGTCAGCAGCGTGGCGCGAGCCGACTCACTGGATGAGCAGCGTAGCCGCTACGCCCAAATCAAGCAGGCCTGGGATAATCGACAAATGGATGTGGTCGAACAAATGATGCCTGGACTGAAGGATTATCCGCTTTATCCCTACCTGGAATACCGCCAGATCACCGATGATCTGATGAATCAACCGGCGGTGACGGTCACTAACTTGTTCGCGCTAACCCCACGCTTCCTCCCGCTCGCCACGCTGCAATCTCGTTTCGTCAATGAACTGGCGCGGCGTGAAGACTGGCGTGGCTTGTTAGCCTTTAGCCCGGAAAAGCCGGAACTACCGAAGCACAATGTAATTACTACTATGCGAAATGGAACACGCAGAGTGAAGAAGCCTGGCAAGGGGCGAAAGAGCTGTGGCTAACCGGCAAGAGCCAGCCTAACGCCTGTGACAAGTTATTTAGCGTCTGGCGTGCGTCAGGTAAACAAGATCCGCTGGCGTATTTAGAGCGTATCCGTCTGGCGATGAAAGCGGGTAACACTGGCCTGGTAACAGTGCTGGCAGGGCAGATGCCTGCCGATTACCAGACTATCGCCTCGGCAATCATTTCACTGGCGAACAACCCTAATACGGTACTGACCTTCGCGCGTACAACCGGAGCGACCGATTTTACCCGTCAAATGGCGGCGGTGGCGTTTGCCAGTGTGGCGCGGCAGGATGCTGAAAATGCACGGCTGATGATCCCGTCGCTTGCCCAGGCGCAGCAGCTTAATGAAGATCAGATTCAGGAGCTGCGCGATATCGTCGCCTGGCGTTTGATGGGCAACGATGTCACCGACGAACAGGCGAAATGGCGTGATGACGCATTATGCGTTCGCAATCTACTTCGCTTATTGAACGCCGTGTGCGAATGGCGCTTGGCACCGGCGATCGTCGCGGCCTGAATACCTGGCTGGCGCGTCTGCTATGGAAGCAAAAGAGAAAGATGAATGGCGTTACTGGCAGGCGGGATTTACTGCTGGAACGCGGACGTGAAGCTGAAGCGAAAGAGATTCTGCATCAACTCATGCAACAGCGTGGTTTCTACCCGATGGTTGCTGCACAACGCATCGGCGAAGAGTATGAGCTGAAGATTGATAAAGCGCCGCAGAATGTTGACAGCGCCCTGACTCAGGGGCCGGAGATGGCGCGCGTGCGCGAGTTGATGTACTGGAATCTCGATAACACCGCGCGTAGCGAGTGGGCCAATCTGGTGAAGAGCAAGTCAAAAACAGAGCAGGCTCAACTGGCGCGGTATGCTTTCAATAACCAATGGTGGGATCTTAGCGTTCAGGCAACGATCGCCGGGAAGCTTTGGGATCATCTGGAAGAGCGATTCCCGCTGGCTTACAACGATCTTTTCAAACGCTACACCAGTGGTAAGGAGATCCCGCAAAGCTATGCGATGGCGATTGCCCGTCAGGAGAGCGCCTGGAATCCGAAAGTGAAATCACCGGTAGGGGCCAGCGGCCTGATGCAGATTATGCCGGGTACAGCGACCCATACGGTGAAGATGTTCTCTATTCCCGGTTATAGCAGCCCTGGGCAATTGCTGGATCCGGAAACAAACATCAACATTGGCACCAGTTACTTGCAATATGTTTATCAGCAGTTTGGTAATAACCGTATTTTCTCCTCAGCAGCTTATACGCCGGACTAGGGCGGGTGCGAACCTGGCTTGGCAACAGCGCCGGGCGTATCGACGCAGTGGCATTCGTCGAGAGTATTCCGTTCTCCGAGACGCGCGGTTATGTGAAGAACGTGCTGGCTTATGACGCTTACTACCGCTATTTCATGGGGGATAAACCGACATTGATGAGCGCCACGGAATGGGGACGTCGTTACTGATCCGCACGTTTATGATATGCTATCGTACTCTTTAGCGAGTACAACCGGGGGAGGCATTTTGCTTCCCCCGCTAACAATGGCGACATATTATGGCCCAACAATCACCCTATTCAGCAGCGATGGCAGAACAGCGTCACCAGGAGTGGTTACGTTTTGTCGACCTGCTTAAAAATGCCTACCAAAACGATCTCCATTTACCGTTGTTAAACCTGATGCTGACGCCAGATGAGCGCGAAGCGTTGGGGACTCGCGTGCGTATTGTCGAAGAGCTGCTGCGCGGCGAAATGAGCCAGCGTGAGTTAAAAAAATGAACTCGGCGCGGGCATCGCGACGATTACGCGTGGATCTAACAGCCTGAAAGCCGCACCCGTGGAGCTGCGCCAGTGGCTGGAAGACGTGTTGCTGAAAGATCACTGATACACCGCATTATGAAACGGACTCAGCGCCAGGATCACCGCCTGGTGATAGACGCTGGCGCGGGTAAGTTTCCCGGCGGTAAACACGCCGATTGCTCCCTCTTTACGACCAATCTCATCAATACCGGTATAGCGCGACATCACGGGACCGAGCGCCTCGCCTTCACGCACTTTCTGCAGAATCATCGCAGGTAACGGCAAAGTTGCCGAACGCGCTTCGCCGCGCTGGCTGGTGTTTTCAATCACCACCCAACTGAAGGTGCTGTCGTCATCAATGCCAGCTTCAATCGCCACCCAAAATCAGCCTCTGGATGTAAACGGCGGGCATTTGCTACCCGATTTCGTGCGCCAGCGCGCGTTTCCTCACTGCCAAAGGGCTGTTCCGGTACACCGCTCTCGACGGCAACGGATGCAATATGGCAGGATCCTTCGCCGAAGATCTCGTGAAATGCCTGCAGAATGGCCTGAATTTTAGCGGGATTGGTGGTCGCACAGACAACTTGGTGCATAATCAGCATTACTCAGAAAATTAACGTTACAGCAGTATACGGAAAAAAAGCATGTTACAGGTATACCTAGTCCGCCACGGTGAAACGCAGTGGAACGCCGAGCGACGTATTCAGGGCCAGTCTGACAGCCCGCTGACCGCCAAAGGTGAGCAACAGGCGATGCAGGTGGCAACCCGTGCCAAAGAGCTTGGCATTACGCATATCATCAGTAGCGATTTAGGGCGCACCCGGCGTACGGCGGAAATCATCGCCCAGCCTGCGGCTGTGACATCATCTTTGATTCTCGCCTGCGTGAATTAAACATGGGTGTGCTGGAAAAAAGACAATATCGATTCTCTGACCGAAGAAGAAGAGAACTGGCGTCGGCAGCTGGTCAATGGCACCGTTGACGGGCGTATTCCTGAAGGCGAGTCAATGCAGGAGCTCAGCGATCGCGTCAATGCAGCGCTGGAATCTTGCCGGGAATTACCGCAGGGAAGCGACCGCTGCTGGTGAGCACGGTATTGCACTGGGATGTCTGGTGAGTACGATTCTCGGATTACCAGCATGGGCAGAGCGCCGCTTACGTCTGCGTAACTGTTCTATTTCGCGCGTGGATTATCAGGAAAGCCTGTGGCTGGCGTCTGGCTGGGTCGTTGAAACCGCAGGGGACATCTCGCATCTGGACGCCCCTGCATTAGATGAGCTGCAGCGTTAACGACGGATCGGAATCAGCAGTTCACAGCGCAGATTAATTGGGCGATCTCCCGCTTTGGCATCTTCTGCCGGGTAGTATCGCTCAATATCCTGACCTTTACGGCGCGTCAGGTTGAGCATTGGCATGCACGTTCCGTATACCGTCAGGATAAACTCCTGCACGCCGGTTCCCAGACCTTCATAGGTAAACATCACATATTCGCCGCCCTGCAGCATCACCGGATGCCCCGTCAGTACATAGCCATCTGCCTGATCCTGGGCTAACGCGGTGGTATAGAATACTTCTTGTTCGTCGTCTTTATCCTGACTCGGACGCGTTTCATTCAGGCCGTAGAGCACCGGCGGAATGGTCGGCGCGTTGCGAGAAAATCGTGCCAGAACTGATAACGCATTTCATGGCGGAAATCAGAGATTTGCTCCAGCGAACAGGAGTAGCTCTGGGTAGCACCAATCAGCGGCGTATCTTCCAGGGTGACAATTTGTGCTCTGGCATAGTGAATTCACCCAGACGTAGCGGCGGGCGAATACCAAAGGCGCTCCATTCAGGAGAACGGCGGTAAAGTGCAGGAGTCTGGGCAAACTGCTTCTTGAATGCGCGGGTAAATGTCTGTTGAGAGTCGAAGCGGTATTGCAGCGCGATGTCCAGAATCGGACGCGCAGTCAGGCGTAGTGCGACCGCCGATTTCGACAAACGACGAGCACGAATATACGCGCCAATAGCATGGCCAGTGACATCTTTAAACATTCTCTGTAAGTGCCACTTGGAATAACCTGCTTTCGCCGCTACATTGTCGAGCGACAGGGCTGATCCAGATGACCTTCCAGCCAGATTAAAAGGTCGCGAATAATGCCGGCTGATCCATAAAATATCCTCATCCTTTCAACAACGAGCACCTGACATCAGGTAATTGGATAATAGCATTTTTTGCTGTTTTAGCATTCAGTGTTTTTTTCTTAGTAGAGTATGTTTTAGGGCTTGACGGAAATAAAAGTATTGAGATTTTGTTCTTAATCAATATGTTATTTACCGTGACGAACTAATTGCTCGTGTAATAGATAAAAATGGTAACAATATGAAATACAAGCATTTGATCCTGTCTTTAAGCCTGATAATGCTGGGGCCATTGGCTCATGCAGAAGAGATTGGTTCGGTCGACACCGTATTTAAAATGATCGGCCCGGATCACAAAATTGTTGTGGAAGCCTTTGACGATCCCGATGTGAAAAATGTCACCTGTTATGTGAGCCGGGCGAAAACCGGTGGTATTAAAGGGGGATTGGGTCTGGCGGAAGATACCTCCGATGCGGCCATTTCTTGTCAGCAAGTCGGGCCGATTGAACTGTCGGATCGTATTAAAAACGGCAAAGCTCAGGGCGAGGTAGTATTCAAAAAACGCACGTCCCTGGTCTTTAAGTCGTTACAGGTCGTGCGCTTTTATGATGCCAAACGCAACGCGCTCGCTTATCTGGCTTACTCCGACAAAGTTGTAGAAGGTTCGCCGAAAAACGCGATTAGCGCGGTTCCTGTCATGCCGTGGCGGCAATAACAGAGGCGATTTATGCAACGGGAAACGGTCTGGTTAGTGGAAGATGAGCAAGGGATAGCCGACACGCTGGTCTACATGTTGCAGCAGGAAGGTTTTGCCGTCGAGGTCTTTGAGCGAGGCTTGCCGGTGCTGGATAAAGCTCGCCAGCTGGTTCCCGACGTCATGATTCTCGATGTTGGTTTGCCTGATATCAGCGGCTTTGAATTGTGCCGCCAGTTACTGGCGCTCCATCCGGCGTTACCTGTACTGTTCCTGACGGCCCGAAGTGAAGAGGTCGATCGCCTGCTTGGGCTGGAAATTGGCGCTGACGACTATGTGGCTAAACCGTTTTCACCCCGCGAAGTGTGCGCCAGGGTGCGCACCTTACTGCGTCGGGTGAAGAAGTTCTCGACGCCGTCTCCCGTCATCCGTATTGGTCATTTTGAATTGAATGAACCCGCGGCGCAGATCAGCTGGTTTGACACGCCATTAACGCTGACGCGGTATGAGTTTTTATTGCTGAAGACGTTACTCAAGTCACCGGGCCGCGTCTGGTCCCGCCAGCAACTGATGGATAGCGTGTGGGAAGATGCGCAGGACACCTACGATCGCACCGTCGATACCCACATTAAAACGTTGCGTGCCAAGCTGCGCGCCATCAACCCCGATCTTTCACCGATTAATACTCATCGCGGCATGGGATATAGCCTGAGGGGTCTGTAATGCGTATCGGCATGCGGTTGCTGCTGGGCTATTTTTTATTGGTGGCGGTGGCGGCCTGGTTCGTACTGGCTATTTTTGTCAAAGAAGTTAAACCGGGCGTGCGAAGAGCAACGGAGGGGACGTTGATCGACACCGCAACGTTGCTGGCGGAGCTGGCGCGTCCCGATTTGCTCTCTGGGGACCCAACGCATGGGCAACTGGCGCAGGCGTTTAATCAGCTACAACATCGCCCGTTTCGCGCCAATATCGGTGGCATTAACAAAGTGCGCAATGAATATCATGTCTATATGACCGATGCGCAGGGCAAAGTATTGTTCGATTCGGCAAATAAAGCCGTTGGACAGGATTATTCGCGCTGGAATGACGTCTGGCTAACGTTGCGTGGCCAGTATGGTGCGCGCAGCACGTTGCAAAATCCTGCCGATCCCGAAAGTTCTGTGATGTATGTTGCCGCGCCGATTATGGACGGCTCGCGGCTTATTGGCGTTTTGAGCGTAGGCAAACCGAACGCGGCGATGGCTCCGGTCATTAAAGCAGCGAGCGGCGAATTTTATGGGCCAGCGCCATTTTGTTGGGGATTGCACTGGTGATTGGCGCAGGCATGGTTTGGTGGATCAACCGCTCCATTGCCCGGCTCACTCGCTATGCTGATTCCGTCACTGACAATAAGCCGTTCCTCTCCCCGATCTCGGTAGTAGCGAGCTGCGTAAACTCGCGCAGGCGCTGGAAAGTATGCGCGTGAAGCTGGAAGGGAAAAACTATATTGAGCAGTATGTTTACGCATTAACTCATGAGCTAAAAAGCCCACTGGCGGCGATTCGTGGCGCGGCGGAAATTTTACGCGAAGGTCCGCCGCCGGAAGTGGTGGCTCGTTTTACCGACAACATTCTGACGCAAAATGCGCGTATGCAGGCATTGGTAGAAACGTTACTACGCCAGGCAAGACTGGAGAATCGTCAGGAAGTCGTTTTGACTGCTGTTGATGTGGCGGCATTATTCCGCCGCGTCAGCGAAGCGCGCACCGTGCAGTTGGCAGAAAAAAACATCACTCTACATGTTACGTCCACCGAGGTTAACGTTGCTGCTGAACCGGCGTTACTGGAGCAGGCGCTGGGAAATTTACTGG
>ENA-OQDE01000810-OQDE01000810.1-human-gut-metagenome-genome-assembly--contig:-NODE-810-length-15514-cov-4.720933_pt1 | contig 15514 bp, 11 predicted proteins | sample MGYA00242768_ERZ504595 | MGnify/ENA primary metagenome ERZ504595 (study PRJEB26092, sample SAMD00036307) | human gut metagenome | host: Homo sapiens | study: EMG produced TPA metagenomics assembly of...
GCCGGTCACGTCACTCCGAGAAAATCTAACTCAGACACACTTAGACTTTTCTTATTTTCGTACAATGGAACCAAAATTAACTCCGGCTTTGCGCAAGATGCCACTCACAGACCTGCGACACACCATTTGAGCGGGCGATTTATTTCATAAACAAATCAGCATTTAACCGGATAGCAGAGTTCCTTTTATTTTGTGATTGAATAATGCGGCTTCTTGTAGTATACTATAAAAATAGTTCTGACAACTCAGTAATTCTATGCCACATCAGCAGCAAGTTTCACAAAACAAAAATATGTAGGAATGACTTGAAGATGTTTTTGGGGTTCTATATAATAAAGAAAAGCATTTGAAGCTGTAATGAAGGTGGTACCGGGGTATGATATGGATGTAATCCTCGAAAATCTTGCAGAAAAATAAAAGAATGATTTTTAAATGTCAGACAGACATCAGGACAGGTTGTCCATAGATTTAAACTATGGATAACCTGTTTTTGTATATTTAATGATTCAAAGTATTTCCGGGATAAGGTCGACAGTGAAGGGGAATGCAGTATTTATTCTTACGAACAAATATGTAAGATCAAAAAATGAGAAAAAACTTGACATATATATAGACAGACTATATACTTTAGATATATAGATAGACTATATAACAAGGAGGAAAATCCTCTCATCGTCAAGGGACTCGGATTTTGCTTCGCAAAACAAGGAGGAAAATCCTCTGCTCGCCAAAGGGCTCGCATTTTCCTTCGGAAAACAAGGAGGATTTTATGTTAAACAAATCATTGATTCAGGGTAGTCTTTCCATGCTGATCTTACGGCTTTTAGACGAGAAAGACATGTATGGTTACGAAATGATCGAAACATTAAGGAAAAGATCGGAAAATGTATTTGAATTAAAAGCGGGATCGCTTTATCCGCTTTTGCATGCCTTAGAGGCAAACAATCTTGTTACGGCTTATGAGGATGATGCAAGTGGGAAAATGCGCAAATATTATCACATTACCGGAGAAGGAAAACGTATTTTAAAAGAGAAAAAAGACGAATGGAATACGTATGCCGCAGCAGTTACAAATGTATTGTCATGTAAAGCCATGGAAATGTGTATTTGAAAAATGAAATGGCATCAGGCAGTGAAATGTGTAAAAAATGCAGGGATGAAAAAGCAAACATGGCAGAAAGAGCCGGGAGGGAATACATTGACAGATTACAAAGAATATATGAAGACTCTGGAAGAACAGATTCAAAATAAGCGTGCCAGAGCGCTTGTGTCAGAAGAAATAAACGGGCATATAGAAGAACAGGCACAAGGCTATGAGGAAGAAGGAATGAGCAGGGAAGATGCAAAAAGAGAGGCAGTGCGGCAGATGGGAGATCCGGTGGAAACAGGATGTGCATTAAACCGTATCCACAGACCGGCATTCCATGGAAACTTTTGTGCTGGCGGTTCTTTTAACGGCGGCATCTATACTCATGTCAGTTGTTATTTCCGGAAAAACAGAAGGTGGGGCATCACAGGCAGAACAGCTTAGAGCATTACTTGTGATAAATGGTGTCAGCTTTGCAATGATCTTTGTGATCATGTATTTCGATTACACATGGCTGTTTTTGCATATCCGTGCGGTATATGCTTTGTATATGATCTGCCTGTGTCTGGTGTGGTCGGGCGGCCTCCTTGGAAACTATCAGACAGCGCTGCTGGCAAGTTACAGTGTACAGGTGCTGCTGCCAGTGATCTTTGCGGGAATTATTTATCAGTACCGGGGACAGGGATTTCGGGGAATTTTAAAATCAGCCGGCTGGATCATTATCCCGTTTATGGTATTAGCAGCAGGGCTCATTTCACTGCCGAAGAGTAATGGGGCGGTTGTGGAAAATGCCGTGGTCTGTCTGTTCCTGCTGGTGGCATCTGTGCTTCGTGGAATATTTGGAAACGAAAAGAAAAAATACCTTGTAGAGCTGGCATTGCTTGTGGCTGGTATTCTGGGGGCTGGTGTGGCTTTCTTTTATAAGTATACGTTTCTGCCAAGCGGCTATGTGCTCGCCAGGCTTACGCATACAGGTGAATTTGGATATCAGAACAGAATGATAAAAGATGCAGTTGCTCGATACAGCCTGTTTGGAAACCGGACATTTCTGATGCAGGGGACAGGATCGGACGGCGAATATCTGCTGGGAAATATATTTTGTTATTTTGGGATCATAGCAGGTGTTCTTGTCGTTGCAGCATTTGTGTGGTTTTTGATCCATGCGCTGCGTCAGTCTCTACTACAGGGCAACCGGATGGGCTTTCTGTTGGGGATGGCGTGCAGTATCGGGTTGATCGTGCGTGTGATGGTAATTTATATTATGGTAAATTTTGGATATGGCGTAATTTATACAGTGGCAGTTCCTTTTTTTTCCACAAATGTGATCTTAGCGGCAGTCAACGGGATTTACGTCGGGTTGCTATTTTGTGTGCTGCGGAATAAAATGATATTAAAAGAACCGCGCAGCGAAAAGAAAAATGCGACGGTTTAAAGATCAGAAAGAAAGGGTATATCCGACATGAATTACATCGATATGCATTGCGATACGTTAGCGAAGGCAGCCGCACAGCAAAAAAAGACGGCAGGGGAACTAAGAAACACGATGGTGGATGCGAAAAGACTGCACCAGTGTGGCGCAAAGGCACAGTTTTTTGCCATGTTTTTACAGCAGAAAAGAGAAGAAAACTGGAGTGATCCGGGACTGGCATATACGGAAAAAAATAATCTCTGGTATACCGATGCAGAGATCCGGAAACAGATGCAGGATATGTACGAAGTATACCAAAATACCATGGAAACCTGTTCGGACATTATTGCACCGGCTTATAACTACGAAGGATTACAGTGCAACTGGCGGCAGGGAAAAGTTTCTGCCTTTCTGACTGTTGAAAACGGATGTATTGTGGATGGAAAAATGGAACGGATCGATAAGCTTTATCAGATGGGAGTCCGGCTGATTACGCTGACCTGGAATGATGATAACTGTTTCGGTCATCCGCATGCAAAAGAGGCAGAACGGATGCAGCTTGGACTGACACCGTTTGGCAGGAAAGCTGTTACATATATGGCAGAGCGTGGAATCCTTGTGGATGTGTCCCATTTGTCCGATGGTGGTTTTTATGATGTGGCAGAACTTGTGAGGGGCCCGTTTGTGGCATCACACTCAAACTGCAGGGAACTTGCTCCTGCAACGAGAAATCTGACGGATGATATGATACGGGTATTAGCGGAACATGGTGGTGTGGCGGGCTTAATTTTTATCCACCGTTTTTAAATACAGATCCTGTGGATAAAGTGAGCCGGATCGAAACAATGTGTGAACATGTAAAGCGTCTGGTCAATGTTGGCGGGATTGAGTGTGTCGGAATCGGGACGGATTTTGATGGGATTGAGGGAAAATTTGAGATCGCTGACTGCACGGATATGAAAAAATTATTTGATGCACTGCAGAAAACAGGGTTCAGTGAGGATGCACTCGAAAAGATCGCATACAAAAATGTGGAGCGTGTGATCCGTGAAGTGATGTGAGAAAATGTAAAGATGTTGACACCAAATAGTGCATACAAACTTCAACATCTTGTAATGAAATAACAAACCGAATATCCAGGGAAAACTGATATGGATATTCCGATTTTTTAATTCACGACAATAGAATGTTCATAGAGCGTGCATTCTATCGGTTCATCTCCGAATGATACCCCGTATTTTTGTGTTCTGCAATAATACTGTCGATCTCCTCAAGGTCGGTCGTGATCATATCTCCGATGACACTGTGCTTGATCGCTGCCATGGCATTTCCATATTCTAATGCTTTTCTGCAGTCCTTGTGTTTTAAGTAGCCGTAGAGAGCACCGGAAACATAGGCGTCACCGCTTCCGATACGGTCGACCACATCAATGTTGTTGTATGGTTCCTCGCGGTAGTAAGAATCATTTTTTGCAGAATAGATAATGGAAGTAAAATTGTGTTTCTTTGGAGTGATGACCGTGCGCTCTGTGGAGGCAACCACAGAGATAGGATATTCCTCGCAGAAAGACTTCTGGATTTCCTCGATCGTGCCTGTTTTGCCGAAAGTCAGGCGTGCGGTATCTTCGGAGCAGAAGAAGATATCTACATAAGGAAGAATCTGCTCGATGCAGGCTCTTGCCTCCTCGCCGGTCCAGAGATTGGCACGGTAGTTGACATCAAAAGAGATCAGGGTTCCCTGCTCTTTGAATTTGCGGATACATTCGATCGCAAATTTCTGTGCGTTGCCGCCAAGACCTAAGGTGATCCCACTGGTGTGGAACAGGCGTGTGTTATAAAACATGGTTTCCGGCACATCTTTGATGTCTATGTTATTGATGGAAGAATGTTTCCTGTCGTAGAGACACGCGGTTTGCGCGGATAGGAACCATATTCGTAATAGTAAACACCGATGCGGCTGTCATCTGCAGTGTCGGAGATCAGGTAATTTTCACTGACGCGGGAAGCGTTCATCTGGTTTTTGATGAATGCGGCGAGCAGATTGTTAGGAATCTTAGAGATCATTGCTGTCTTTAAGCCGAGTTGTCCGATCTCGGAAGCGATATTTAACTCGGCACCTCCTAAATGTTTCATTAAAGTATCGCCCTGTGCAAGACGTCCGTTGATCGGGGTGGAAAGACGAAGCAGAATCTCTCCTAATGTGATGACATCATATTTGCGTCCATGGAAAATCCTCCTTAAAAATAGATAGTGTGATATATATGTATGCCTGATTTACGGCAAAACATTTTGGAAAACATAAATCAGTGTTATCATATCCAATGGTTTCATATTACGAAACTATGTTCTATATTATGAACCAATACATATGTATTATATAACATATTTCAAAAATAAAAAAGAGATAATTGCAAATATTTCACAATTTTTTGAACAAAAATAACAGAACCTATAAAAATTGCATTAAAGTAAAAACATGTTTGACATTCTGTTTTTCGGTGTTATAATAAAAACATAAATTTTGAAACGACGTTTCACAATGTGAAACATTATTTTTAGGAGGATTAAAATCATGGCAAAGAAAGTTGTTACATTTGGTGAGATCATGCTTCGTCTTGCACCGGAAGGATATTATCGTTTTGTACAGGCTACATCCTACGGCGCAACATACGGCGGAGGAGAGGCTAACGTTGCAGTTTCCTTAGCAAACTATGGTATGGATGCAAGCTTTGTTACAAAGCTTCCGGCACATGAGATCGGACAGGCTGGAGTGAATGCGTTAAGACAGTATGGTGTTGACACATCTGACATCGTTCGCGGTGGTGACCGTGTTGGTATTTACTTCTTAGAGAAGGGCGCAAGCCAGAGACCATCCAAAGTTGTATATGACCGTGCAGGTTCTTCCATTGCAACAGCTACAACAGCTGATTTTGACTGGGATAAAATTTTCGACGGTGCAGACTGGTTCCACTTTACCGGAATTACACCGGCACTTGGCGATAATGTTGCAGCAATCTGTTTAGAGGCATGTAAAGCTGCAAAAGCAAAAGGAATCACTGTAAGCTGCGACTTAAACTACCGTAATAAATTATGGTCCAAAGAAAAAGCAGGCCAGGTTATGGGTGAACTTTGCAAATATGTAGACGTATGTATCTCCAACGAGGAAGATGCAAACGACGTATTCGGTATCAAGTCTGAAGGTACAGAGGTAACTGCAGGCGAGTTAAATAAAGAAGGATACAAAGAGGTTGCACAGAAATTAACAGACCGTTTCGGATTCAAGAAAGTTGCAATCACATTAAGAACATCTATCTCTGCAAATGATAACCGTTGGGCAGCAATGCTTTACGAGGATGGACAGAGCTACTTCTCCAAAGAGTATTTAATGCACATTGTTGACCGTGTTGGTGGCGGTGATTCTTTCGGCGGCGGATTAATTTACGCATGTTTAAACGATTATGCTCCACAGGATACCATCGAGTTCGCAGTAGCAGCAAGTTGTCTGAAACATTCCGTAGAAGGTGACTTCAACATGGTAAGCGTTGACGAAGTTAAGAAATTAGCTGGCGGAGATGCTTCGGGACGTGTTCAGAGATAATAAAATTACGACAAAATCATTTTGTTAATTCCTTTCCCTAATTTAATATAACACCTGTGACAAGCAGGTAATGCGTGGTCTTTTTACCCATTTAGACTGTGCAGACAATGACGGACTGCCGTTTCATGAAGCCAACATGAAACGGCAGTTTTTTGTTATTTTCCTCTGTATGATAATTTTATATTTTGTGGAAAAACTATTAGGAAAATGGAGGTAGTCATATGAAACAGTTTGAAAGGTATGAAGAATATTTAAAGCAGAGTGAACTTTCGAAACAGACCAGGCAGGTGTATCTGAGGGAGGCGGAAAAATTTGTCCGGTATTTAAATGGAAAGGAAATTACAAAAGATCGGACGATGCTTTACAGAGAAAAATTACGGGAGGAGGATCTTTCTCCTGCGACGATCAATCTTTATGTTATAGCGGTAAATCGATATTTAAGATATTTAGAATGCGGGCAGGCATCTATAAAGACATTAAAAGTGCAGAAAAAATGCAGTGTGGAAAATGTCATTAGCCGGAAAGAGTATCAGGAATTGTTAAATTATGCAAAACGCAGTGGCAGGGAAAAATATTATTATATTATGAGGACATTGGCACTTACCGGAATACGTGTCAGTGAGCTCCAATATATTACAGTCGAAACATTAGAGACCGGAAGAGTGCAGGTTTATAATAAAGGGAAAATCAGAGATGTTTATTTACCGGATATTCTGATTCGTGAATTAAAAAAATTTTGCAGAGAGGAAAAAGAAAATGATGGAATCATATTTCGGGGAAGAGGAGGAGATCCGATCAACCGTATCACTGTTTATAAAATGATCGCATATCTTGGGGATATGGTTGGGATTAAAAAAGAAAAGGTTCATCCCCATAGTTTTCGGCATTTTTCGCAATCAGCTATATGGAGCGCTATGGAAACCTTGCAGAGCTTGCAGATCTGTTAGGGCATACGAGCATTGAAACGACCCGCATCTATACAACGTCTACCGTAGAAGAAAAACGTAGAAAGCTTAATAATCTTGGATTATAGATGCAACAAAATATTGTATTATGTTACTAAACTCATATGTAGAAAGGTTATGTCTTAAATGCATAAAGACATAATGTATTTTCTGTGAAAATACGTGCATATGAAGAACACACACACATGGAAAGTGAGGAAAAAAAATGAGGGCAAAACAAGTAACAGCCTTAATGATGGCTGCAACGTTAGCGGTAACTGGTAACGGCGTTACAGCATTTGCAGAGCCGGTAGCAAATGTTGAAGCTGGGGATGCGGCAACAGAAGCTTTAAACGTTGAAACAACAGAAGAGGTTGAGACAGCAGCAGAGGTTGAGGTAACAGAAGATTCAGAAGACGTGACAAAGAGTGCACAGCAGGATGCTTCTTCCGATGTTACTGTAGAAACAAAAACAAGTGCAACTACAGTAAAAGCAGGTGCGACAGTTACTGTAACAACAACTGTCAAAGGGGATAAATTAACTAATGGTACTCTTACAGTAAAAAGCTATGAGTTGATTGCAACAAAATCTACAGTTGACACGACAATTGCAACCAGTGCAGATGGTACATTTGTATTTGCACCAGAGAAAGATACGACGTACAAAGTAAAAGCAGTGTTCACACATGCAAGCGAGAAAAATGAATATTATGCAGAAAAAGCGCTTGATGCATTTACTATCGAAGCAGCATCTATCGCAACAAACAGACTTCATGTGCCGGAAGTTACTACCATTAGCAATAAAGATGGAGCTGCTTTAAATACTACAGCTGCTCCGGAAGTAACAGCAGCACTTGAGACAGCAAATAAGTTAGATGAAGCATATGGTAAGTGGACTGTGAAAGATGAGGCAGTTACAACAGCTACAAAAGAGATTGTCTTTACATTCACAGCAACAGACGGTGTATATACCATTGATAACAGTGATACTGCTGCAGTAGAGACAGATAAGACATATGAAAAAACAGTATCTGTTAAAGTTGTTCAGCTTGCTACAGGTGTTTCCATTGAGGATGAAAACGGTCCTATTTCAACTACAGTAGAGATGGCAACCACCGATAAGAAAGCTTTGACAGCAAAAGTTGCAGCAGGATCAGGAAGTGATACTGTTTCCAATGCAAAGGTTACATGGACATCCAGTGATTCCAGCAAAGTAAAAGTTACAGCAACTGGTGACAATGAGGCTGTTATCACAGCAGTTTCTAAAACAGAGGCTGGAAAAGAGGTAACAATTACCGCAACAACAACAGACGGAACTCAGAAAGTCGGCGAGATCAAAGTTGCTGTAAAAGAGGGAATCAATGCAGACAGCATTTCATTTGATTCCAAACTTCCTGAGATTACTTATGAGGGAGCTGGAGATCTTGAAGATTACTACAAAGATTATGTGGCTGCATTAAACAAAAAGACCACAATTGGTACTTACAGCATTAAAGATACATCAGAAACAATTGATTCTGTTGGCGGTGTAGCTAAGACTTCGTCTGTAGCTTCTTTGAAAACCAATACAGAAAATTCACAGACAATCAAAAATGGCCTGACAATTGTTTTTACATTAAGCGATGATGCTGGTCTTACACCGGTTGATGGAAAAACGAAATGGGATTCAAAAACAGTTGAGAAGACATATGATGTTGTAATCAACAGAGCAGTGATCAATCGTGATGCTTCTGCGGTAACTGGTAAGTTAGAGAGCAGCTATGCTGCCGGAGCAAAATTAAGTGAGATCTTAGCTGGAAAAAATGATACTGAATTTGATATCGAAGTTCAGAAAAAAGTAGATGGTGCATGGGAAAAAATCGCTGATCTTACAAAGGAAATTCCAAACATCGGTACACTTGCAAATTGTCAGGTAAAATATTCTCTGAAAGACAGTGCAAAAAATGTATACACATTAAGCGGTGCAGATGCAAATGGATATAAATATGTATCCTTAAGCGGTGTTTCTATCACACAGCCTGTATTAACAGATGTTAAGGCAGAAAATAAATCTGAGAATTTAACAGCAGATAAATTTAAAGATGGAGATACGCTTACGCTGAAAGCATCTTACAATGAAAAGAAACTTGGAACTGCTAATTATGATGTTACTTATCAGTGGTATAAACTGAATGAGAAAACAAATAAGTATGATGCAATTAAAAGTGCAACAACTGAAACTTATACGACAAGTACATTTGCTGATATCCCAGGTACATACTATTGTGAGATCACAGCAGATGTAAAAGGATCTGTAAAAGATTTTCTTCCGGATGCAACAGATGCTCAGGTTGAAGCATACAGCAAACTGGTAAAATCAACAAACAAAGTTACGGTTGAGGCTACTAAGATTACAGTTGATACTACTACTTCAGGTTTAGGCTTAAGCAAAACGGAAGCCACTTATGGTGCTACAGCAGATGTAAAGGCTATCGCAAAGGTTACTGCAGATGATGTTTCCGCTTATCGTGTATATTACAAACAGGTTACTACAGTAGCAAATAAACCGTCTTTAGGTGAAGCAAAAGACATCACAAAGAAATCCGTAAATGAAGATGAAGCTTTCCTGTTCAAGAGTGGAAGAACAATTTCCGAAAGCCTTGGTAACTTAGATGCTGGTACATACAGAATCTACTTAGAGGTTACAGCCGGAAAAGAGACAACAAGCTATGAGATCGGTGATATCAAAGTAGCTCAGAAAGAGATCACCGGATTAAATTCCAAGAATCTTAAAGTTGAGGATGCTACTTATGGTCAGAAGTTAAGCGATGCTAAGATCATTTACAATGACACAGAGATTGATGTAGCGTTAGATTTTGCATTTGTTGATAACACAGTAGCAGACGCTGGAAGCTATACAAGCAAAGAGGTAGCTGTTTCAGTTGTTGATCCAAACTACACAACAGATACAAAGGTAACATTAAAAGCAAATGTAAATGTTGCAAAAGCTCCTCTTTCCGTAACTGCAAAAGATGTAACGATCGAGCAGGGTCAGGAAGCAGCACTTGACGGAACCGTAAAAGGTTTAGTTGGCAAAGATACTGCAAAAGTTACTTATGCAGTATTAGGTACAGATGGAAAAGCTGTTCAGTCAACAAAGAACTTAGCAGTTGGTACATATAAGATCCGTGCAACTGTAGAAGATCAGAAAAACTACGATGTAACATCAGTAGTAGATGGAACATTAACTGTAAATGCAGTAGCAGCAACAGGTGTAACTGTAAACACAACTGCATTAAAGATCAATGTTGGTGAATCCAGACAGGTCAGCGCAACAGTAGCTCCTGCAAATGCAGCAGATAAGAATGTTACATGGTCTTCCGACAACACAGCAGTAGCAAAAGTTACATCTGATGGTGTGGTTTATGCAATCGCAGAAGGAACTGCAAATGTTACCGCTAAGACAGCAAACGGCAAGACAGCAACAATCGCAGTAACTGTTTCAACAGTAAAAGCTGATTCTGTAAAACTGAGCGCAAGCAAAGTAACTTTAACTTCTATCGGTGCATCTAAGACAGTAAAAGCAACAGTAAATCCGACAAACACAACAGATAAGACTGTTACATGGTCTTCTTCTAACAAGAAAGTTGCAACTGTAGATAAGAACGGTAAGATCGTTGCAAAAGGAAATGGTAAAGCAACCATCACAGTTAAGACAGCAAATGGCAAGAAAGCAACTGTTAAGGTAACTGTAAAACAGACAACCAAGAAAGTTGTATTAAAAGTAGGCAAGAAGGTTGTAACAGGTAAGACCTATACCTTAAAGAAAGGTAAGAAAGCAACTGTAAAAGCAACTGTAACAGATGCAAAGGGCAAGAAAGTTACTTCCGGAAACCAGAAGATCACATGGACTACTTCAAATAAGAAAGTAGCAACCATCAGCAAGAGCGGTAAGATCACAGCTAAGAAAGCAGGAACTGTAAAGATCACAGCTAAGACAGCAGATGGTAAGAAAGTAACATTCAAAGTAAAAGTTAAATAATTAAAAACCTGAAACATACGGACACATGACCTGAGATGCGATAATCCTCTGGTATCGGCATTGAGGGAAAAATCAGGGATCACGAACGGGCGGCATAAAGTTTTGTGCCGCCCGTTTTGTGTAAAATATGTCTAATATGGTACAGCCGGATGTGTTGCAGTTTTCACAAAAATAATTTGAAAACGCTTATTTTGCTGACTTTTTGGGGAAAATAATGGTATAGTAAAAATACTGGGTGGAGAATTACCTGTATGTTATCGTTTAAAATGGAAACTGGAGAAAGGAGAATCAGAAGAATGTTTGAAATCGGAGAATATGTTGTGTGTGGCGCGAAAGGTGTCTGTCAGATCAGGGATATTACCCATATTGATATGTCGGGAGCAGACAAAGAGAAGCTGTATTACGTTTTAGCCCCGGTCGGAGATAAGAATGGGACTATTTATGTTCCGACGGACAGTGAAAAGATTATAATGCGCAGAACGATTTCAAAAGAAGAGGCAGAGAGGCTGATTGACGAATTACCGCAGATTGAACTTCTGTGGGTGCCGGATGACAAACAGCGTGAGGAAACATACAAAGAGGCACTCCGTACCTGTGATTATCATGCATGGGTGAGCATTGTAAAGACTTTGTATCAGCGGAAAAAAGAGCGGTTGGCACAGGGAAAGAAAGCAACTGCAGTGGATGAACGCTATATGAAAGCGGCCGAAAATGGACTGTATGGTGAGTTGTCGCTGACGCTTGGAGTACCGAGGGAAAAGATGGAAGATTATATCAGAGAGAGACTTTCGTAAGGAAGGGATTTGACCGGATAGTGAGTGTACAGACAGACGGATCGTCAGAAAAAAAGGTGGGCAGCTGGCAGAAATTTGATCCTGGGATCAATTCTGGAAGCTGTCCACCTTTTTTAGAAGGGATTGTTATGTAACTGTCAGATCGTCGTGTTCACGCCGTTGACGGCAGCGTGTTCATCCTCGTCCATCGGGATGACAAGGCATTTCCTGCCGTCGATGACCTGGGAGTGGATCTGGTCGACTTTTTCCGGTTTGACACGCAGAATGACGTCGTAGGTCTTGACTGCCGGGACGTCATCCCCGTCAGATTCTTCTACCGGAAGAGTGCGTGTTTCTTCTAACTGCTGTTTCAAATTTTCAACCTGCTGTACCAACTCTAATTTTTCTTTGCGTCTGGCATTTGCCTCCACCAGTTTCGGATCTACTAAATGTTCTGCGACCGGGACTTCTTCTCCAAATACATTTTCATAGGTCTGTTCGATCACAGCTGCCTGTTCTTCGGTCACACCGCTCTCTGCGAGTACGGAAGAGATTGTGCTCTTTGTGACAGGAACCGGTTCCGGTTCTGGTTCATCTTCTAAAGCAACCGGGATCAGGTCATTTAAGTTGTCCTGGATATCCATGAAAATGGCATCGCTTTTGTCATCATCTTCCCCGATAACTTCTTTTACAATGCTCTGGAACGTAAGTTTCTGTTCGGTAGCTGTAAATTTAGAGCCACAGCCAAGACCGGATTCCATAAATTCGGAGTGCGGTGTCTTGGTGTCTCTGGTGTAAAACATGACAGAGTGGATATCCGTGCTCCGGTCGGTAAAAGCAGGGAAAACAAATCCGGTGTCCGGAGCTCCAACGACCCAGTCGCGGATACGCGGTCCGATGCGGTTTTCATCCTCACGGTAGCCAAGTCCCGGTTTGGTCAGGTTGACCGGGCAGATCGCGCAGAGCAGATACTCGTAAACTTCCTCGGACTCGTCTAATTTATTATTATCAGAAGTTTTTGTCATAACGTCGTAGGCATCGTGGAATACAAGGATCAGATAGTTTCCGACATAGTCGTAGCTGTCAATGACAAGATCATAAAATGCATCCATCAGATCATCATTTTTTAAGGCACTCTCGCGCAGTCCCATCAAAAACTGCTGTCTGCCGCCGGCAGCTTCCTCCGCAGTCGGAAATTCCAGCTCTAAAAGGTTATTTCCAATCGTACCGGACATTACTTTTTTTGCAATCTCTAAGTATTTGTAAAATTCCTCATCTTCCAGATTTAAAAATGTCTCCCCGAAAGAAGTTACCTTATTGTGGTCGGCATCCACATAGCAGCCGCACAGTCTTGTAAAAGTGCAGGCATCTTTCTTAAAACGCCGTTTTAATTCTAAAATATCTTTTTTGTTCATAAATCTATATCTCCGTTTCTGAGGGGATGCCATACAAAAGATAGCGCAGGCTGTTTCATGTCCCCGTAATCTGCAGGAAATATTATAACGAAATTTTAAAACCGGTGCAAGGGGTTATGATTTCCCGTCACGGGCAACGGCGTGCTCCATTAACCAGTCACACCATACTGCGTAGTATTTTCCGAGGGGATGCGCATTATCATTGCTGTACTGTGTGCCGAGATTGCCGTTTGCATCGTCAAAAAGTTCATTGATGTCCAGATAATAAATGGTCCGTTGATCGGCTAATGTCGAAATTTTTTGATTAAAGGCGTTGATATTGGCATTATTGAATGTCTTATCCGAGTCTGAGCGCTGTGCAGTCACATGAAGATTTGCTTCCACATAAATGATCGCATCCGGCTGCATGGTTTGCAGAAAATTTACAAACGACGCATATTTTTCAAATGTCTGTGTGACATCGTAGCCAAGTTCATTAATGCCGAGCATCAGATATATTTTATGATAGGTATGGCTGGCTAAAAGATCAGAGATACTGACCTTTCCGATACCGTCCACCATAATTTTTTTGTTTTCCAGATCATAGATACTGAGACCCGAATCACAATAAAAGGTGGCATTGCCCAACGTACCATATTCTTTTAATCCGACAGTGCGGGAATCACCGATCATTAAAGCGTCATCGAAATAATCTGCATCAACAGTGGTCATTTCTGTCATCGGAACTTCTGTGTCCGGGATATCCTGCCGGTCTGTATTGTCAGATGGCGTACCGGAAGTGTCCGATGGTGTCGTGGTGTCCTGTTTTTGTGCGGCGGAGACAGAAGACACGGACAAGGACGTATTTTTGGCTGCATTTATGTTTAACGTTACATATAAGTAAATGAGTGGAATCAGAAGGCAGCTTATCAAAAAGAAAAAATAAAACAATATGGCAGATATTTTTTTCGCATAGTGTTCCTTCGTTAAAATCTGAAATATAAAAATGGGTCATTAGAGCAACGTAAATACAGTAAACAGAAGCCCAGAAAATTGCCAGATAGACAAAAATTTCTGGCACAGAGCCCCTGATTTTTTTTAAAAAGCGGACCGGAAGCCTTGTAGAAAAAAGGAAGCCGGCAGGATGATAAAGCGGAAATCATTTAAATTTTTCCAGAAATCATTCACATAAATAATGGCATCATCGGCGGAAAAAAATGGAAATAATTTCCGGGTGTAGACTTCGATACTGCCGGGATCACTGATTCCAAAGAGCATCCACGACAATGGGATCAGAACTGCCATATAAAGATGTCCGGCCAGCGCGTATCGGTCCGTCAATTTTTTCAACAGCAGTTTTTCTGTCAATACAATGACGAACAGGGAAAATCCCCACAGAATAAAATGAAATTCTGTGCCATGCCAGATTCCGGTAAGTATCCACACGACAAGCAGGTTGCGGATCCATTTGCAGGTACCTGTGCGGTTGCCGCCAAGTGGAATATAGATGTAGGTCTGAAACCATTGTCCAAGTGTAATATGCCAGCGCCGCCAGAATTCTGTCATGCTTGTGGAGAGATAGGGGTGCATAAAGTTTATGGGAAGCTTAAAACCAAGCATTCTGCCCAGACCTGCTGCCATCAGGGAATAACCATAAAAATCAAAGTAAATCTGGAAAGAATATGCATAGATTCCAAGCCATGCAAGCGGCGTGGAGATACTTTCATATCCGATCGTGCCAACATTTGCCCACAGACTGCCAAACTGATTCGCCAGAATCGCTTTTAAGCCAAGTCCCCGGATAAAAAGTTTCATACCCTCCGCCAGATTTTCGGGCAGAAAGCGTCTTGCACTGTGAAGCTGCCTGCGCAGCATCTCATACGGGGTAATTGGTCCGGAAATTAATTTTGGGAACATGCTGATGTAAGTACCGAATGTCACAAAATCCCGTTCCGGTAAAATACGTCCGTAATAGATATCAAAAAGATATGCAGTCAGCTGGAACGTATAAAAACTGATTCCGAGCGGCAGAGATAAATGTCTGGAATATTTAAACAAAAACAACCATAAAAAATCGAAAAAAATAACTTTTGTCAAAAAGAGTCTCTTTTTTCCTGGATTGTGTATCTGATAAAGGCGGATTCCGAACACATAATTGAGATAGGTCAGAACCATTAACAGAAACAGTGCATATGGCTGTTTGATCACTCCGACTGCATAAAACAGGATGCTCCCTGCAAAGAGCGTACTGTTTCTGAAAGCAGCAGGTGTGACATAATAGGCAAACAGA
>ENA-OQDE01000811-OQDE01000811.1-human-gut-metagenome-genome-assembly--contig:-NODE-811-length-15501-cov-6.414401_pt1 | contig 15501 bp, 15 predicted proteins | sample MGYA00242768_ERZ504595 | MGnify/ENA primary metagenome ERZ504595 (study PRJEB26092, sample SAMD00036307) | human gut metagenome | host: Homo sapiens | study: EMG produced TPA metagenomics assembly of...
ATCGTATCTGGAATTGCACGAATTAACCCTGCAAAAGTAATCAAGAACGAATAACTTTATAAAATATAAGATTATGATCAAAACAGTAAACTTACAGAAAATCTTCAAAACAGAAGAAGTCGAAACATGGGCATTGAACAATGTCAATCTAGAAATCAAAGCAGGCGAATTTGTAGCCATCATGGGACCATCCGGTTGTGGAAAGTCCACCCTGCTGAATATCCTCGGCCTTTTGGACAATCCTACGGGAGGCACTTACGAACTGAACGGAACAGACGTTTCCAAATTTACCGAAGCACAACGCACCAATTACGTAAAGGGGTCATCGGATTCGTGTTCCAGAGCTTTAACCTGATTGATGAATTGAATGTATTCGAAAATATCGAGTTACCCTTATTGTATATGGGGATTCCGGCGGCAGAACGCAAACGCCGGGTAGAAGATGCCATGAACCGTATGGCTATTGCCCATCGGGTAAAACATTTCCCACAACAACTATCCGGCGGACAGCAACAACGTGTTGCAATAGCCCGTGCTGTAGTAGCAAACCCGAAACTGATTCTAGCAGATGAGCCTACCGGCAATCTGGATTCCAAAAACGGCAAGGAAGTAATGGAACTTCTGACCGAACTGAATAAAGAAGGAACAACAATTGTTATGGTTACCCACTCCCAACACGATTCCGGCTATGCAGGGAGAACCATTAATTTGTTTGACGGGCAGGTGGTGAATGAAATAAAAATATAAGTCAATTTATTATAGAGGTGGTTAAACCACCTCTATAATAACAAAAGGATATTATAACAATGAACGTCTTCTTAAACATCAAACTTATTGCCCGCAACTGGTGGCGAAACAAACTTTTTTTTCTGATTTCGCTATTCAGTCTTACAGCTGGATTAGGATGCACCAATCTGCTTATGACTTTTTTTATCCATGAATATAATGTGGAAAAATATAATACCGACCGTAACCTCATTTATCTATTACGTCAAGACTCTCCAATGGAAGAAGGTATTAAAGTAGCCTACTCTACCTCAGACGCAGCCACACAGATAAAAGAAAAATATGCTGAAATTACAGATATTCTGCGTGTAAACGGAATGTCTGGTAATCTTTGCAAATATAATGGAACAGATATCAAACAGTTTCTTTTTATCAGTGCCGACTCTACTTTAAATCAATTTTTTCCTTATACAACTTCAGAAGGCAGCCTGGAAGAAGTCCTCACGACTCCGGACAAAGTTGCTGTAAACAAAAGATTTGCCCACCAACTTTTCGGAAATCATTCCGGTATTGGAGAAATCTTGGAAATAATCAATAAAGAAGGACAAAGTAAAAGTTATAAAGTAGCAGCTATATTAGAAGATCGTCCACAATCTTTTCTGCATTTTGATTTGCTGACAGGACTATCCGACAAATCATGGGGTGGTCCTGTATTATTGAAACTACAACCAGGTGCATCTCCCTTAGCTTTACAGGAAAAAATTAAAAAAGACAAGATTCCAGCATTAGTACCGGATTCACGATATTATATTGATCCGATAAAAGAACTATACTTTAATACAGGAAAAGACAGCAAGCAGCAACAGTTGGCTTTTTTCCAACATTGTGATGTATTATTACTATATATCAGTCTGATTTCGGCCCTGCTTGTGCTTATCATCGCTTGTTTCAACTATACAAATCTGACTCTCTCACGTACCCTGCAGCAACTTAAAATGATACATATAGAAAAGCTGATGGGAGCAAAATCAAAAGAAATCCGCAGTCAGTTATTTCTTGATGCAGCACTTACCGTTTTATTTGCATTCCTGTTATCATTATTGCTTATTAATGACATGCTGCCGTGGTTTAACAACCTGTTGTCTACCCGCCTTTCCTTCTCTTTCTTTTTCAGCCGGCAAGTTCTACCTTTACTTTTATCCTTCATTTTCCTCATGGCTGTCATTCCTGGTCTGTATATCAGCCATAAACTCTCTCAACAGACTTTGAGCAAGTATCGGCAAGCTTATACAGGAAAGAAAAAGCAACAATTTATATGGTTGCTTGTTACCATCCAGTTTATATTTTCAATCGGGTTAGTGTATGCAACCACTCTTGCACAAAAACAAATGGATTTAATCAAATCCCGTGCATACCATTACGAAAATACAATAGAAATAGGGAGTGGCACCCTTCCTCTGTTTCCGCTCTATCAGGAACTGAAACAAATGGATGGAATAGAGTCTATAAGTCTTTCCATGAGTTCTGTACTTTACTGTTGGCTTCGTGAACTTCCTATCCGACAAACAGACGGTAGTATCCAACATAATTCTATAGCACACATCCCTACCGACACAACTTCTTCCAAACCATGCATATCCGGCAAATTGCCGGAGTATCTCCCTCCCAAGCCTGTCGGGAATATACTCATTCGGCTTTTATCAATGAAAAGCTTGCGCGTCTGCTGAACATAGATGTTTCCCACATAGGTCATAAACTAAATGAATTTGATAAATTCTCGGATTCATTAAGTACTATTGCAGGTATTTTCAAGAACTTCCCATTAAACTCCCTGGAAGAGGAAATCGGTGGTCAACAAATATCTATTGGAACAGAACAAGATTTAATTCAGAAAGGAACATTCATACAAATAAAACTCATTCCTGAATATTATAAAGAAACATTGGTATCTATTGAAAAATTATGGAAGGAAATGAATGGTGACAGAGGTTTCAAATATGTAGATATGCATAAAGAATTTATGTTGCGTAATAACAAAGTAATTATACTCTCCCGAATCCTTATCAGCTACTCATTTATTGCATTGGCCCTGACCTGTTTTGGCCTGTTCGGTATTTCATGGTACGCTGTACGTCATCGTACCCGTGAAATTGCAATCCGTAAAGTGCACGGTGCTTCCAATTGGGAAATAGTATGGTTACTAAACCGTTCGTTTCTATGGCAAATACTAGTAGCATACATCATCGCTATTCCGATAACGTGGTTATTAATGCAACATTGGCTGGAGCAATTTGCTTATCGAATTTCAGCCACACAATGGAATTTCCTGACCCCTGTTCTTATTGTATTGGTAATTACAACCATTACGATAACAATACATAGTTATCTCAGTGCACGCACTAATCCGGTAAACAGCCTAAAAGCTGAATAGCAAACGTCTATGTATATGTTCTCTTTTGCTGAAAAAGAACCAAGCTTACAGAAATCACAACAAGGATTATGTCCAAAGCACTGTATGTAGTAAAGAGTTCTTTGAATACAAATACCCCTACCAGGACTGCCGTAAGAGGTTCCAATGCACCCAATAAGGAAGTCAACGTCGGTCCTGCCAATTTTACAGCCTTCACCAACGTAATATTAGAGATCGCAGTTGCAGGAAGTGCCAGTCCTCCGATATAGAGCCAAGTGATTACATTGGTTTCCAAACGGACCCCCTCATCATAGAAAAGTCCTCCCAGCAAAAAGAACAAGGCTCCCAGCCCCATCACATAACAAGTTAATACCGTAGAATTAACTTCCACTGCTCTGGTTTTTCTTATACCTATTATATAACCGGCATAAGAGAAAACCGATATGCAGGCCGCTATCAATCCCATCATTCTATTTCCACCATTATATTCTATATTTCCGGAAGATAATAAAGATGCTCCTACTAATGATAAAACGATAGCAGCGAAAGTCACAATAGACTTTTTTCTCTAAAGAAAACAGCCATTGTTACTGCAACAGCCAGCGGATACATAAAATGGATGATAGAAGCAACACCACTTGCAATATTCTGATAAGCTATGACAAGACTGAACGAAGTAAGCGCACGCAGCAAGCTCAGTCCGAAAATTGTTTTAAAATCTTTATACCCTATGTGAAAATCACATTTGGTAAGAAAAGCAAAAACAAGCAAGACAACTGTAGCAACTCCCCAACGATAAGTCAGCACTTCGAAAGAAGAATATCCAATAGCCAACAAGCTTATGGAAAAAAACGGTGCCAATCCGAAAGTCGCAGAAGACACTGCTGCATATAAAATACCTTTTATCCGATTCATGTCCTTTTCAAGTAAAGCGGATACAAAGATAGACAATAATACATAATAAAAAACAGGTTGCCTTTGTAAAGGCAACCTGTGATATCTTACTTTATGATTTCCAACTTCTTAAAGCATTTAGTCAGTTTATCCACAGCATAGTCAACTTGTTCCTTTGTATGAGTAGCCATCAAAGCAACACGCACCAAAGTATCTTGTGGTGCACAAGCCGGTGGAATAACAGGATTAATAAATATACCCTCGTCAAATGCCAGTTTAGTCACTTCGAATGTCTTATCCGTATCACGAACATAAAGTGGAATAATCGGACTTTCAGTATCACCGATTTCAAAACCGGCCTGACGGAAACAATCCAAAGCATAATTTGTAATCTTCCACAAATTCTCACGACGTTCGGGCTCACTCTTGAGGATATGAAGTGCAGCACGTGCAGCAGCTGTTGCAGCAGGAGTATTACTTGCAGAGAATATATATGAACGTGAGTTGTGACGCAACCAGTTGATTGTATCTTTATCCGCAGCAACAAAACCACCGATAGAAGCCAGTGACTTTGAGAATGTACCCATAATAACATCTACCTGATCTGTCAGTCCGAAGTGATCACAGACACCTCGCCCGTCACGACCGAACACACCCAAGCCGTGTGCTTCATCCACCATGATACTTGCATTGTATTTGTCTTTCAAACGAACAATCTCAGGCAAGTTAGCCAAATCACCTTCCATAGAGAAAACCCCGTCCACCACAATCAGTTTCACAGATTCCGGTTTACACTTCTGAAGTTCTTTCTCAAGGGCTTCCATATCATTGTGCTTGTATTTCAACTGGGTGGAGAAAGAAAGGCGACGTCCGTCTACGATGGAAGCATGGTCACGGTCATCACAGATAATGTAGTCATTGCGGTCTGTCAGGCAAGATACCACACCCTCATTTACAGTAAAACCGGTAGAATAAACCAATGCATCATCTTTCCCTACGAATTCCGCCAATTCCTTTTCTAACTGAACGTGCAGGTCAAGCGTACCATTCAAGAAGCGTGAACCTGCACAACCTGTACCATATTTACGGGTTGCAGCAACAGCTGCTTCAATAATCCGTTCATCGTAGGTTAACCCCATATATGAGTTGGAGCCAAACATCAGCACCTTTTTACCATCCATGATAACCTCTGTATCCTGATGGCTGTCTATCTCACGAAAATAAGGGTAAACGCCTCTTTCCATGTATAGTTGAGGCAATCTGAATTTACTTAACTTGTCTTGTAATAATCCCATATCCTATTGTATATGTAAGCCTCGTCGGCCTACTTTAAAATAATGTATATAAACTCACTAATACATTCTGTTTTCAAGGTGTTCCCGTCAAAACAGGCTGCAAAGATAGTAAATTCTACAACCGATTGTACTTTTTTTCAAAAAAATATTTAGGGGCATCAAAACTTTTAGGATTTAGGGCAGTTATAAACAAAATGTATTACTTTTGCGTTTAATAAAGAGCTAAACTACCAAAGTAAAAGTATGACCACGAAAAAGAAAATTGTATTTGTCGTTAATCCTATCTCGGGGACACAGGGGAAAAGAGCCATATTAAAATGGATTGACGAACGTATAAACCGTACACTTTATGATTATACGATTGTCAAAACACAATATGCCGGCCATGCTGAAAAGATTGCGGCTACAGCTGCCAAAGAGAAAGTAGATATAGTAGTGGCTATTGGAGGAGATGGAACTATAAACGAAATAGGACGTGCATTGATACATACGGATACGGCATTAGGCATTATACCTTGCGGATCGGGAAACGGACTGGCACGGCATTTACAAATTCCTTTGGAACCCAAGGCTGCTATTGACATTATAAACGAAAGTTCTGTTGCCTGTATTGATTACGGAAAAATAAACAATATACCCTTTTTCTGCACATGCGGAGTAGGTTTTGACGCGTTTGTCAGCTTAAAGTTTGCTGATTCAGGTAAACGCGGACTACTAACCTATCTGGAAAATACCTTGCATGAAAGTCTGAGTTACAAACCTGAAACTTATGAAATAGAAAATGAAGAAGGAACGGTAAAATACAAAGCTTTCCTGATAGCCTGCGGCAATGCCTCCCAATATGGGAACAACGCATATATTGCTCCACAGGCCTCGTTAACCGATGGGTTGATGGATGTCACAATATTAGAGCCGTTCACAGTGCTGGATGTTCCTTCTTTATCTTTTCAACTTTTCAACAAAACCATAGACCAAAACAGCCGGATCAAGACATTCCGTACTAAAAAGATTAAAATACATCGTTCAAAACCCGGAGTTATGCATTATGACGGAGATCCGATCATGGGAGGAAAAGATATTGAGGTAGAATTGATTCCACACGGACTCAACATCATTGTTTCTGATAAAAAAAAGAGAACGAACCTTTTAGTCTCTTACAGCAAATATCCGAAATATTCAGTGGTATGAAACCTAAAGCTGAAACTTTTGCTTTCCGGCACAGCCATTTATTTGAATTTAACAAAAGTTTATTGCGTCGTCTATCCAAAAAACAATAAAAAATATCTTTTTTCTGAACATCAGTAAAGACTCTGCAAATAAAAACAGTTTCTTTATGATGTTCAGAATAATCCGCTCTCTACATGTTCAGATAGAATTCTTTAGTCAAGGCTATATATTCTTCACTATACACATGACGTGATAATTCGATGGTCAAATCGTCTATAACACACTTATCCACAGAGAATTTGAAAGCAAGCAGCACCCGTTTGGGCTCCGATCCAGGTTTTGTATGAATGAAAGTCTGATGTGAGAGATGTAATCCGTAACGAGTGGCAGCCATCAAAAAAGATTCTTTACCATCAGCAGGAATAATCACAGAAAAAACGCCTTCGGGATGAAGCAAACGGGCTGCAGATCCTGCTAATTTGTCAAAATCAAGAAAATCTGTATGCCGGGCGATATTACGCTGTTTCCCTGGGCATTTCAATGAATCGGTAAAATAAGGAGGATTGGAAACAATGACATCAAAGAGTGTTTCCGATGTAAAATGACAAATATCCTGCAACTCCACTTCTATCCTATCCTGCCACGGAGATGCCGCCACATTTCCACGAGCCTGTTCCACAGCATCCGCATCTATATCAACCGCTCTTATCCGGGCATTGCACCGCTGTGCCATCATCAAAGAAATCAATCCGGTTCCAGTACCAATATCTAAAATATTACGGGCGGAAACCACATCGGCCCAAGCTCCCAATAAAACTCCGTCCGTACCAACCTTCATGGCACATCTATCATGATAAACAGTAAATTGCTTAAAAGAAAAATAAGGATTTGGCATACTATATTTATTAAATTAGCTGTCAAAAATAGGAAAATCCATTTAATTACTCCAATTATTAGGAAATATTTGATTTTTAAAACTCAATTAGTTCCCATGAATTTCCTTATTCGACAAGGAATGATTAACTTTGTCCCCGTTTTGGGCATTGGGCTCAATTTAACACAAGAGGAATAAATTATGAAGAGGAATAAGAAAGAGGATATTTTGTTGAATACTGATAACGATGACATCTCTATGTTAGCTGAAATCCAAACGGATCCGGATGAAGTAACTGCTATGGAATTTAATAAAGAAATACCTGTTATGCCTTTACGCAACATGGTAATGTTTCCATCTGTAGTAATGCCTGTGACCATTGGACGCCCCAGCACATTGAAATTGATAAATGCTGCATACAAGAAAAAACTTCCCATAGCGGTAGTTTGTCAGATACAGGGAGATATGACGATCCCGGTTTTAATGATGTGTACCATGTAGGAGTTATCGGGAAGATTCTCCGTGTATTCGAAATGCCAGGTGGAAATACCACAGTAATTATGCAGTCAAACGGGCCCAAAGTACATTTGGACAGTATCACCAAAACGTCTCCATATTTGAAAGGATGGTGACTCCTATTCCGGAGGCAAATGACCAACTGGAAACGGACGAATTCAAAGCATTGATTGACACCTGCAAGGATTTGACGAGTAAGTTCATAGAGGCTTCCGAGAAGATGAGTCCGGATACGGTTTTTGCAATCAAGAACTTGGACAATCCGGAAATTTTGGTAAATTTCATTTGTGCAAACTTCCCTATTCCGGTAGAAGAAAAGATAAAATTGCTAAAAGCTGGCGATTTGCAAAGCCGCCTGTATATGCTGGTCAAGATCTTAAATCGTGAAGTACAATTGGCTGATATCAAACAAAGCATTCAAATGCGTACACGCGAAGATATTGACCGTCAGCAACGCGAATATTTCTTGCAGCAACAAATTAAAAACATACAGGATGAACTGGGTGCCGGACAGGAAGATGAAATAGATGAACTCCGCCAAAAAGGAAAAACCAAGAAATGGAGTCCGGAAATGGCAGAACTCTTTGAAAAAGAAGTTTCCAAATTGGAAAGGACAAATTCCCAATCACCGGATTTCAATGTGCAACTTACCTATTTGCAAACCCTGTTAGGATTACCTTGGAATGTCTTTACCACTGACAACCTGAATATAAGTAATGCCGAAAAGACATTGAACAAAGACCACTACGGACTAGAGAAAGTAAAGGAGCGTATCCTTGAACATTTAGCAGTGCTGAAACTAAAAGGTGATATGAAATCACCCATCATCTGCCTTTATGGTCCTCCGGGAGTCGGTAAAACTTCTTTAGGGCGTTCCATAGCGGCATCATTGAAACGTAAATATGTACGTATGTCATTGGGTGGTGTGCATGACGAAGCCGAGATCCGTGGCCATCGTAAAACTTATATCGGTGCCATGCCGGGCCGTATCATCAAAAGTTTGATAAAAGCCGAGTCCTCTAATCCGGTTATCATTTGGACGAAATAGACAAACTGGGCAGTGACCACCGCGGAGATCCCAGTTCCGCTATGCTGGAAGTGCTTGATCCCGAACAGAACAACACTTTCCACGATAACTATTTGGATGTAGATTACGACTTGTCTAAAGTAATGTTCATCGCTACGGCAAACAATTTGAGCACCATCCCTCCTGCTCTGCTGGACCGTATGGAGTTGATAGAGGTCAGCGGATATATCACAGAAGAAAAAGTAGAAATAGCCCGCCGGCATCTTGTTCCCAAAGAACTGGAAGCCAACGGCATTAAAAAAGAATATGTGAAGTTCTCTAAAGCTGCCTTGGAATGTATTGTAGAAAATTATACTCGTGAAAGCGGGGTGCGCGAACTTGAGAAGAAGATAAACAAGGTAATGCGTAAAATAGCGTTGGAATTTGCACGTGACGGCTATGAAGTGATGCATGAAATAAAACCTGCCGATGTACGCAAATACCTGGGCACGCCAGAATATAGCCGCGACAAATACCAAGGAAATGAATACGCCGGTGTTGTCACAGGGCTGGCGTGGACAGCTGTCGGAGGTGAAATTTTGTTTGTAGAAACCAGTTTAAGCAAAGGAAAAGGCGGTAAACTGACATTGACCGGGAACTTGGGTGACGTAATGAAAGAGTCGGCCATGCTGGCTTTGGAATATCTCAAGGCACATACCAAACTGCTGAATTTACAGGAAGATATCTTTGACAATTGGAATATCCACATCCATGTACCTGAAGGAGCCATCCCTAAAGATGGTCCGTCAGCCGGTATCACCATGGTGACTTCATTGGCATCCGCCCTCACCCAGCGTAAAGTGAAAGCAAATCTGGCAATGACAGGCGAGATTACATTACGTGGAAAAGTCCTGCCCGTAGGCGGTATCAAAGAAAAGATCCTAGCCGCTAAACGCGCCGGAATCAAAGACATCATTTTATGTGAGGAAAACCGCAAGAACATTGAAGAAATTCAGCCGATGTATCTGGAAGGACTGACATTCCATTATGTCACGGATATTAAGGAAGTATTGGCTTTGGCTCTCACCAATGAAAAAGTAAACGATGCCATTGATTTTAATATTACCAATCAAAAAACAGAAAGAAAAGAAATAAATATGACTTTTGACTTACAATATACAGACCCCAAATCGAATGCCCGTGCCGGATTGATAACAACTGACCACGGGCAAATAGAAACCCCCATCTTTATGCCTGTAGGCACATTGGAACGGTGAAGGGCGTGCATTTACATGAGTTGAAAGAGGACATTAAAGCACAGATAATCCTGGGCAACACTTACCACCTGTATTTACGACCGGGACTGGATATAATAGAACGTGCCGGAGGTCTGCATAAATTCAACGGCTTTGACCGTCCTATGCTGACTGATAGTGGTGGTTTTCAGGTATTCTCTTTATCAGGTATCCGCAAAATGAGAGAAGAAGGTGTGGAATTTCGCTCACATATAGACGGTTCGAAACACCTGTTCACTCCTGAACGGGTGATGGACATAGAACGGACTATCGGTGCAGATATCATGATGGCTTTTGACGAATGTACTCCGGGAACCGCAGATTATGAATACGCAAAAAAATCAATGCAGCTTACCCATCGTTGGCTGGACCGTTGCATAAAGCATTTCAACGAAACCGATCCCAAATATGGTTATCAACAGTCATTATTTCCCATAGTACAAGGCTGTGTCTATCCCGACTTACGCAAACAATCAGCGGAATATATTGCCTCCAAGGGAGCTGACGGAAATGCCATCGGTGGCCTGGCCGTAGGTGAGCCAACCGAGAAAATGTACGAAATGATAGAGGTTGTCAATGAAATCTTACCCAAAGACAAGCCCCGCTATCTGATGGGAGTCGGTACACCGGTAAATATACTGGAGGGTATAGAACGCGGTGTAGATATGTTTGATTGTGTAATGCCGACCCGGAACGGACGCAATGGAATGTTGTTCACTAAAAACGGCATAATGAACATGCGCAACAAGAAATGGGAGGATGATTATTCTCCTATCGAGGCCGAAGGAGCATCGTATGTAGATACCATGTACAGCCGTGCTTACTTGCGCCATCTGTTCCACGCACAAGAACTGCTGGCCATGCAAATCGCTTCTATCCACAACCTGGCATTCTATCTGTGGCTAGCAGGCGAGGCCCGTAAACACATCATTGCAGGAGATTTCTCTACGTGGAAACCAATGATGGTAAAACGCTTATCTACAAGATTATAAATTACTAGAAATGAAGAATTGGTTCAAGACAAACACAGATTCATCCCCAAAGGATAAAAAATGGTGGAAGCCGAATATCAGTTGGCTGAAACTGGATAAATGGGTGAAAAGACTGGACATATATATCATTAAGAAGTTTCTGGGAACCTACTTTTTCGCTATTGCATTGATTATCTCCATTGCAGTAGTATTTGATGTGAACGAAAATATAGACAGGTTCATCAATAACAAAGCTCCGCTGAAAGCGATTGTATTTGATTATTACATGAACTTCATCCCCTACTTCTCCAATCTGTTCAGCCCCTTGTTTGTCTTTATCGCTGTTATCTTCTTTACTTCCAAGCTGGCAGAAAACTCGGAAATCATTGCCATGTTCTCCACCGGAATGAGTTTTAAACGAATGATGCGGCCCTATATGATTTCGGCCGCAATCATTTCCGTTGTTACTTTCGGACTGGGAGCATACGTCATACCTAAGGGAAATGTAACCCGTTTGGATTTTGAGGACCGTTATAAGAAAAAAAAGAAGCAGGAATATGTGCGGAATGTGCAACTGGAAGTAGACAGCGGGGTCATTGCCTACATAGAACGTTATGAAAATTATAATAAAACGGGATACCGTTTCTCTTTAGACAAGTTTGATGACAAGAAACTGGTTGCCCACCTTACTGCCCGAAGTGTCACTTATGATACAGCATCTGTACACAAATGGACAATCAAGAACTATATGATACGTGAGATGGAAGGTATGCGTGAGAAAATCACTCGGGGTGACCGTTTGGATACGATCATTAAAATGGAGCCTCAAGATTTTCTGATTATGAAAGGGCAGCAACAAACCATGACAAGCCCTGAACTGAAAGAATATATAGACAAGCAGAAAAGACGTGGGTTCGCCAACATAAAGGAATTTGAAATTGAATATTACCAACGTATAGCCATGTCTTTTGCCGCTTTTATCTTGACAACCATTGGTGTTTCCTTATCATCCAGAAAAATGAAAGGAGGAATGGGACTGCATTTAGGAGTAGGGTTAGCACTTAGTTTTTCATACATTTTGTTCCAAACAGTGTCAGCAACCTTTGCTGTCAACGGAAACACCCCTCCTATTATAGCGGTATGGATTCCTAATATACTTTACACATTTATTGCTATCTATTTATACAGAAAAGCTCCTAAATAATCATAGGAGCTTTTCTAGTTTTTGACGCCAATCCTCGCCGTTCTCCGGTTGCATCGTAATAAAGCCCAGTTCTTTACCAATAACAATATTGGCCGCACCGTCATCTACAAATATTGTTTCAGCCGGATTCAGTTTACTATCTTTGATCATATAGTTAAAGATGCCAGGATCCGGCTTGGTGGAACCGGCTTCGTAGGAAGTATAAATCTTGTCAACATAAGCGTCCAATGGCTTTCCCGCAGAAGTAAATGCATTGCTCCTCGCCCATCCCATCACATAAGGATTGGTGTTGCTCAATATATATACCTTGTACTTCTTACGAAGTTCATTCAGGTAATCCAATTTATATTGCGGCACGTCCGTAACAAATCCTTTCCACCCATTTTCCACGTCTTGATAAGTCAATTCTTTCCCGCAGATTTTACTCAACTCACAGCGAAAAGTCTCAGCGTCTATGTTTCCATTTTCTACTTCCTGAAAAATCCCCTGCTGGTGGTATTTCCCTAATAAACTGTCCGCTTCCCTCACTCCTATCCGCTCAAATGCCTTTACAGCCTGTTCACGATCAAGGCCAATGACAACCCCGCCGAAATCAAACACAATATTCTTAATCTGTTTCATAATCTTTTTATTTATCCGCTGTAAAGGTAGGCATTTGATCGTGAATGGTAAATGATGTAAGTCAATAAAATACCATATAGCAAAAAAAACCGCAGATTCCATTGAGAATCCACGGTAATTATTTTTGTTGTATTTTTCTTCCTTTCGGAAATGTTCTCTCAATTCAAATAAGAAGAGAGTTCGGATACGGTGACATCCTTGGCAACGATAACACCATTTTCATCTAACAAAAAGTTCTTAAAGCCTCTTTTCAAGCGATAAGTCTGATATAGATCCGATGAAACACCAGCCAATTCCACAAAACAATTAGAAGTTGAAATCTGGTCTTTTTTAATGGTCTCGTTAAATATCGACTTGTATTCATCAAATGAAACGGAAACCATTTCTACATTGTCGGCCTGCGCGACGGCATGATTCAAAGTAGCATTCTGCATCCTTGACAAAGCATCATAGCTGGCCCAAAAACTTAGCAGTACATATTTACCTCTTAAATCCTTCAAGTCAATCAACTGCTTTTCGCCACAGATAGTAAATGTAGGAGCCTTGTCTCCTATGGTCAAGCCTTCTGTCGGCGTGTTTTTCCCTACAAAAGAGAATGAAATCAAGGAACTAATAATTAATACAACAAAAATCCACTTTACATTTTTAATCATGTAATTCGATCTTAGTTAATACTATCCGAGACTGCCCTTAAACAGTGATTTCCACCCGGAACATTATCTTTAGTACTGATAATCAATACCATTTAAATTGGAAATCTGCGGCAAAGGTAAGGAGTTTTGAAATTAACTCCAAGATTTTTCTCAAAAAATATGTTATATAGCATAAAATCGTCCTTTTCATCGAGAAAAAAGAATGCAGAAAATATAGCTGATAAGGATTTATTTACGTACTTTTGCAATCTGTAAATAGCAACCACAAAGTATGAATAATAATACTGAACTTATTTTAATCAGAATTACCGGTCTTGACCGGCCGGGATTAACCGCTTCCATTACGGAAATTTTGTCAAAATATGATGTTACCATTTTGGATATTGGCCAGGCGATATTCATAGCACCCTGTCATTAGGCATTTTATTCAAAAGCAGGAAAAAGATTCAGGGAATATCATGAAAGAGTTGCTATTTAAAGCTTCCGCATTAGGCATCAATATCCGTTTCTATCCCGTTACTGTGGAAGAATATGAGGAATGGGTAAACATGCAAGGCAAGAACCGGTACATCCTGACTTTACTGGGACGCAAGCTGACAGCCAAACAAATCGCGCAGTCACAGGAATATTAGCGGAACAAGGTTTGAATATTGATGCTATCAAACGTCTTACAGGGCGTATTCCATTGGATGAACGGAAAGCGAATGTACGGGCTTGTATCGAATTCTCCGTCCGTGGCACCCCCCGCCAAAGGGAAGAGATGCAACAGGCGTTAATGAAACTGAGCAGTGACCTGGAAATGGACTTTTCTTTCCAGCTGGACAATATGTACCGGCGTATGCGACGCTTGATTTGTTTCGATATGGATTCCACATTGATACAGACAGAGTGTATAGATGAATTAGCCGAACGCGCCGGTGTGGGTGACCAAGTACGAGAAATCACAGAACGCGCCATGCGTGGAGAAATTGATTTCATAGAAAGCTTCACAGAACGGGTGGCTTTGCTGAAAGGACTGGATGAAAGCGTAATGAAAGAAATCGCAGAAAACCTTCCCATCACCGAAGGTGTGGAACGTCTGATGTTCGTGTTGAAAAGATATGGTTACAAAATAGCCATCCTATCCGGTGGATTCACCTATTTCGGCAATTATCTGAAAGATAAATTCGGCATAGATTACGTATATGCCAATGAACTGGAAATAGTAAATGGCAAATTAACCGGAAGATATCTGGGAGATGTAGTTGACGGAAAACGTAAAGCCGAACTGCTGAAACTGATCGCTCAAGTAGAACGTGTGGACATAGCACAAACTATTGCTGTAGGAGACGGAGCGAATGACTTGCCCATGTTGTCCGAAGCCGGTCTGGGTATAGCATTCCATGCAAAACCCAAAGTAGTGGCTAACGCACAACAGTCCATTAATACGATCGGATTGGACGGCGTCCTCTATTTCCTGGGCTTCAAGGACTCTTACCTGGAAGAACGCGGCAAACTCTAAAGAAAGAAGTAACTATATATATGAAATTTTCAGAACTAAATTTAGAAGAAGGGGTGCTTCAGGCATTAGATGCCATGAGATTTGAAGAATGCACTCCTGTACAAGAACATACCATACCGGTCATTCTTGAAGGAAAAGATTTGATCGGAGTGGCACAGACCGGAACCGGCAAGACTGCCGCATACCTTTTGCCCGTTCTTAATCAATTAAGCAAAGGCGGATATCCGGAAGATGCCATCAATTGTGTGATCATGTCACCCACACGCGAATTAGCGCAACAGATAGACCAGCAAATGGAAGGTTTCTCTTATTTTCTACCGGCATCCAGCGTGGCTGTTTACGGAGGAAACGATGGTGTGCGCTTCGAG
>ENA-OQDE01000812-OQDE01000812.1-human-gut-metagenome-genome-assembly--contig:-NODE-812-length-15474-cov-4.479182_pt1 | contig 15474 bp, 26 predicted proteins | sample MGYA00242768_ERZ504595 | MGnify/ENA primary metagenome ERZ504595 (study PRJEB26092, sample SAMD00036307) | human gut metagenome | host: Homo sapiens | study: EMG produced TPA metagenomics assembly of...
TCTTTTTCTATATTTGGTATATCACTTACGAAATCATCTTTTGTAATAGAAGAAATATCCAGACATTGAAGAATTTCTTCCTGTGAGCACATCTTAAATTCCGGTACTGTCATCTGCAGAATTGGAATAATAATCTCCTTATTACTCATAAGCTGTTTCATTCCCGCATCATATTCTGCACCAGTTACTCCAGACGTATATACGTCTATTACTGTCTCATCACGCATGATTTCTCCTCTCCAAAGGAACTGGAACTGTTATTCTTTTGTATATAAATATATTAACATGCAAGTCTTTCTCTTGCAATTCCTTCATAATACTTATTTTATCCAAATATAATTGAAAATGTTACTACTCCGTACCATCTAATACGTTTTGCAGCGCTAAAACACATGAATAATGACTTACAAATATGCCACAACAAATAGCAACATTTTCTTGCAAAATCCTCTTAGGCAATTTATGATAGATGTATCTAAACTGTTTTACGAAAGGTATTGCTACTATGAAGCTTGCACTCGCCCAAATATCTATGACCTCAAATATGCAGGAGAATCTGGAAAAATCTTTGTTATTTTGTGATCAGGCGGATGGAACTGATTTGCTTTTTTTCCCAGAGATTCAGCTTTCTCCATTTTTTCCTCAGTATGAAAAAGGAACGTTGACTGATATTGTCTTCAGCCTGATTCTGTGGAAATCTCAAAATTAAAAGAAAAAGCAGCACAGCATCACTATTATCTGTCACCTAATGTTTACCTGGAACGTCAGGGAAAAAGGTATGATACTTCCCTGTGGATCACACCCGATGGACAGTTAGCAGATACTGCGCAAATGGTTCATATTGCACAGGCAAAACAGTTCTATGAACAAGACTACTACCCCCCTTCCGATACAGGATTTAAGGTATTTGACACGCCCTTCGGAAAAGTAGGAATCGTCATCTGCTATGACAGACATCTCCCGGAAAGTATCCGCACCTGCACGCTGAAAGGAGCCGATCTGATCATTGTTCCTACAGCCAACACGAAAGCAGAGCCAATGGAAATGTTTGAATGGGAAATGCGTGTACAGGCTATGCAGAATCAGGTGTTTATTGCCATGTGCAATCGCGTTGGAAAAGAAGACTCCATGGATTTCTCGGGCGAATCACTGGTTATTCATCCAAACGGTGATGTTCTTGCAAAAGCAGATGATTCCGAACAGCTTCTCACCTGTGAGATCAATCTCCAGGAAGCATCCCAATTAAGAAATAAAATACCTTATCTGAAAACACGCAGACCTGAATGTTATTTATACGGAGGGACCTCATCATGAAAGTACTCGCTTACCGTAAATGCAGCACCTGCATAAAAGCCCTGAAATGGCTGGATGAGCACAATATCAGTTATGAAGAACGTGCGATTAAGGAAGAAAATCCTACTTACGAAGAATTAAAAGAATGGTACACCAAAAGCGGCTTACCGCTGAAGAAATTCTTTAATACCAGCGGAATGCTCTACAAAGAAATGGGATTAAAAGATAAGTTAAAAGAAATGTCCGAAGACGACCAGTTAAAGCTCCTCGCCATAGACGGAATGTTAGTAAAGCGTCCTCTTGTGATTGGAGATGATTTCGTACTTACTGGATTTCGTGAGAAAGAATGGTCAGAGGCTATGCACGTATGATGTGCATAGCCTCTTAAAATCTACATAAATCCTGTGCTCTGCTTGATTTTTCCAGATGTTCTCCTACATCTAAACCTGAAGCATTATCCAGTGCTGCCTCATAATGCTTTTCCTCAATCTGTTGGATTGCCTTATTGCAGGCAGAATCAAATGCTGCATCTTCTGCATATTTGATTTCCACCACAATTCCAGTCCGGCTCTCTGGAACTTCAATGAGAATGTCGCTGTATCCTTCTCCGGACTCTGCGTTAGATTTCACCAGCCAGTTTTCTTTATATCTGAGAAGTCCCAGAATCATTCCATGGTAAAAGTTCTCCTTTTTCTCTCTGCCAGATATGTCCCGAATACTGATAGTATTCCAGAGATATTCATTCAGAAGCTTTTCAATTTTCATAGCGTCTTCCTGTGGAAAAGCCTGACAGAAAGCTTCCAGTGTCGCTGTATCCTTCCTTGATGACTGACGAAACCATTCCCTAATCTGCGTTATAAATAATTCCCTGATTTCTCTGTTAGGAATTGCCAGACGGTATTTTCTTCCGTCTACCCTGCCTCTCTGAGTCAGATAACCGGTAGTAAATAATACGCTCCACAAATTTTCTATCGACTGATCCAGCTCATTATAGGTCAGTTCCTGATGAATCTCTTTTATAACCTCGTCACCTGCAATCAGGCTCTCAACCTCATTTTTCGTAACACTGTCTGCTTTGTCAATCAAACGACGTACAATGGCATTTCCGCTGGTATTGGACCAATAATTCTGAGGATATGCATCTTCATCAGCCCGCAGGTCGTCACAGAAATTAATCACATCCTAGGACAATACACATCTGTCTTTCCAAAGCGATAACCATTATACCATTCTTTCATTGTTTCATAATGTTCTTCCAGATCATAATATGCCAGCATTTCTTTAACTTCTTTGTCTGTAAAACCGAAATATTCGTCAAACTGTGCATTTGTAATTGTAAGTGTTTTCAGATTATTAAGTCCTGTAAAAATACTTTCTTTTGAAATCCTCAGACATCCCGTCAGCACTGCAAAGTACAGACTCGGATTCGTTTTTAAAGCATTTCCAAACATTACACGAAGAAGCGATACCATCTGATCATAGTACCCATACTGAAACGCTTTATCCAGAAGAACATCATATTCATCTATAAGAAGAATTACGTTTTTTCCATAATGCCTGCAAAGTAAGTCTGACAAAGTTTTCAGACTGGTATCCAATACATCATTTGTCATGGCAAAAAGACTGCCTGTACCTTTTCCTATTTCTGTAAGCTGCTGATAAATGTCTTTATCTTTATCAGATAGTCTGTCACTTTCGAGGAGAAAGCTGAAACGCAAAGCTTCCTGAAATGTCTGTCCCTCTACGCCTTTAAGGCTAATAGAAATCACCGGAAACTGCCCCAATATATTCCTGGCACAGTTCTTTTTCCTCTGAGATCTTCAGACCATCAAACAGTGTCTTATCACAACCAATTTCAAAAAATGTCTGCAGCATAGACATATTGAGACTTTTTCCAAATCATCTCGGTCGGGTAAACAGATTTACTTCTGCCCAATTTTTCAAAAGCTCGACCAACAGACCTGTTTTATCTATATAGTAAAAGTCATGCTGAACCAGTTTGTTAAAAGAATCGACTCCTACCGGCAGTTTCTTTTTATTGCCCATCTGTTTACACTCCTCTCTGAAAATGGTACTGTTCACTCCATGCCTAGCAACCTAAAAATACACTTCTTCCATTCATTCTTTTCCTTATCTTAACATCCCCAAAAGACAATAGCAAGGATTCTATTTTAGTAGCTTCAACTACACAAAAGAGATCAACATTTCATATTAAAATATTGACCTCTTACATATAATTGTATTTTATTTTACCTTCACTTTCCTTGTCCTCATCTGCTAACAAGTTGATTTCATGAATAATCTTATATCTGAATTTCTTATTTCTACGTTATCGGCAGGCGCCGTAGCCACTGGGACGGAAAGTCATTCATTCATAACCGATTTATGATTTATCTGGCAGGAAGTATAGATTTCCTTAATTTTCTCAGCTATCTGCTGTAACTTCTGGGCACGATGTCCGAAGATTCTCAATGCCAGATCACCTGTGGTCAGGCGGGTGACGCCTCCATCAATTTCAGAATCTTCATCCAGAATCTGCCAGATTTTTTCCTGCAGTTCTGCAGTTCTGTCTGAAGTTCTTCCGGTTCCTGAACTATTCATCTGTTTCTTTATATCCATTCCATCTATATTTGTTTCTTTTCCACCGTCTACGTTATCTCTGTTGCACAATTTAGACAGAAACAGGTTTGCCATATGTGTGTAACCCTCGTACAACCCGATTCCTTCCATCGGCATTTTGTCTGGTTCGTATCGGGTGTTGTCTCTGTAGATCAGTTTTTCACCCCGGTACAGCAATACCTTTGAGGAAATCTGCGATACTGAAACCGTTCCTCATGTGCATTTCGACCACAGGAAATGATCTCCAGCAAAAACAATTTCGAAGTTTCATCTTCCAGATGAATCGTCATTTTGCTGTCAAAGCAGACTGTGCAAAAGGGATTACAGGCTGAGGATAATAGTATAATGCAGCATTTTATCTACCTGCACTTCTATGGTACGGCTGGCAGAGCTTCATCCATCTTGTGAATCTTCTCGAAAGACTGGGACAGAATCTCCAGGTCTGCACCTTCTTTTACATGGTAGGAAAATTCCTGTGAATCTCCTGCCATGATTCCGGCAGATGCGCAGAGAGGCATGATCTGGATTCCTCCATTTTCCTTTTCAAAAGGTGTCATGATCTTGTATGGTGCTGTAAAAGACAGGTCTTCCAGAATGGTTTTTCCATCTTTCAGTGCGGCGCAGGCACTGATACGGGAAACTTTTCCAAATTTGTTATCCATAGGCTTTCTTTACATTCCTTCTAAGAGTACATTCTTCTTAATCCATTCCACTACTTTATCCACGTTCTCATCTCCGCGAATATTTGTGAACTGAAATGGTCTGTCGCCACGCATTTTCTTAGAATCCCGTTCCATTACTTCCAGACTTGCGCCAACATAAGGGGCAAGATCAATCTTATTGATAACCAGAAGATCCGAGCGTGTGATTCCAGGACCGCCTTTACGTGGGATTTTATCTCCCTCAGCTACGTCGATAACGAAGATAGTTGCATCTACCAGTTCCGGGCTGAATGTTGCAGACAGATTGTCTCCGCCGCTTTCAATGAAAAGAAGTTCAATATCAGGGAAGCGTTCCATCATCTCGTCTACTGCTTCCAGATTCATGGAAGCGTCTTCGCGGATCGCTGTATGAGGACAGCCGCCTGTTTCCACACCAATGATACGCTCTACCGGAAGAACACTGTTCTTTGCCAGAAACTGTGCGTCTTCCTTTGTATAAATATCGTTTGTGATGACGCCGATGCTGTAATCTTTTGCCATCTTTCTTGACAATGCTTCAATAAGTGCTGTTTTTCCGGAACCTACTGGTCCGGCAACTCCGATTTTTACATATGACATACCGATTTCCTCTTTTCTACTTTACTTGTTGATAGCTTCTTATAATCTGTTCGCTAATTTTCCACATATAAATTTTTAAGATTTCATATTATGCACATGATTCTATTTCTATTCACATTTTAGCCTGGAAAAACTAATGTCAGATTCAAACTACGACATATATAACCTGGAATAGAGTTTCTCATGCTGGATTCCTCTGATATCAAATCCCGGCGCAGAGAGACACATATCTTCTTCACTTCTTGTCATCACATCTTTTAATATCTCGTCAAATTCTCCATAACAGCCACTTAGCAGCTGCTGCCCGGATGTCTGACTCAATGGAATTGTTTTTACACAGTTTGTCACAATAGCTGAGGTCTGTGCATAGAGATAATGCGTTAAGGCTTCGTCCAGCGGAATCTGCATTTCTGCGCAGAAACTCCGTAAATACAGCAATGATTTACTGCTTTTCCTTTTCGTGCATCCAGATATTCTCTGAAAATCCCGTTTTCACTGATGGATAATCCAAGTTTCTCAATGGTTTTTGCGAAACGGGAACCCATTTTTCTGGCTGCCTCTCTCTGCTCCATAGGAATTCTTGATGCTTCCAGAAGTTCTTCCAGATATAGAAGTTCTTTCAGGTCTTTTTTCTCAGCCGCTTCATAGGCTAGTCTGGCTGCCAGAAGCTCTGTGTATGCAAGATTCCATTTGATTTTGTGCGTAATATATTCTCTGGCTGTGTCTACATCGTGGACAATTCCCCGCTGGATATAAGTCTCCAGTCCCTGTGAATGAGAATAGCCTCCGATTGGAAATAACGCATCATTTACCTGCAGTAAATAAAATTGTTTTTCTGACATGAAGAACCTCCATAATAATTCATTTGCATATTGATTATCCAGATAAATTTAGTGATGATGATTATGAATACTTGCAGAAATTCTCCTGTCAAAGTCCAGCTTCAACACTTCTTTCTCTGCCTGAACTCCATGGATTTTCTGAAGCATAACAAGCATTGGCTCGTTATAGATCGTGATAAACGTATCATTCTCTCCCCAGAAAAGCGGTGCGTGTCTGTTGCCAATTTCGTAGCAGACTTTTGCAGACATTTTCTCATGTCCCGGAGTCAGAGAAACGCGGATTACTTCACATGGCGGTGTATTTACCACTACAAGCTTCTCATCATCTGCGTAGATCACATCATCCTGATACAGACCTCTGGCGAGAATGGAATCGTCCATGCGGATTCCCACTTCTGTTCCTTTGTCTGTTGTTTTTTTATGTATTTTCTTAAATGCTTCGTGCCATTCGATATCTACATATTCTATTGTTTTTCCTGTAATATCAAAATCATGAAGCTTTCCTAAAACCTGTTCACACAACATTATTTTCAACCTCCAGAATCTGCTTTATGTTTTATTAATACCACCTGTTCTCCAATTGATAAGGTTTATTGATTGTTTTCTTACCAAATCTGAAGTAACATCATAACTCCAGGAACCCATGCAGTTACGATTCCTTCAAATACCTGAAGATATGGAACGAATTTTCCCAGTTTTTTTCCGCAGATATCTTCTACGAAAGCAGTTCCCCAGAGAATTGCCCACAGATACCAGATTGCTGCCCAGCGCAGATCCGGTGTGATTCCCAGTGCAGTGCTTCCTGTAAATCCCTCGATTGTACCGAAGATCACCGCATTGATGGCTACAAAAGTAGAAAACCATGCAAATGGGATAGGGCTTGCTTTCAGGAATTTACTCAGAGCTACGAAAAAATAGGTAAAGCAGAACAGTAATCCTGTTCCTGCTGCATAATAATTGCCCTGCACCAGATTGACAAAGTTAATAAATAAAGAAAGACCACCTGTAAAGATGTTCATAATGGCGGTTGATTTTCCGTCTACATTGTATAAAGAACACATACCGTTGTTGATCAGTACGATTCCTACGAATAAAAGACAAACTCCTAACATAATATTCTCTCCTCTCCTGCTTCTTCAGTATATTTTTCTGTTAAATCTGACAGGACTGTCATTATATTGTTTGGTAAGTTCTTATAAAAGTTCTCACAAAACTCCATAAATAACAGTCCTGCGAATATCATTTTTATGATCAGATAACCAGAATGTAATGGTTTAAAATTGTTTAGAACAGACTGTAAAGCTGTGTCAGCGGAAGCTTCTCTGCCGGTTTGGAAGTGATCTCTTCACCGTCAACAGTGACCTTATATGTCTCCGGATCTACGGTCAGTTCCGGTGTTCTGTCGTTAAATACCATATCTTTTTTGCTGATATTTCTGCATCCCTTTACAGGTACTACAGTTTTCTCAAGACCGTATTTCTCTTTTACATTCTCATCCATGGCAGCCTGGGATACAAAGGTCAGGCAGGCTTCGTTCTTAGCTTTTCCATGAGCTGCAAACATTGGCTGATAGAGAACCGGCTGTGTAGTCGGAATGGATGCATTTGCATCGCCCATCTTAGATGCAATGATCATACCGCCTTTGATGATAATATCCGGTTTTGCACCAAAAAATACAGGATTCCAGAGAACGAGGTCTGCGAATTTACCTTCTTCCACAGAGCCCACATACTGGGAAATACCGTGTGTGATCGCCGGGTTGATGGTATATTTGGAGATATAACGTTTTACACGGAAGTTGTCATTGTCATGTCCTGCATCTTCCGGAAGTGCACCTCTCTCATCTTTCATCTTACTTGCTGTCTGCCAGGTACGTGTGATAACCTCACCTACACGTCCCATAGCCTGAGAGTCAGAGCTCATCATACTGAAGATACCCATATCATGAAGAACATCCTCTGCTGCGATTGTCTCAGGACGGATTCGGGAATCTGCAAAAGCTACATCTTCCGGGATTCTCTTGTCAAGGTGATGGCATACCATCAGCATATCAAGATGTTCGTCCAGTGTATTTACTGTATATGGCATTGTCGGGTTTGTGGAGGATGGCAGTACATTCGGAGCTGCTGCTGCGCGAATGATATCCGGTGCATGTCCGCCGCCTGCACCCTCTGTATGATAAGTGTGGATGGTTCTGCCGCCAATAGCTGCAAGTGTATCTTCTACACATCCGCCTTCATTTAATGTGTCTGTATGGATTGCAACCTGTACATCATATTCATCTGCCACATTCAGACAGTGATTGATAACTGCAGGTGTTGCACCCCAGTCTTCGTGGATCTTCAGTCCCATAGCTCCGGCTTTTACCTGCTCAATGAGAGGAGCTTCGTCTGAGCAGTTACCTTTTCCAAGGAAGCCTAAGTTCATCGGGTATTCCTCGGCTGCCTTTAACATCATTTTTAAATTCCATGGTCCAGGTGTACAGGTAGTTGCGTTTGTACCGTCTGCAGGACCTGTACCACCACCGATCATAGTAGTTACACCGCTGTATAATGCACAGTCGATCTGCTGCGGACTGATGAAATGGATATGGGTATCAATTCCACCTGCAGTTACGATCATTCCCTCTCCTGCAAGTGCTTCTGTAGATGCACCCACTGTCATTCCGGGTGTCACACCATCCATGATATCCGGGTTTCCGGCTTTACCGATTCCTGCTATCTTGCCGTCTTTAATACCAATATCTGCCTTTACGATTCCTGTGGAGTCTACGATCAATGCATTGGTAATTACCAGATCCAGATCTCCGTCTTTACTGCAGGTTTTTACAGACTGTCCCATACCGTCACGGATTGTCTTGCCGCCGCCGAACTTTACTTCGTCTCCATAGGTTGTATAATCTTTTTCTACCTCAATCACAAGGCTTGTATCTGCCAGACGTACCTTATCTCCTGTAGTCGGGCCATACATTGCCGCATATTTGCTTCCGGAATTTTTGTACTCATTATTGTCCCTCCTTACAGAAATCCTTTTAATTTCGCAGTTTCCATGGATGCTGCTTTTGTATCGTCAGTTGCCTGTGCGCGGGTAAGGTCATTCAGTCCGAATACTCTCTGTCTGCCGCCCATTTCTGTAAGCTGAACCTCTTTTTCTTCACCCGGCTCAAATCTTACAGATGTTCCTGAAGGAATGTCCAGATGATATCCATAGGCTTTTTCCCTGTCAAAAGAAAGGCATTTATTTACTTCAAAGAAGTGAAAATGAGAACCGACCTGAACCGGTCTGTCGCCTTTGTTTGCCACTGTTACTGTCACTGTTTTCTTGCCTTCATTAAGTGTGATCTCACGATCTGCGGCCATAATTTCACCGATCTTCATGCTCATTCTCCTCCTTACTGAATTGGATTATGTACTGTCACAAGCTTGGTTCCATCCGAGAATGTTGCCTCTACCTGAACTTCACCGATCATATCAGCAACACCGTCCATTACGTCATCCTTTGTAAGAATCTTGGTTCCAAGCTGCATTAGCTCTACTACTGTTTTACCATCTCTTGCAAGCTCCAGGAGTTCAGAACTGATATACTCAAGTGCCTCCACGTAATTCAGTTTCAGACCTCTTTCCTTTCTCTCTTTTGCAAGATTTCCTGCCATATGAAGCATTAATTTTTCCTGTTCTTTGGGATTCAGCCTCATGATATTCCTCCTCTCGAATTGTGCGGATTATAATATGCAAAAATCTGTTACTGTTCACTCCGTTCTCAGTAACGTAGCCAAAACACCTCGCGAGATAGTGGTGTATGAACAGTAACAAAAATCTTCGTAGTACGCAAAAAAGAGCAGTCAATGGGATTCTTTCTCAGACCCATTGTCTGCTCTTTGCACGAAAATTTTTATATAGGGGATTATAACTTGTGTTTCTTTGATGGTCAAGATGTTTTTTGTGAACTTTTTGTTTCTTCTTCTATTTCCATTATTCTGCTACAAGTCTGACCAATTTCCCAGATATCTTTGTTTAATTCTCCCCTTGACGATAAGCGCCCCCAAAGGTGTATCATAGTTTTGTGTTAAAGGAGGTAAACTATTATGTTTGAGACATTAGGAGAAAAGGCTGAAGAAAAGGCAATGGTGCAGTTCCTTGAACGCTTTACGGACTATCCATTTCTTGTAAAGTTCAAGAATTCCGAATATCCAATCGGAGAGGGAGAACCCACATTTACAGTAAATTTTAAGGAAACAATTCCTCTGGCCGAACTGCTCAAAAGCACTTCCCTGGCATTAGGCGAGGCTTATATGCGGGGAGATCTGGATATTGAAGGAAATCTTTACGAGGCACTGGATCATTTTCTGGGACAGATGAGCAAATTTTCTACCAATGAATCTGCTCTGAAAAAGATCATGTTCAGTTCTACATCCAAAAAGAATCAGGAAAAGGAAGTCACCAGCACTATGATATCGGAAATGATTTTTATAAATTATGGTTGGACGAAACCATGAGTTATTCCTGTGGCTACTTCATTCATGACGATGACTCTTTATATCAGGCACAGGTCAATAAAGTAGATTATATTCTGAAAAAATTGCATCTGGAAGAAGGTATGAGTCTTCTTGATATCGGCTGCGGATGGGGTTTTCTGCTGATTGAGGCTGCCAAAAAATACAAAGTACATGGTACAGGAATCACTTTAAGCCACGAACAATATACAGAATTCCAGAAGCGCATCAAAGATCAGGGCCTGGAAGATTATCTTACAGTGGAACTGATGGATTACCGTGATCTGCCGAAACATAACTATCAGTTGACCGGGTAGTCAGTGTGGGAATGCTGGAACATGTTGGCCGTGACAATTATCAGCTCTTCCTTGACTGTGTAGAAAAAGTTCTGAAACCGGGCGGATTATTCCTGCTTCATTTTATCAGTGCACTGAAAGAACATCCGGGTGATCCATGGATCAAGAAATATATCTTTCCAGGCGGAACTGTTCCCAGTCTGAGAGAAATCCTGAATCATATGGCAGAGGACAATTTCCACACTCTGGACATTGAAAATCTGCGTCTACATTACAATAAAACTCTGCTCCACTGGGAAAAGAATTTCCGTGAGAATATAGAAAAGGAAAAGACCATGTTTGATGAATCCTTCCTGCGTATGTGGGAACTTTACCTGTCAGCATGTGCTGCAACCTTCCATAACGGAATTATTGATCTGCACCAGATTCTGATGACTAAAGGAATCAATAATGATCTGCCAATGACACGCTGGTATTAAAATAACTGCCTGGATTTTTGTTTTTGAAATCCAGGCAGTATATATATGATATTTTTCCTGTTTTGCTTCTATAATTGTTTTCTTTATTTTTCATATTATCAGTTGTAAGCATTCTTGTAGATTTACGGATACACCACAGGCATGTCGGAAAAATATAGCAGGTTGCTGTGATCCAGGCAGTCTGGTCTGCGAAGCAGATGGCTGTGAAGCCAAAAGTTCCTACAAATCCAAGACAGACAACTGTTCTGGCGATCATTTCTGTTACGCCGGAGAAAACGGCTCTGCCTGAATATCCAAGTCCTTGAGTTACCATACGGGCGACATTGAGAATACCAAGACTCCAGTAGAAAAATCCCATACATCTGAGGTATTTGGCAGAGGCATCCAGAACTGCCACCGCACTCTTTCCAACAAACAGCATAGAAAGTGTACGCCCTGCAAAAATCAGTAAAATTCCTGCCGCAATACCATATCCTACTCCCACTGTAATACCACAGCGCAATCCTTTCTTAATCCTGTCAGACTGTCCTGCTCCAAGATTTTGGCTGCAGAATACAGAAGCAGAGGTTGCGATAGCATCAAATGGACACATGGTAAACTGCTTGATCTTCATTGCTGCAGTAAAAGCTGATACATATGTACTTCCAAGCCCGTTGTTCGCAGACTGCATAACCATACTTCCGATAGCTGTGATGGAGAACTGAAGTCCCGTAGGCATTCCCATTGCCAGAAGTTCCTTTACTGCATCCCCTTTTATTGTCCTGTTTTCTTTCTTGAGCCACAGAAGTTTCATTTTGCGGATAATAAAATAAGGCACAAGATTCCACTGATCGCTTGTGCGGAAATGGTTGCAATGGCAGCTCCGGCACATCCAAGTTTCAGCACTACGATACAGAATAAATCCAGAAAAATGTTCAGAACAGCAGATAACGCCAGAAATATAAACGGTGTCCTGCTGTCTCCCACTGACCTCAAAATACTGGACAGATAGTTATATAAAATCGTAAAGGGAATCCCCAGGAAAATGATTAGCAGATAACTATATGCATTGTCATAAATGTCCTCTGGTACAGATAAAATATGCAGAATCTGAGGACATAAAACACTGCATAATGCTGTCAGGATCACTGCGATTCCTGCACATAATACAGCTCCATTAAAGATATAATCCCGCATTTTTTCTATTTTCTCTGCACCGAAATATTTAGCTACAGGAACACCAAAGCCTGTACAGCTTCCCATGCAGAATCCCAGTACCAGAAACTGAATACTGCTGCTGGCTCCTACACTTGCCAGTGCTTTTGCGCCAAGGATCTGGCCTACGATCGCAGCATCAATAATATTATAGGTCTGTTGCAGCAAGTTTCCTAATAATAAAGGAAACGCAAACTGTAACATCAACTTCAGCGGATTGCCCTTTATCATAGATGTGGTCATTTCTATTTATCCCTCATTTTCTATAACGTTTCCATAAGTCAAACAGATATTCGAAAAAATCTAAGATTCCGATTTCTGAAATCTCTGATTTATTTCCAGATGGATTTCATTTCACAAATTTTCACCTGCGCATCTTTTTCACTGTTCAGGCAGAATATCCCCTGTCTGTTACTATTGTAGAATAGTCTGGTTCCAACATCTTCTCCATCATTTAAATATACCTCAATTGTTCTTCCGTCTACAAAAATTTCTGTATTTCTGCATTTCTCCACAGAAGAAACAAACTGTACCTTATCACTCTTCACACCAGCCATTTTAAAGAATACTTTTCCCCCTTCTGCAGTCAAACTGATGGATTTATCCCCATCCTGACCAAGAAGAATGTTGAAATCTCCTGTTTCTTCAAATGATACAGATGCATAATATCTGTTATCTGCAATGGAGCCGACTTTGATCTCACGGCCTGTGCCTTCATATACTGTATCCCCCAGAAGAGTATAAACTTCCTCTACAGGTTTTGTATATACATGTTCATTCTTCACATGAAGTTCTCTTGGCAGAGTCATGCTTCCATAAGCTCCCGGCTCTGTAGCAATATGCTCTCCATAGAAATCACTGATCCAACCAATCAGGATCCTGCGGTCTTCATGCTGAAAACTCTGTGCTGCATAGCAGTTGCTTCCAAAGTCTACCCACTGCTGTGTATGGACATCCATTGCATCACCGTTCCAGTCTCCCACATAATATCTGCACTGCTGGAATCTTCCATATTCATCATAATGCTCATCCATGCGCCCATAGCTACATATTTATCATCCAGTGGGAAAAAGTCCGGACACTCAATAGTCCTGATCTTTGTTTCTTCTGTAATCAGAGGACATCTGTATTTCCAGTTCTCTGCGTCTTCAGATTCATACAGAAGAAATGTTCCTTTTTCATCTACGCATGCACCTAATACAATATAATATTTCTCACCAATTTTAATTGCTTTCGGATCACGGAAATCATAGTTAGTACCTTCCGGTTTCTCCCTGATAATCTCTTTTTCCGGCTCAAAATGAATCATATCGCTACTCTTTGTCATTGTCTGATACTGAATAGTTTCCCATCCGTCATCCTGGGGTCCGATATGTCTTGTGAGATAGAAGTACACCTCATCTCCCATCGAAGTGCACTTCCGGAGAAAGCACCTCCTTTAATCGCAAGATTATCCAGAATTTCTTCCTGAGGCTCTAATACAACCGGAAGATGTGTCCAATGCACCAAATCCTTACTTGCAGCATGTCCCCAGTACATATTATTCCACTCCTGTCCAAAAGGATTCAGCTGATAAAAAAGATGATAATAACCCTTAAACCAGCAAAGTCCATTAGGATCATTATTCCAGTTCACAACCGGTGAAAAATGATACTGCTCTCTGTACGGAGTGCCAATGAATTTAAAAAATTCTTCTTTATTCATTGCTTTAAAATTATCTGTGGTATTCAGTACGCAGATTCCATTCTTCAGGATATTTTCACATTCGCTTAAATAAGCAAAGGTAATAGTGCAGTCCTGTGCAGTAATCTCGTATTCTGTATCTTTATCTGTCGGGAACTTGATCCAGTTCCCATAGATATGCTGCAGTTCTTTTATTTCTGTTTTGTTTTCTTTTACCTTCTTCAGGCTCACACTACCTTTTTTCCCGGCTTCTGGTTTTACAAATAATTCCAGACATTCATAGTTTCCTGTGTACATATGTAAAAATCCCCTTTCTGAATTTTGTCTCCGATTCACTATATATCTATAGTACTGACCTTCTGCCGACATAATCTTACTATATCATAGCAAAATCACGAAGAGTTTCAATAAAATATTTTGACATTTTTTATACTATTTTATCCTGTATAATCCCATATAAAAAGGATGCCGAGAGCAAATCCGACATCCTTTTCGCTGTTATAACATTCCATTCACTGTTTTATACTTATACAGCATCTCTGCATGGTTCTGTTCCTCAATCTGGATATCTGCCAGCAGCTTGCGTACACCACTGTCGCCAAAGGCGAATACATCATCATTGTATGTTCCTGACACCAGCTTCTCTGTACCAATACAGTCTGTTGCAAGAAACGCATCGTGTTGTTTATCTTCCGGTGAACTCATGGCTGTATAGACTGCTTTTGGCTGATAGTCTCTGCCTGATCTGTCATTACAGTTACATTCAGGCACACTTCCGGAAAGAATCATTGACAAAGACTCATAATGCTTCTGTTCTTCCTGCTGGATATTCCGAAAAAGATTTTTAAGCTCCGGGTCTCTGGCCTGTTCTGCGTATTTTCCATACTTTTCCACACAGCTTTTCTCTTGTGTCTGAAGATCTTCGATTACTGAACGTTCCTTTTCTTTTAAAATCATAGTCTGTTGTCTCCTTTTTTAAGAAATACTGTATTTTGTTACATGAAAATAGTATGGATAAAAAATGCTTTTTTATTCTCTGCATCATGACTTATGACAATTTCAGAGAATATTTTGTGTTACTGTTCACATGCCACTGTCCCGCGAGGTGTTTTGGCATGAATATGCCAAAATCCCGAGACATACAAGCCAAAATTCCATTGCCGCGAGCAATCTGGATGAATCTTGGCTACGTTACTGTGAACGGAGTGAACAGTAACTATTTTGTTCCAACACCACTGTATCAGAGTGAATTTCTGTTTACTTTATGATATACTTATATGCACGATAAAAGTTTTA
>ENA-OQDE01000814-OQDE01000814.1-human-gut-metagenome-genome-assembly--contig:-NODE-814-length-15474-cov-2.805499_pt1 | contig 15474 bp, 19 predicted proteins | sample MGYA00242768_ERZ504595 | MGnify/ENA primary metagenome ERZ504595 (study PRJEB26092, sample SAMD00036307) | human gut metagenome | host: Homo sapiens | study: EMG produced TPA metagenomics assembly of...
TTCGGGCTTTCTGCAAGTATGCTTGAGGCTAGTGACAATGTCGATACTGCTGAAGAATCACGGTCGTCTTTGGTACGTGGAACTGTTGATGATTTGTTGAACAGACGTGGACAAGGTTTCGACTTTCTGCCCGGTTCTCTGGCGGAAGTACAGGCTATTGAAAAAATCACATCAGCAGCAAAGTGGAAGACTTCCTTGTTTACGGATACTAAAGCGACAGAAACCCGTCTGAAATCATACTCGGGCAACTCGTCGAAAGTTCTCCACATTTCTACCCACGGATTTTATTTTTCGCCACCGGATAAGGACTCATTGCTTGATGTAAGACGAGTGCAGGGAAACAGCTTTAGCAAGGCTGTAGAGCTATGATGCGCTCGGGCTTGCTTCTTTCGGGAGCAAATAATATCTGGACAGGAAGAACACCGGCAGATATTTCAAATGACGGTGTGTTGACAGCCTATGAAATTGCTAATCTGGATTTTTCCAACACGGAGCTTGTTGTGCTTTCCGCCTGTGATACAGGCTTGGGTGATATTGACTACAGTGAAGGTATTTACGGTTTGCAACGTGCTTTCCGGTTGGCGGGTGTCCGGTCGATGATAATTCGTTGTGGAAAGTTCCTGACGAAGAGACTACTGCTTTGATGACAGCCTTTTATATAGCTTGGACATCCGGTTTGCCGATGAAACAGGCTTTTGAGAAAGCTCAAATGGATTTGAGAAAACGTTATCCTGAAGAACCTTATAAGTGGGGTGGGTTTGTGTTGATCGAATAGTTTTGTCATATTCTGGGGATAGATATTTTACTCTTTTCTCAAGTGTCTTTTAGAGATAGCATTCTCGAAACATGCTTAACATGATGAGAATAGTCTTTTGTCGGAGTATATTCTAATGCTGCTTGTAATAACTTGCTAATGGGTGATTGCCAATGTTTATAATTAATATAGAATCAGTTCAAAATCTGTATAGATAGGAAGATGGTCACTGATACCTCCTTGATATTTCATTCCCTTATAAGTGCGGAAAGGTTCTTTATCACCATATTTTTCGTCATCTTTCAGTAAAAAAGGGAGAAGACATACATTTGCTTTTTCTTCGCTGGTGAAAAAGTGATTTGATTGATTTAATAGCGTGCCTGATACAATCAAGTGGTCGAGTAATCCCCATTCACCACGAAATTTGTAAGAACCGAAGTTTTTTGATTTTGCTTTTCGGGCAAGTAGATGATATAGTTTTAGTGAGGAGGGGGTAACTGTTGAGGCGTTGGCGGAGTCGGTTGTTGAAGCTAGGTCATTGGTTTTAACAGGAGGCGCTTCGGCTTTCAGTATTTTCAGAATGGACTGATTCGTCGGGTAATCGTTGAAATCCCCCATGATAATGACTTGCGGATGAGAACGAATATTCATAATGCTATCGACTTCCGTACGCAGTATGTGAGCTACATATAAACGATAAGGTTCCGATTCTTTGGCTCCACCCGAACGGCTGGGGAAGTGGCAGACAAATACGTCGAGTGTATCTCCCGCCAGTAGAAGCCCGCTGACGTGTAGCAAATCTCTTGTCGGACGGTGCTGCTTAAACGGAGGAATGGAGATGGAACGGGAAGATAATAGTTTGAATAGATCCCGTTGATAAAGCAAGGCTACGTCAATTCCTCTTAAATCAGGGGAGTTGGTCATTACATAACGATAGCTGAGCTCTTTTAAAGGAGAACGACGGGTAAGGTCACGAAGCACTGTATCATTTTCTACTTCACATAATCCAACTAATGCGGGAGGATTCCATTCGCCAATAGCGGTAATTACACGGGCAACATCAGCCAGTTTTTTCTTATATCTGCTATAATTCCAATGACGTATCGCATCGGGAAGATATTCATGATCGTTCTTCAGACTGTCGTGGTGTGTGTCGAACAGGTTTTCTATGTTCCAACTAACAACACGGAAAGGGATTCTTTCTTGTTGAGAGGAGGCTTGTCTGCGTGAACCTCTTGTGCAATGATATCGGAAGGAGCGAGGAAACTTACACCTGATAAAATCATAGTAAAAAAGAGTACGATAACAGCTATTCTTTTTTGACTGTTACCATACTCTTCTTTATGTTGACTTATTTGCCCGCTACTTCTTGGCAGGTACATGTGCCAGGATGTCCAACAGATGTTTCCAGAACTTTTCTACAGTAGGAATAAGCATTCGTTCGTCAGGAGAATGAACACCTGTCAGTGTCGGTCCGAAAGAGATCATATCCAGCGTTGGATATTTATCAAGGAACAGACCACATTCCAATCCTGCATGGATGGCTTTAACTTTCGCGTCTACATCAAACAAACGCTTGTAAGATTCAACAGCCACTTCGAGGATAGCCGAGTGGGGATTTGGTTCCATCCCGGATAACCTTCGCCAAACGTAACATTGGCTCCCGCCAGTTGGAATACGGCACGAACTGTGTTCGCCATATCGTTGCGTGCGGACAGTATCGAGCTTCGCTGACTGGTTTCAATACGGATGATATGGTTGGGCTTCATCTTGATAGATGCCAGATTGGTAGACGTTTCCACCAGGCCGGGAATATCCTGGCTCATAGCATATACACCGTGAGGAGCTGCATACAGAGCTTTTAATAAACGGGTGGTAGTATCCTGGTCGATAGCCATTTTATGTGGAGTTTCCGATTCGAGAACCAACTTTAAGTCGGGCTCTACAACGGATAATTCGTCTTCCATTTCGCTGGTGAAGATATTTAGTTCGGTGCGGACATCATGTTTGGCATCTTCAGGAACAGCACAGATAGCGTATGCCTCGCGGGGAATAGCGTTACGCAGATTACCTCCGTTGATTTCACAAAGGTACAGATCATGTCTGCCAGCCATGCGTGAAAGGAAACGGTTCAGTATTTTGTTGGCATTTCCCCGTCCCAAATGAATATCACCACCGGAGTGACCGCCTTTCAGCCCTTTCACTTCCACCTTGAAGAAGAAATATCCGGCGGGAACTTCTACCTCTTTATACGTAAATTCTGCAACGGAGTCAATACCTCCGGCACATCCGATAAAGATTTCTCCTTCATCTTCCGAATCGAGGTTCAGAAGGGTGTCACCGCTCATAAAACCTTCTTGCAGGGCAAAAGCTCCGGTAAGCCCCGTTTCTTCGTCTACGGTAAACAGACATTCCAACGGACCATGTTCGATGCTGTCGTCAGCCAGGATAGCCAGCTCGGTAGCTACACCGATACCGTTGTCGGCTCCGAGGGTAGTGCCTTTGGCTTTCAGCCATTCACCGTCAATTTCAGTTTCGATGGGATCGGTGAGGAAGTCATGTTGAACATCGTTATTCTTTTCGCACACCATGTCGATATGCGATTGCAGAACGACGGTTTGAAGATTTTCTTTTCCCGGAGTAGCGGGCTTTTTAATCAATACATTACCGGCTTCATCCACCTTGGTTTCGAGATTATGTTTTGCTCCGAATGCCTTCAGGTAGGCAATCATTTTCTCTTCCTTCTTCGAAGGGCGTGGCACTTGGCAGATTTCTTCGAAATACTTGAATACGCCAGCCGGCTTTAAGTCTTTTTTTTCCATGCTGTTTCTATTTTATAATAGGAATAGAAGGGTTGTTTTCGCTTCTTCTATTGCTAAATATGGTTAATTTGATTGACTTATCTGAACTCATATCTCATTAAAGCCTATCTTTGCACTCACAAAATTAATAGAAATGGTTGAGACTATACTGATAACTTTGTTAATAGTTGCTATTTCCCTGGTATTATTAGGGGTGAAAGTATTCTTTACGAAGGGTGGGAAGTTCCCGAATGGTCACGTAAGCGGGAGTAAAGCGTTGCGTCAGAAAGGAATCGGATGCGCACAGTCGCAGGATCGCGAAGCACAAAAGAAACCGCGTTTTTCTATTAACGAGTTGGAAAAGCCTTGAACGATAGTATGAATTAAATTTATTAAAAACAATACTTATTAATTATGAATAGAATGAACTACCTCATGAACGGTTTGGCTGCTCTTGCGTTTATCGTTTTATTTTCACAATGTGCTGGCAAAACTGACAATCAAACTACCAATGCTCCGGCTCAGGCTAATGCCGAACTGTCAGGAATGAAAATTGCCTATGTTGAAATAGATACGCTGCTTGCCAAATACAATTTCTGTATTGACTTGAATGAGGCGATGGTAAAGAAGAGCGAAAACGTTCGTATGACATTGAATCAGAAGGCTACCTCTTTGAACAAGGAAAAGCAAGATTTTCAGAAGAAGTTGAAAACAATGCTTTCCTGTCACAAGATAGAGCGCAGCAAGAGTACAACCGTCTGGTGAAGTTGGAACAAGATTTGCAAGAGTTGAGCAACAAACTTCAGAATGGTTTGATGGAAGAGAACAACAAGAATAGCTTGCAGTTCCGCGATTCTATCAACGCTTTCCTGAAAGAATATAATAAGACTCACGGATATAGCCTGATCTTCAGCAACACTGGTTTCGATAACCTGCTTTATGCTGACAGCACTTTCAATATTACAAAAGAAATTGTTGACGGGTTGAATGCAAGATATTCACCTGTGAAGAAATAAATGATATAAAATTGTTCCGTTCTTTATAAAAGGACGGAACATTATCGAATTAAAAAAAGTGATGCCTGTTCAAGACTGAAAAGCTATGAACGGGCTTTTTTATGACCTTTCTTTTTCTTCTTCCTGTGGAATACGGAAAGCGGTGTAAAGTTCGAGGATGGCAGCAACTGTGAGGCAGGCAATCCATTCATTGCCTCGTGTGGTAAACATAAAGGCTCCGGTCAGGATAAGTGCCAGTGCACCGAATATCTGCTGAACACGCAGGCGTTTCAATGTTTTGCTCTTTCCTTTGACGGGTGTGTTCACTTGTGTCAATGCGATACATCCGGCTCCAACAGTATATATGTAAGGAGCGTATATCCATCCGGTAATAAACACAGCTGCTCCGATGAGAGCCATGATGGCGCCTACGGTGAAAAGGGCGGGTGCTAATTGTTTCATTCTTTAATCTTCAAAACGTAAATATCTTCGTTGGGTTTCTTCATCAGATACTTTTCACGGGCGATCTGTTCGATGGCGTCCGGATTGGTACTTATTTCGTTGAGACGTTTGGTGTTCTCTTCGTAATCTGCCCGGTACTTTTCTATCTCTTCTTTCAACTGGCTGATTTCCCGTTCATATCCGAAACGACGAACCAGGCTGTTCTCGTCCAGAAAGCCAATGATAACAGCAAATGCAACGACCGTAATGAGGTACTTGCGTCTGCATATGAAACTCCAGATACTGATTAGTTTACCCATAATTTCTCCTTTTAATATCTGCAAAGATAAAACTAATAACTTAAAAACTTATCGCTTCGGCTTCAAAACTTCTCTCTTTATCCCTTATTACTTATCACTTTTTGTGTACATTTGCAGAATAAGCGAAATTTCAAAAACAGAGAGAATCCCGGATATGGAAAACTATATTGTTTCAGCCCGTAAATACCGTCCGTCCACGTTCGAATCGGTGGTGGGACAGCGGGCGTTGACTACTACGCTGAAAAATGCAATTGCTACCCAAAAACTGGCTCATGCTTATTTGTTTTGCGGACCGCGCGGGGTAGGAAAAACGACTTGCGCGCGTATCTTTGCCAAAACCATTAATTGTATGACGCCTACCGCTGACGGAGAGGCTTGCAATCAGTGTGAGTCATGTGTAGCTTTCAACGAACAGCGGTCATATAATATTCACGAACTCGATGCTGCTTCTAATAACTCGGTGGATGACATTCGCCAGTTGGTGGAGCAAGTGCGTATCCCGCCACAGATTGGTAAGTATAAGGTATATATCATCGACGAGGTGCACATGCTCTCGGCATCTGCTTTCAATGCGTTCCTGAAAACGCTGGAAGAACCTCCCCGTCATGCGATTTTTATTCTGGCTACGACGGAGAAGCATAAGATTCTTCCTACCATTCTTTCACGTTGTCAGATTTATGACTTTAACCGGATAAGCGTGGAAGATACGGTGAATCATCTGTCGTATGTTGCTTCGAAAGAAGGAATCACGGCAGAGCCGGAAGCGCTGAACGTGATAGCCATGAAGGCGGACGGTGGTATGCGTGATGCATTGTCTATCTTCGATCAGGTGGTTAGTTTCACCGGAGGAAATATCACCTATAAGAGTGTGATTGATAATCTGAACGTACTTGATTATGAATATTATTTCCGTCTGACGGATTGCTTCCTCGAAAACAAGGTGAGCGACGCATTGTTGCTTTTCAATGATATATTGAATAAAGGTTTTGACGGAAGTCACTTTATTACCGGATTGTCGTCTCATTTCCGTGACTTGTTGGTCGGGAAAGACCCGGTGACATTGCCTTTACTGGAAGTGGGAGCGAGCATACGCCAACGTTATCAGGAACAGGCGCAGAAATGTCCGTTACCTTTCTTGTACCGGGCTATGAAGCTGTGTAATGAGTGCGATTTGAATTACCGCATCAGCAAAAATAAGCGTTTGCTGGTAGAACTGACCTTGATACAGGTTGCACAGCTTACCACCGAGGGGGATGACGTGAGTGGTGGGCGTGGCCCTAAGAAGACTATAAAACCCGTATTCACTCAGCCTGCCGCAGCACAGCAGCCGCAGGTAGCTTCTGCCACTCAGGTTCAGCAGGCTCCAGTTCATTCGTCTCCGTCTTCAGTTACAACACAGGCTGCTAATGGCACTACTGCCCAGCATCCGCAGGCTTCTGCGGCTGTGCAACCGGGAGCATCGGCTTCTCCTGGTGCGGCTTCGTCTGCTCCGTCACAAGGAGCGGGAGTTGCTCAGACTGCAAGGAAGAACGAAAAATTCCCGTGATGAAGATGTCCAGCTTGGGGGTATCTATCAAGAATCCGCAGCGTGACCAAGTATCGCAGAATGCGACTACAACTTATGTTCCTAAGGTGCAACAACCGGAAGAGGATTTTATGTTCAATGACCGGGATTTGAATTATTATTGGCAGGAGTATGCCGGCCAGTTGCCGAAAGAACAGGATGCTCTTGCAAAACGTATGCAGATGCTCCGTCCGGCGTTGCTTAACAACTCAACTACTTTTGAAGTGGTGGTTGATAATGAGTTTGCTGCAAAGGATTTTACAGCTTTGATTCCCGAATTGCAGGATTATCTTCGCGGCAGACTGAAGAACAGTAAAGTGATGATGACAGTGCGGGTAAGTGAGGCAACAGAAACAGTACGTCCTGTGGGACGTGTCGAGAAATTCCAGATGATGGCTCAAAAGAATCAGGCATTGATGCAACTGAAAGATGAGTTCGGGCTGGAATTATATTAATGTACTTACTTCTATCAGATTACCATCCGGATCTCTGAAATAAATACTCCGGATGGCACCCTGCGCACCTCGACGCTGGACTATACCGACTTCTATTTCTATTCCTTTGGATTCTACTTCGACTTTTATTTCCTCTATGTTTCCTCCTGTAAGTAAACAGATGTCCGCACTTCCGAAAGCAGGATGCTTGGCAGCAGGAAGGAACTGTGCTTTTCCTACGTGAAGATTGATTTTCTGATTACCGAACTTGACGGCAAAGCGTTGGTTGCTTGTATCGGCTTCCATTCCCAGGACTTCTGTGTAGAAATGTAGGCTTTTATCTATATCGGACACCGGTATGACGATATGGTCGATATTCTTGATTTTCATATCAATGTAGGCGTTGATTCATGCGGTCTTCATATCCGTCTGAAGGTTTTCTTCCCGGCATGACAATCCACAAGATAATATATATAATCACTCCGGCGAAAGCAGTGAAGAATGTAGCCAATATATATACTATTCTCAATAAAGTAGCATCCCATCCGAAATATTCGGCTATTCCGGCACATACACCTGCAATCATTCGATTGGAAGAGCGGGTTAATTTCTTTTCATTTTCCATGATATACTATGTTCTTTTAATGCAAATGCTACACAAATATAGAGAATATATTTGGTTTATGGGTTAAATGGAAAGATTTATGTATTATTTGTTAGCATTTTAACTTACTTAATTTGGGGTCAACAATAGACCAACAACAAGGAATATTAGGTAGGATTTAGCATGATTTGCTCTCTAAGATGCCTATTTCCTGAAAGCAGAAAACCCTCATAAATATTTAACTTACAAGGGTTTTTGTTGGGTGGAAGACCGGACTCGAACCGGCGACATTCAGAACCACAATCTTTAACGAGTAGCCTTATAGTGGTCTCAACTGTCAGCAAGTTAAATATCTCCTTGCTAGCTCATTAGTCAACTATTAGTCAACATGATAGTATTGCTACTAATTTGGCTAGCTTCTCCACCATTTTATATGGTGTCAGTGTAACAGGTTTACCTGCTAATCACTGTTAAACTCTAAGGTGCTTTCTTCATTACTTTTGATTTTAATGATTGATGCAAATATAGTGAATATGTTTGGTTCTCCAAACAATCTCTGGCTTTATGTTGTAGTTGAGCTTTTCTTGCATTACTATTATGCTAGTATCATGCTACCAATAGCACTTAGATGTGCTAAGTTTCTTCCTTCTGTTTCATAACTTAATTAGTTTAAAGTGTCATTCAATAGATACTCATCTTATTATAAGTAGGCATGAGTGTAAATACCCTATCAGAGCTTTAACAAGGTCAGGGTTGCAAGTATTCAAAGTAACTTACTTGAAATACTTCATTTGCCTTTCTCTTCTTACATATGGGAACTGACTATGGTTAGTAATGAAATTAATAAGAGACTGCAATTATCCCTATATGATTTAACTTTAGATACCTTCTAGTCAATATAGTAGACATTGCCTACACTTACATATCCAAATATTTTGTATCTATCTTGGCTTCTTTTCATAGTTATACTAGATAAAGAACAGTCATAGCAATATACTTTTTCTATTTGGAGACAATTAGATATATCCAAAGTACTAATTGCCGTATAGCTGCAACTCAGTGATTTAAGCTTTTGATTGTTAGATATATCTAAGCTTGTAATTTTGCTATAATTACAATTTATGTTTTCCAACTCAAAATTATTCGATATATCTAATATATGTATGTCTGTTAGTCCACAGTTTAATTCAACTAATTTGGGACACTTAGATATATTTAATGTTGAAATTGATGCTTGCTCACAATCTAATTTCTTTAATTCTTGGTTATTTGATAAATCAATGCTAGAAATAAACCATAAATTTTTAAAGATTAGTTGCTGTAAACTTTTGTTATTAGACAGATTTAACTCCCTAATTGTGTTCATATATTCAAGATCCTCCTCATCAATTATATCATTATTATTACCATCAATAATGAGTAAGTTACCACATTCTAGATGAGTTAGGTTTTTATTCTTAGATACATCTAAATCTTTTAATCCACAGTTATTGCATTTTAATGAGGTTAATTTTAGGTTCTTAGACACATCTAATGATTGTATGAAACAACAGTTACATTCTAGAGATGTTAAATTTGTGAAATGTTGTATTCCTTTTAATGACTTTACTTTAGTTAATATACCACTTATACTGGTGGTTGAATTACCAAAACCAATAGTTGTGACTGCTTGAGCCTCAACAGGAGATACCTTGCCATCTTTGTTTACATCAAAGTGTTCATAGCAGTACTTCATAAACTCTATATCATCCATAGCAGTACATACATCATCAGGGTCAGACATCTCTGGATACCCTGTTAAAGGTTCATTTTCATCACTTTTGCTGCATCCTACACATAGTAGAACTACAGCTAACACTAAAAATACTTTTTTCATAATGCTTTGTTGATTCTTAATATATAAGCTCTAATTTCTCAAAGTTAATAACCCACTTGTTCTCTAGTAGAAAGTCAGTCCCAATTAGTCCATGTACTTGTATTCCACTTTCATCCTCAATGCTTTTAAAAGCATCCAGTAAGGGTCTTACACAGAATCTGGCTTATAAACCTGACCTTCAAAGTTAAAAGGCAGAGTAATCATATCTACCTTGTGCTTAGTTCCTTCTATTCCACTGATACAATAGTCACCAACTGGTTCTACTATATCCTTGAAATATTCTACTACAGTACTGTCTATCAGATTACAGGTGCTTCCAGTATCTAAGATGAAGCAAAGATATTGCTCCTTTATCTCAATAGGGATAATGGGCAATTTAGCTTTATGTAATCCAAAGGAAAGATGATATTCCATATCTTAACCTTTACTTAGTCTCTGATATTCTTCCATTAGCCAAGTCATATAGTTCTCCATTTCCTCTATCATTTATCTTGTGGGTATCCTGAAGGATATGTCCATTTCTTGGAGAACTGCCCTATAAGTGGCATGCTTCCTTTCAAAGAGATGATTAAATCTCCAGCAGAATAGTTGATATTTACTGTCCAACAAGAAGAAGATATAACAATATATTCATTGGCTTCTTTAACTATTCTAGCTCCTTGTGGTTCAATTAAGTAATCTATTAGGGGTTTGTACTTAACCCTCATTCCACCAAAGCTGGTAATGTGTTTATCTACATATTCATCATGCTCTTTGGTAAGTCTATAGATGATGAATACTATTATTCCTATAACTATTATCCACCACATAATCATCTCACTATTATTCCACCATTAGCAACATAATCATCTGCTGCTTTTGGGTAGTCAAAAGACCAAGCTTCTACACATGTGCTCAAATCATCTCTGCTAAGACCAAGTTTATCTGAAATGGCTTCACAGTATTTTATTTCTTTAATGGGGCATTTATTATCAGACATCATAAGTTGTACTATGTCTGCTAAGTATTCTAGCTTCTCTTTATGTGTAGTTGGATAACTATCCTTGATAGCAAAAGGGTCTGATAGTACCAATTCAACATAGTCTAACTTTATAGATTTCATAGTCATTACAGTTTTGATACATAGCTCTTCTTCTGCTGATAAAATTCCATCTCCAGACAAAGCTAAAACTATCATATCCCTTAATCTACAGAGCTTCTGCTCTTCCTCCTGGCTTAAATTCCTAATTTCCATAATTTTAAATTCTAGTAATTCATTATTTTGTTAATTATCTCTTCATCAAACCTCATCCTTAATATATTAGGAACATCATCAGTAAGGGCAAGGAATGTCCAATTCTTACCTTTATTATGTGATACACCTATATTAGTTTCTGGGTTGTCGTGAATGCACTTCTCTCCTTGTGTAAGTACACCTACCACTTCAAATGTGATAATGATATACTCCTTGTCTGCTACCCTGTTAGTTATGTTACTAACTATGATGTTGTAATCAATGCCTTTCTCATCATAGGTGGTCTTTAAAGTGTGATACATTTCTGACATATCCTTATATAAGGTTTGTATAATAGCTCTATCAGATAATTCTGGATAGTACTTCTTACAATATTTAATAACATCAGGATATATGTATAGGGAAGCATTATTTATATCTCCTCTCAACAAGGCTTGATTATAGGTATTCATTTGGCTGATCATATTCTTTTCAGCTTTATCTTTACCTGTATAAGGGGTGAGTGTTTCATTGTACCAACCTTCTGGTACTGAATCTTGGGCAGTGCTAAGTTGAGGTGTCTCCTTATTAGATGAGGAGGATTTCTGTTGGTTGCTGTTACAAGATACAATAACTAATGTTAGTAATAATACATAATAATATTTCATGGTATTTCCTTTTGTAGCCATACTACAAAAAGAAGATGTGAGCCTAACCTTATTGGGAGTCCAAGGTATTACCACATACCTACAATCACACAATATAAGGGAAGCCCACACCTAATGGTATGAGTATCCACTACTTACTGCTGTGATTGTTAGTCTTCAAGGTGGTAATTTTAGGACTGTCACAAGTAAGAAGCTGACACTTCTTTATCTAATATGTCTTGTTAAACTTCTATTTCATTAGTTGTCATTTAGTTGATACAGCTACAAAGATAGAACTTTCTAGTCATACTTCATCATCTGACTATCATAATTTGATAGGTTTCAAGTCATATTAGTACCATAGGTGTAGGCTTATATCCTTATTGCACAAAGGTAGACTTAATTATTCACTTTCTATATGCAAAACTGATAAATAGAGCACCAGTTACTATCAATAATAGCCACTGTAATATCATATCTAATGCTGTCATATATACACTAGTTAAAGCCCCAGTCCATTACAGAACTAGGGCTATCAACAACAATAAAATCACATAGTAAGAGGTATATAACCTCTTAATCCTTAAGTATCATACTGGTGAGGATAAATCCCATAGAATCAAGATAATCTCACACATAATTCAATCAATATTTTATTTAATCCAACTTACTAACTACTAATGCAATTCACGTTACATACTTCACCGAACCTCAAGTGGTTAAGTTATTATAGCAGTACATCTCTTTACCCTGTAATCAAATACCCTCAACCTATATTAAAAGAGGCAGTCAACCTCTATAAAACTATCCCCTGATTTGCCATTCTGCATCACTTACTTTGTATATATAATATGCAAGAAGTGAGACAGGAGAAATTTCCCATCATAATGGTATAATAACAGCAGAGGGGGATAGATTTAATAGAAGGTAGGATATTGTAGACCTTAGAAGGTTAAATGTTTATAGCTTTCCTTCATCATGATAGGAGTAATATTCCTTCTCTGGACTTAAGATTATATGGTCTGCTACATGAATTTCCATGAGTTCAGCCCCCTTCCTTACTTTTTCAGTCAAAGCATCATCCAGAGTACTGGGTTTCATGCTTCCAGAAGGGTGATTATGTGCCAATATTACCTGTGTTGCATTAGCCAGCAATGCAGCTTGTAATATCAGCCTTACATCTACATAAGTTGCGGAGATTCCACCTTCTGAAATAGGTACTATACCCAGTACCTTGTTAGACTGATTAAGTAGTACTACTTTAAAGCTTTCCTTGTATTCTATTGTGTCATCAGGGAAGTACTTTGTCAATAGTTCATAGGCATCCTGTGAACTATTTATCTTGTATCTAGTTGATGATTTGACATTACTTTTATAGCTCAATTGAACCTCTGCCACATTCATTATACTGTTCATGAGATGCACTAATTAATGAACCAACTATATTCACTTTCACCATATAAAGCCTTATTAAGTCCTTCTGCCAATTGGGTGGCATTAAGTGACCTGTCCAAGAAGTTATCAATGTAGCTACTTTTATTAGCTCCAGTTAGTAAGTTGTACACATTCCACATGCTGATTTCCCTGCTGTCCAAAAGGGTGCTAAAGTTATCATCATTGTAATATGCTTTGGCAACTAATCCTATCTGGGTATCAGTCATCAGCATTTGCGGCAACTTCTTCTTTTGGTCAATAGGAAGAAACTGATATAATCTGCATCTGCCTAAGAACTGGGCAAATTGAGACTCTCTCATATAGGTATCCTCATAAGCTGACATATAATACAAGTGTTGGGCTATATTGTATTCTTGGAACAGCCTCATCACTGCATTCAATAGTTCAGCAGTACTCATAACCTTTAATTCTGACCTGTAACCATCTGTTGATACACACATGTTACAGCAGACTAAGTTCTTGAAACCTATGAATACCTTGAACTTCTCTGCACCCTTCTTGCTGTAGAGGTTCTCATGGTTATAAGCCCTAACTCCACCTATGGTTAAATTCAGTCTGTTACCTGCAATATCCTCATATATGGTAGGTATCTCAAAACAGAACATCATTCTCTCAAAGTAAATGGTTTTATCTGATTCCAGTAGTTGATTCACTGGTTTATGAATAGCTTCCGGTATTCTGCCTTTGATAACATGGCTTACCCTGATGGCAGGTTCTTCTATTCTCTCATTGGAGAACACCTTATTAGCTGCATCCCATACAGTTTCAATGAAACTGGAGTGTGATATAGTAACCTCATTATCTTTAGAGAACACAGGTGTAATACATTCTTCCTTGAGGTACTGCATAGTGACTTCCTTTGTATTAGCTTCAATAAAAGGTAACTTATTGCCTTCTCTGGTGCTTATTGGTTCAGCTTCTACAGGATTTGTTGATACAATGCCTGTGTTAATGATTTCTATTGGCTCAACTGTTTGAATATAAGGGTTATCCGCCTTATTTCTATTAGGGTATATCAGATTAGCTCTGACTGGCTGCAACTGCATTGTTTCCATATCTAATGTAATTAGGGGTATAGTTAATAGTTGGTTGATTCTTTTGTACCTGAAGTGCTGCTTTCTTCTGCATGAAGTCTGATGTTAACTGTTGATACCATTCAGGATATTGATGGTAAATAGCAGTCAGTTCTTCAATGGTCTTACTGCTGTTAATCTTACTCCTTATCATCTCCAGATTGACACCATCATTACACCAATCTAATATGATCTGTCCTGTAGCAGGTGTAATGGTAAAGTCTGGCTTACCTATGAACAGGTTTGTCCTGTCTTTAGATGCAATAGTCTGGTGCTTCATGTTGATGTCAAAGACTATGGTAACTCATAATCTATGCCATCCCTCATGACTGCTTTTAGTCCTACTTTCTCTGGTATCATCTTGCCATTCTTCTCACTTAGAACATAGTCCTGTTTGCATCTCATAGTGCATATTACATGGCTTCCAGACTGCAATACTTTCTGCATAAAAGCATTGATTCTGGGTGTCACCTTCTGCCAATTAGTGAAGCTGTTACCTTGTAATCCTGCATGGTACTCAAGCAAGGTATCCCAACACTGTGAGATGCTGTCAATGATGATAACTTCCATGCCTGCACCTTCACATATTTCAATAGCTTGTATATAAGTTTCAGGTGTAAAGTTATCACTTAGACTTAATACATTATAAGCACCTAAGTGAGCATAAAGGTCTGCACTTCCATGTTCACTGTCAATGATGGCTATCTTAGTCCAGTCATTGCATAAACCATAAGCTAAAAGTAATGCTGAATAGGTCTTACCTGAACCTGCACAGCCTTGTAGAGCAAGCTTAATCTTAGCCTGCTTCTTGGATGAAACTCTTAAGTTCAACATATCTGAATAGGGTTAATTGTTATACACAGTCTATAAAGAAAAAAGGAAGCAAGTCCTAATAAACTTGCCTCCTTGAGGTCAACATTGACACCCATCATAGAGTTGCCAATGTCATAGCTCCACCTTCACCTCTCTGATGCAGCATATAAAACATGTCACCTGTATCAGGTGAACATACTTGAGAGATAACAGGATTGGTAACCTCTCCATTGATGAACTTGTCACTAACTGCACCTGTTTCACAGCCATAAACAAAGAAGCACTTACCTGTATGAGGATTCTGCTTAATCTCAATCTTGTTTACACCTTTTGAGCCTTGAACTCATTTACTGTCACTGTCTCTAAGAACTTTAACTTTTCCATAATTGTTTTTTTATTATTGTTGCAGAGGGGGATATCCACTCTTAAGGTAAGGGGAGGGAGACTTGTGACTTAGAGTGCACTTGTAGGTATCAAGTTTACA
>ENA-OQDE01000816-OQDE01000816.1-human-gut-metagenome-genome-assembly--contig:-NODE-816-length-15444-cov-3.693804_pt1 | contig 15444 bp, 22 predicted proteins | sample MGYA00242768_ERZ504595 | MGnify/ENA primary metagenome ERZ504595 (study PRJEB26092, sample SAMD00036307) | human gut metagenome | host: Homo sapiens | study: EMG produced TPA metagenomics assembly of...
TTCTGTTTTCGTATTTCCACACCATAACTGGATACCGTCTGCATTTTTCTTCTCCTCTGAACTGTTTTTTTTATTTTTGTGCTATGAACAAATTGTACCATAGATATCTTTATTCTGTAAACATACGTTCTTTTTTTTAACAAAAAATTGCTCGTCGGTTAAATGTGGGTTAAATGTGGTTAAATGTCGGTTAAATGTCTAACTCATCTAACTCATCTAACTCATCACTGAAGTAACGAGAATGCGACGCGCGGTCATTCAAAAGATAATGAGCTTGCAGCCGAGTGGTACAGCGAACCGGAATGCAGAAGGAATATTTATTCTGCAACAAAGAGCTTCACATCCTGTGCAGTTGGCTTTGCTGTTCAGGAAGGGCTGATCGATCTTAATGAAAAACTAACAGAGGCATTTTCAGGTGACTTGCCGGAATGTATAGATGTCTGGCAGGCATTCTTGTACAGAGACGCTCCGGCTGCGATCTGGTTTCTTACCTTACACCCAGACTTTTTCCAAACTTGGAATAAACGTCCTACATGGGAGACTGATCCACTTGGAAACAGTTTTGGAGCCGGCGGATTATTCCTGACCCTTTCTGAACTTCACAAATTTGGACTGTTTTATCTTAATAAAGGTAAGTGGAATGGAAAACAGATACTGTCCGAGAAATGGATAGAAGAAAGTACAAAGGCAGCTGACGTGGGATACTATGGTTATCTTTTCTGGCGTGGTGAATATAATTCTTTCCGGGCGGATGGAAAATACTCTCAGATATCTATGATCCTGCCGCAGAAAAACGCAGTCGTTTCGTTTGTTTCAGAATGCCGCAGAGAAGGCGAACTTCTGAAGACAGTTTATGAGCTTGTCTGCGCAAAACTGTAGTATCTTTTCTCTGCGGAAAACCAAGCCCCTTTTCCATAATACCAGATTGCCGGATTTGGGGCTTCTACTTATTTCTACGAGGTAGATTATCATGATTAATTACAATGAAATTGAAACAAGAAGACTCATGCCAAAACTATGAATCTTCTTGTCTAATAACGGTTCGAAGTATCCCTCCGGTATATCTATATCTTATTTTTGATTAATCTCAGCGAATCCGGCAGCATCAATTTTTAATTCTATTTTTTCGCCTTTTTTAAGTTTTTTCCATTGAGAAAAATCCATTTCATATGTTCCTGTTTCGGTCTTGCCTTTCTTTTTCTCATATGTAGCGGTTACAAAATAATGCTCTTCTTCTGCTCCTGTTCTCTGTCCGTCTTTAAGTTTCGGTTCCGGCCAGGAAGGGTTCTGATCATTGCCGGAACTTTTTGCAGTATCGACAACCGTCCATTTGTCTATTTCATAGTAATATTTTGTAGCATACACAGGCTCCTTCCGGTAGACTGGTTTTTCTACATCTTCGGTGCCAGGCATGACATCATGCCAAAAATGATTGCTGCGAAGATTCCCAGAATGAGCAGCATCCGCCTCAGCAGTGGCTTTTTCTTTGGTGTATTTTGGGGGATATTTTTCTGGCAGGATTCTTTTTTCTCTTCTTTCTTTCGTTTCTTTTCCTCTTCCTGCTGCCTCATCTCGAAGTAGTTTCTCTCCGAATCTTCTTTTGTGGCACCACAGTTTTTGCAGACATTCAGATCGTCGCTGTTAAGACTGCCACAAAAGCTGCACTGCCAGTCCGGATTACGGCTGATCTTTTCTGCTTCCTCCTCAGAAACATATTTAATTTCATCCGGCATATAGAATTTTGTATTTTCGTCCTGCGGATGCCCACAATCGGGACAGGTTTTTTGACCGGCTCTAATCCTTTTATTCCCACAAAACGGGCAATCCCAGAGACCTTCGATTATCTTTCCCATACAAACTCTCCTCTTCTTTTCCCTCAATAACAATTCCAACAAGTGTTTATATTCCACTTCGGTTTTATAATTTTGTGCAGTTTTTTATTTGCTCATTTATAGATTACTGTTTATTTTTCATCTCTGCTACTCTGTCCAGAATCTGTTTCTTTAATTCTTCTACATTATCGGTCCGATATTTTAATCCTGCTGCGGAGATATGTCCTCCACCGCCAAAAGGTTTCAACAGTTCATTAACATTGATCCATTCCCGTCTGAACGGAAAGAACATCTCCACCCGTTTTCTTCTTCCTCATACATGGTAAAACCAAGTTCAATATCGTCGCAATCACGCAGAATCGTGCTGATACAGTGGATGTCTTCGTATGTGATATCTTTTTCGGCAATTTCCTTCTGTCCCATAATAACATAGGCAACCCGGCCATCCATCGCACGTACTGCTCCATGAAGAATATCGGCTCTTTTGTACAGAATGTCCAGGGTATCACTGTGTAAGGTTTTCATAATCCTGCCATGGTCAACTCCCATAGCCATCAGATCAGCTACTGCCTGAAAAATACCCTGGTTTGCCCTTGCCAGTCCTCCGGTATCATGCAGGATGCAAGGTAAATATAATCTGCGGCATTGGGGTACGCTTCTTTTTGGGCTGCATTTAGAAGCAGTTCGGAAGAAAGCATATGGTATACATTTTCCGCACACGCCTCAGAAACCTTTGTCCAGTTCACATCTCCGTATCCTTCATTGGAAGCGTGATGATCAATAACAATGCTGGCAGCGGCATTTTGGTAATATTCCAATCCGATCATACGCTCCAGAGTTGCATTATCACAAACTATGACACAATATTGTTTTCCAGATATATCCGGCATCTCAAAAGGAACAAATATCTTATCTTCCACGACCATTTTTTTCGGGCCGCGCTCCAACGTTTTTGCAAGGTATGGAAACACCCTGTATTGTGGATAATTGACATGGATATAGTGCGCAAGGCTCATCACCGATCCGGCAGCATCGCCATCCGGATTTAAGTGTCCCAGAATCACTACAGTGTCCAGATTGTGCGTCTGCATGGTTTCATCAAAAACAGTATCAAAATTAAACTCTGTCATTCCTACCTCCTTCGTATATCACTTCCCTGTTATATTTTAATTTTATCATCTAGCAGATCAGATAGCAAGTTGTGGGCACATACAAGCCAAAATTCGTTACTGTTCATTCCGTTCACAGTAACGTAGCCAAAATTCATTCCAGATTGCATTATTTTGCGGAATTGCTATAGAACCAAAAGAGACAAAAGAGACCACTTGTCTCTTTTTAAAAAACTATAGCAATTTCATAAGATTTCTATAGTTTTTTCAGGGTTTCTGTACTATAATGAAACCCATAAAGAGATTGTCATATCAAAAATAGTAATATAATTTTCTGCCAGAAAATCAGATCATCTCCCATCAAACTGGAAATTCAGGGAAAGTTGTTCTGATATTATTATGAAAAAGATGATCGAAGCCCAGGAAAGACAGATGTCCAGTGGTTCCCAGGGCGGACAGTACTAATCAGATAAAAGCCTCTCAGTTGAGGAACTGAAAAAAACCGATGGTGATGACTGAAAACAGTCAAATCCATCGGTTTTTCTATAAAAGCGAATTAATAAAATCAGATCATCCTATCAGATGTACGATCAGTGCAGCCACCCAGCAATCACACACTGCCATACCACAACACCAACAGCCCATTTGCTGCCCATTTCACGTTTGATCGAAGCGATAGCCGCCACACATGGTGTATAGAGCAAACTGAATACCAGCAGGGATGCTGCTGCCAGCGGAGTCAGTACAGAGGCAATATTTCCACTGAAAAGTACTTCCAGAGTAGATACCACGCTCTCTTTTGCCATAAATCCGCTGATAAGAGCTGTACAGATTCTCCAGTCTCCCAGTCCGATTGGTTTAAATATAGGTGCCAGGACTCCCGCCACCATTGCCAGAATACTGTCTGCAGAATCTTTTACAAGATTTAAATGCAGATCAAAGCTCTGCAGGAACCAGATTATCATTGATGCAAGCAGGATAATAGAAAACGCTCTCTGCAGGAAATCTTTTGCTTTTTCCCACAAAAGCTGACCTACATTCCTTGCTCCCGGCAGCCGGTAATTGGGAAGTTCCATGACAAACGGTACGGGATCTCCCTTGAAAAGAGTTCTGTTATACAAAAATGCCGCCAGGATTCCCACTAAAATTCCAAGCAGGTAAAGGCCTGCCATAATAAATCCGCCCTTCTTCGGGAAAAAAGCACTTACAAAGAAAGAATAAATCGGCAGCTTCGCAGTACAGCTCATAAATGGAGTCAGCAAAATCGTCATCTTTCTGTCACGCTCACTTGTAAGTGTACGTGTGGCCATAACAGCCGGAACCGTACATCCGAATCCGATCAGCATTGGTACAATGCTTCTTCCGGAAAGCCGATCTTACGCAGAAGTTTGTCCATCACAAAAGCAACACGTGCAACGTATCCGCTGTCTTCCATAAGAGACAGAAAGAAAAACAGGGTTACGATAATCGGCAGAAAACTGAGTACACTTCCCACACCTGTAAAAATACCGTCAATGACCAGGCTATGCATGGCACTGTTTACATTTGCTGCTGTCAGTGCTGCTTCTACCAGCGCAGAAACCTTATCAATTCCAATCTCCAGAAGCCCCTGAAGCCACGCTCCGATCACATTAAAGGTAAGATAAAATACCAGTACCATGATTCCGATGAAACAGGGAATCGCGGTATATTTTCCTGTAAGGACTTTATCAATTTTCTCACTTCTGATTCTCTCCTTACTCTCTTTTGGCTTTACAACTGTCTGTTCACACAAACGCTCAATAAAGTCAAAACGCATATCTGCGATCGCAGCACTTCTGTCAACCTGACGCTCTGTTTCCATCTGCTGTACGATATGCTCCAGCATCTCCGTCTCATTTGTGTCCAGCTTCAGCTTCTCAAGAATCAGCGGATCTCCCTCAATTGCCTTGGTTGCTGCAAAACGGGTAGGAATATCAGCCTGCGCCGCATGATCCTCAATCAGGTGCATGACCGCATGAATACAGCGGTGTACTGCACCGTCATGGTCACTCTTATCACAGAAATCCTGACGCAGTGGATGTTCCTGATATTTCGCTATATGTAACGCATGGTCAACCAGCTCATCAACCCCTTCATTCTTTGCTGCGGAAATAGGGATTACAGGTACTCCAAGCAGCGATTCCATCTTATTTACATCTATAGAACCCTGATTTCCCAGCACTTCATCCATCATGTTCATTGCAACTACCATAGGAATATCCATCTCCAGAAGCTGCATGGTCAGATACAGGTTTCTCTCAATATTGGTAGCATCCACAATGTTGATGATCGCACTTGGTTTCTCATCCAGGACAAAATTTCTGGAGACAATCTCCTCACTGCTGTAAGGGGACATGGAATAAATTCCCGGAAGGTCTGTGATTTCTGTATCCGGATGGCCTTTAATCGAACCGGTCTTACGATCCACCGTTACTCCTGGAAAGTTTCCCACATGTTGACTGGAACCTGTCAGTTGGTTAAACAGTGTAGTTTTTCCACAGTTCTGATTTCCCACCAATGCGTACGTCAGTGTAGTTCCCTCAGGCAGTGGATGTTCATCTTCTCTGGAATGATACTTTCCATCCTCTCCAAGTCCCGGATGTGCCAGGTCGCTTACAGCCTCTATTCCGACGTGACTTCTGCTTCGCTTCGGGATCTGTTCGATTTCTATCTGCTCTGCTTCCGCAAGTCTTAATGTCAGTTCATATCCATGTACCTGTAATTCCATGGGATCTCCCATGGGTGCAAACTTCACGACTGTGACCTCAGCTCCCGGAATCATACCCATATCCAGGAAATGCTGACGCAGGCACCCTTGCCACCAACCGACGTGATCACAGCACTTTTTCCGATTTCCAAATCTTTTAATGTCATTTTCAGTCGCTCACCTTTTGTATTTGTATTTGGTTATCATCGTCGTTATTATAGCAATCCTCGTAAATAATGCATCTTAATCCAGCCCATCAGAGTGTGAAACCCTGCTGAACTGTCTTAAATGCATTATTTACGAGGATTGCTATAGCCGATTTTTTCTCAATAACCTTATGCAGATAGCTTATACTAACTGATAATTTTTGTCAAGTAGCAGGTATGTCTCAATTTTTTTATAACCGAAAGCACAAAAAACTCAGATGACTTTATGTTATCATCTGAGTTTCTCAATGTCTTAACCTGACAGGTCATTAAACCTGTCTGTGATTACTTCATTACTTATTATTCTGATTATTCTCAAGTAACTGATTTATGTGATTGCCCTGAGATTTGAAAATTGTTCTTATTTTTTATATGTCAGATCCACACAGAACCAGTGATATCACCGTTAATTACATAATATGCTTTGTTCTCTTCAGGTTTGATATAAATCTTAATATCTTTGAGATCTTTCTCCTTTTTACCCAGTTCGTCTGTCCAGATTCTTCTGACATTACTTAAAATATTTTTTGTATATACTTCTCTGCCCATGAACTGAATATATACTTCTGCTGTTGCTTCTTTCTTAGTGGTTCTTCTTGTTGTTTTCTTCTCGGCAGCTGTCTCTTCAGCCGGTTTCTCAGCTGTCTTAGCAGGAGCCTTCTTTGTAGTTCTTTTCGTTGTTTTTGTTGGTTTTGCAGCAGTCTTTGTTGTTTTAGCTGTCTCTTTTTTCTCGCTTCTTTCTCTGTTTCTGCCGGTTTCTTTTCTACAGTGTCTGCTGCTTTAGCTGTTTCTTTCTTCTCGGTTTCTTTCTCTGCTTCTGCTGATTTCTTTTCTGCAGTCTTTCTTGTTCTTCTTGCTGCCGGTTTCTTTGCTGTTGTTTCTTTCTTTACAGTCTCTGTTTCAGCAGTTTCTTTCTTGTTTGCTTCTTTATTTACAGCTACTTCTTCAGCAGTTGTCTTTGCAGGAGCCTCTTTAACTTCGGTTGTCTTCGCAGTGGATGTGTTGAGATCTGCTGTAGTTGCTTTTGTTGCCATATGATTAGCCTCCTTACAAGGTATAAGTAGTCGTAACTGCTCAGTTTTGTACAGTTACAGGTATTCTTATGTTACCGAAAATATGATAAACAGTAACATTCTTTTATGAAAATAGAATACTACGAATCTTCTGCTTTTGCAATGTTTTTCTGTTTTTATAATTTAGGCATCTTATGAACAGTATTATTTTTTACTCTGTATCCGTCATTTTCTATAGTCCAAGATTCTGCAGATCTTCCTTCATATATGCCGAAAGTCTCCTCTGAAGTTCCTCATTCTGCGGAAGGCTTAAATCCGCATCAAGGGACAGAATCTCCGAAGCCGTTTCACTGGCAGCTTTCAGGATATCCGCATCCTGATAGATGTCCCCCAGTTTAAATTCCAGCAGACCACTCTGGCGGATTCCAAAAAGATCACCAGGACCGCGAAGCTTCAGATCCTCTCCTGCAATATAAAATCCATCATTGGATTTGTTCAGAATCTGCAGACGTTTAGAAATTTCCTTTGCACCATTTCCCTGCATAAAAATGCAATATGACTGATATTCCCCTCTACCGACACGCCCGCGAAGCTGATGAAGCTGTGCCAGCCGAAACGCTCGGCATTCTCCACCATCATCACTGTAGCATTAGGCACATTCACTCCTACCTCAACTACAGTAGTAGATACCAGGATCTGAATTTCCCCTGCGGCAAAAGCCTCCATGATCACATTCTTCTCTTTCGCTTTCATCTTTCCATGAAGAGAAGCAATCTTTATATCCGGCGAAAAAACATTGCGAAGCTTCAGGGTATAATCCAGCACATTTTCCCCATCCATCCTTCGCTCTCCTCCACCATTGGACAGATCACATAAACCTGCCGTCCCTGACGGATCTGCTTCTCCATAAAGGAATAAGCTTTCGGCCTGTAAGAAGTATCCACCACACAATTTTTAATGGGAAGTCTCTGCGCAGGAAGTTCATCAATTACTGAAATATCCAGATCCCCGTATATAATGATCGCCAGCGTCCTTGGAATCGGTGTAGCACTCATCACCAGCACATTAGGCGGGTTTCCCATAGTAGTCAGTGCTTCCCTCTGTTTCACACCAAAACGATGCTGCTCATCCGTGATCACAAGACCCAGATCACAGTACACAACCTTCTCCTGGATCAGCGCATGTGTTCCGATCACCAGATTCGCCTCTTTCGATGCGATTAGCTTATACTTCTCTCTTTTCTCCTTCGCTGTATCTGAACCGGTAAGCAGCACAGGATGACAGAAATCTATGTTCTGTTCTTCCAGAAGCTTCTCCATTGCCTGAAAATGCTGCCTTGCAAGAACCTCCGTAGGTGCCATAAGCACTGCCTGATATCCATTCTCCACAGTCATGATCATTGCGAGAAACGCAAGGATCGTCTTACCGCTTCCTACATCTCCCTGAACCAGTCTGGACATCAGAGCCTGGCCGCTTAAATCCCTCTCAATCTCATGCCACACATTCAACTGCGCCTTTGTCAGATCATAGGGCAGACTTTCAATAATCTGCTCTGTCGTCCATACCGGATGCATGGGAAACGCATTCGGTGCTTCCTCCGTCTTCTCCTTCAAAGACTGCACAGCAAGAATAAAAAGAAGAAACTCGTCAAACACCAACCTTCTCCTTGCAGCTAACAGCTCCTGCATATTTTTGGGAAAATGAATCGCAGGAATCGCAAAATTCCTGTCTGCCAGGTGATACCTCTCCTTATACTCATCTGCCAGATACTCTGCCTGAAGCTTCTGCTCATCAAGCACCTGATGGATCAGCTTCACGATCGTTTTATTAGAAAGCCCCGCAGTCAGTCCATAAATCGGCTGAAGACTGTGCAGAATCTCCTCATAAGCCGCAGGCGTAAAAATTTCAGGGTGCTCCATCTGCAGCTTCCCCTGCTTCCTGACGACACGCCCCCGCAGAACAAACCTGCTGCCTTTCCTGACTGCAGAGCGCAGATACGGTGCATTAAACCACGTAACAGAAATTTTCCCCGTAAGATCTGCCACAGTGGTCGTGATCACCTGAAGATTCCGCACCTGATTCACATACACACCCGTTATAACCGCCACAGAAATCGCCACAACAGCTCCCTCTTCCAGAGACCGGATCTCAACAGGCTCCTCATACGCATCATAATTACGTGGATAATAACTCAGAAGAGATTCCATATCCGTAACTCCTATTTTCGCAAATAACTTTTCCGTTTTCTCCCCCACGCCCTTCAAAGTACGCAAAGATGTTGACATATACCACCGATTCCTTTCTACTACAATATAATTATGAATATCCCTTACAGCCAGTAAAAATTATCTATCTTATCCCTGCAAAAAATAACCAAATCAAGCAACCCTCATTCTTCAATCACAATAATCTGCCGACAATAAACTTCCACTATCCAAATCTCAGGCAGGAAAATATTTGTGTCAGGATGCATTTGCAGGTATCTTAGAGATTCTTAGGCGATCTGCGTTATGAGCGGCTGCATCACTGTCTGAGCGAAGTTTGCAACGGAGCGAGTTTGACAAGACGGCTCATGCTTTTAGCAGATTTTTTTCACCTTAGAATCTCTTAGATGCCGAAACCGCATCCTGACACAAATATTTTCCTGCCGTCCCCTTTTATAACACGAAAACGGATATACCCACCCTCAACAATGGCCTATACCCGTTTTCATCACATGAACTATTCGTTTATCTCTCTCAAAAACTCTATTATCCTACTCTACAGAAATAACATAATAATAAATCGCTGTCCACCCGCATTCAGTTCCACATCACAATCCGGATAAGCCTCCTCCAGAGCCGTTGCCAGCTCCTCAGCTTCAGCCTCCTCAGTATCAGCACCATAATAAATACTGATCACCTCAGACTCATCATCCACCATCTGGGCAACTGTCTCCTTGGCAACTTCCATGCGGTCCTTGCCAACAGCCAGGATTCCATGATCACCGATACCCATCATATCACCCTCATGGATCTCCTTATCATCAATCCTTGTATCACGCACAGCATACGTGATCTGTCCGGTCTTCACATGTTCGATTGCCTGAAGCATAGCCTCAATATTCTCCGCACTGTTCTTCTCGGGCACATAACTGATCATGGCAGTAATTCCCTGCGGAATGGTCTTAGTCGGCACAACCACGATCTCTTTATCCTCAGTAAGATCCCTTGCCTGGTTTGCAGCAAGAACAATATTCTTATTGTTCGGGAAAATATAAATAGTCTTTGCATTTACTTTTGCAATGGCATTGAGCATATCCTCTGTACTCGGGTTCATCGTCTGACCGCCCTCGATCAGGTAATCCACACCCAGTTCCTTAAAGATCTCTGTCATTCCCTTTCCCACAGATACGGAAATAAAGCCAACTTCCTTCGGCGGCTGTGCTGCTTCTTCTTTTTCTTCCTGTTCTGCCTGCTCTTTCGCCATTTTCTCGGCATCCTTTATAAGCTTCTCCTGATGCTCCTCACGCATATTGTCGATCTTCATACGTGAAAGTGCACCAAAGGTAAGGGCTTTCTCAATAGCCTGTCCGGGATGATTGGTATGAACATGAACCTTCACGATCTCGTCATCTGCAACAAGCACAATAGAATCACCAAGGGACATCAGGAATTTCTTAAATTCATGCTCTGTCTCCTCGGACATCGGCTGGTTCAGAAGAATAATAAACTCTGTACAATAACCAAATTTAATATCAGCCTCTGTCTGTGCATCGATCTTAGTCACAGCAGGACCTTTTGCCTTGTCAAACTGTGTATAATCAATCTCTTTGCCAAGGAAACCATCATATGCACCATGGTATACTTCCAGAAGTCCCTGTCCACCGGAATCCACTACTCCTGCTTCTTTCAGAACCGGCAGCATCTCCGGTGTCTTTGCCAGAGTTTCCTCCGCATGAGCGATCACGCTCTGGAAAATGTATCCAGATCCTCTGCTGTCTCCGCAAGCTCTACAGCCTTGGCAGCAGCCTCTCTTGCAACAGTAAGGATTGTTCCTTCTTTCGGTTTCATGACTGCCTTATATGCAGTCTCCACACCTTTCTCCATGGCTGCTGCGATATCAATGGCATCCAGTTCCTTACTGTTCTTAACACTTCTGGTAAAACCACGCAGAAGCTGAGAAAGAATAACACCTGAGTTACCTCTTGCACCGCGCAGAGAACCGGAAGAAATCGCCTTGGCCAGTGACTCCATGTCAGGCTCTCCCAGAGAACCTACTTCTGCTGCTGCTGCCATGATCGTCATTGTCATATTGGTTCCTGTATCTCCATCCGGTACCGGAAATACGTTCAGTTCGTTGATCCATTCTTTTTTAGCTTCCAGATTCTTGGCTCCTGCAAGAAACATCCTGGAAAGTATTCTGGCATCTATGGTTTTGTTATTCACCACAAGTTCCTCCTCTATCCTAATCAATTGCGCGTACACCTTCTACATAAATATCGATCTTATCGATCTCCATTCCTGTAAAGGCCTCGACTTTATATTTGACATTGCTGACAAGATTGTCTGCAATTGTACTTATATTCACGCCATATGCCACAATAACATGGAAATTCAGGCGGATTTTATTGTCCTCTGTAATTCTGACGCTGATGCCATGTTTCAGGCTGTTCTTTCCAAGAAGCTTTACCAGTCCGTCCTTCATACTGACTGCAGCCATGCCTACGATACCAAAACATTCTACAGCAACGCTTCCTGCGTAGGTTGCGATTACATCTGTGTCAATTATGATCTGACCTAATCCGGAATCTATACGTCCATTCATATGGTTACCTCCAATGCTCATTATTGTATGTAAGTGTATTATAACCTCTTTTCACAGAAAAAGAAATATAATTTTTGAGTTTTTTCCTTTTTTTGCTTGCAAAAGCACAATTCATCTGTTACAATGTAATCTGTTGAACACAAGGTTACTGTTCAGACGCTATGCACACAGCACGACAGTAACAATAAAGCGTCAAGGAGGTGCTATCATGGCTAAATGTGCAATCTGTGAGAAAGCTGCTCATTTCGGAAATAATGTAAGTCATTCACATAGAAGATCCAATAAAATGTGGAAATCTAACGTAAAATCCGTTAAAATCAAGACTGCTGAGGGTGGAGCTAGAAAGACATATGTATGTACTTCTTGCTTAAGATCCGGTAAAGTAGAAAGAGCATAATAACACCATTACCCCTGTTACAACAGGGGTATTTTTTGCAAAAAAGACTGTCCCTCTGTTCAGATATTCTTTACCGAATATTCTGCCTGAGCTGACAGTCTTTTTTTATTTCATATGTCAAACGGGATATTCGCAATCTTCTGTAAAATTAATGACAGAAAGATGATATCCCAACAACAGGAAAACTCCGGCCGAAACCACCAGAACCACATTTTCTGCGATCAGCATCCCGATTATCATCCCAATCCCTATGAAAAACAGCATAAAGCCGAACAGCTTTTCCAATTCTTCTGCACCTTTTTCATCGGTTTGCTATAGTCTATGCAAAAATTATTTTTCTGATTCGCCGACAGATTCTTCGTCACCTTTTCCGGAGGTAAAACGATCTACAAAATCCGGAACCATATCAAGGATCTTGGTGAGACCATCCTGATTTTTCACATTGACCAGCTTTGTTGTTCCATTCTGGATCACAAGCACTGCACAGGGAGTCATCTTTCCTGCCATTCCACCGCCGCCGTTATCCTTCTTCTCCCCTGAAAAAGCACCGGCACCTACACCGAAAGATACGTCCATCAGAGGAAGAATGATCGTATCGCCTACATGGATTGCCTCTCCTACCACTGTTTTCGCAGAAATAAAACTGTCCATTCCCTTGAATAATGAATTTACGGTTTCTTTAAAATTGTTTTCATTTGCCATGGTCATGCCCTCCTGGTTTTCCAACGTTTTATAACGTATTTTATATTTTTATTGAAATAAATACTCACTGCTGCCCGCACAGGAACAAATCCGTAGATCCTGCCTTTTGCCCTGATGTTTCCATACAGATAATTCTCACTGTCAAAACGGGGATTGATCTGTATACAGTTTTTGTGAAATGGAATTGTCATCCCAAGTACAGCAAGTGCCGCACCTGTCAGCGCCGGATCTTCAAAAGAAAAAGTAACCTGCCCTTCTATCCTTGTAGGAAAAATATGCTTAAGCAAAAATTTTCCATGTTTCCATACAAGTTTTCTGGCAGCTGTCACTCTTGGATGTTCTATAAACGCCTTCCACCAGGACACATTCTTCTTAATCTTCCCGAATGTCCTGCGGATATTTTGCAATTTTGTACGAATCGACTGAAATATATTTCGGATCCGGTCATAAATCCTTTTTATAAAAACTGCCTCTTCTTTAGACTATTCCGATCTGTATCATCTGCATTCAGTTCCTGCTGTCCGGATATCTGACTGTTTCTGATCCTCTCTGTATCAGCAGATGTACCTGAAGCTGAATTTCTGTCTGTTTTCAGATCCTCAGTCTCCATATTCTCTGATTTCGAGTGATCAACCACTGATTTTTTATGCTCTTCTTCCCTGTTTCCGTCTGTGCCGGATACAGATACCTTTTCTGCGCCGGATTTCTCCGGATTTTTCCCGGATTTCTTTGTTACAGCCCTCTTCTCCTGCCGTTTTTTCAACAACTTGTCTACGGGAATTCCAAACAGATGAAAGGATATCTCCATCTGCTGATCTTTCCATTCCGCTCTCAGCGAAATCCCATGAAACAGCCAGCTTACGATACCCTCTCCCTCTGTCTGTTTCAGCCACCTTCTGCCTTGACAGCTGATGCCTTATATCTTACAGGACAGAACAGTACAAGAAGAACTGCCAGTAAAAGAAGGCCCAGCAGAATTCCCAGGATGATCAGTATAAATTTAAGGATCAGCCATAAAATATGTAACATATTCTCACCTGTTTTCTATATATTCAGCTGTTGCGAAGGTTCCCGTTTCCCTGTACATTTCATCGATCAGACTTCGCACCATCTCCAGGGCTTCCTCTTTGCCCTTCGCCATTCCTATGATCTTCGGACAGATTCCATAAAAGCTCTTCTGTATCAGCATTGCTGCAGGAATAATATCCATCAGATTCACAGGATTCTCTGACAGAGTAAGGAGATAAATGCCCAGAACCGGTTTTCCGCTGTTCAGTTTCTTTTTTATCTTCTCAGGATCCTTTACAGATTCCCCTGCAAGAAAATTCTCCTGCCATTTCAGCATCTTACACCCTCTCCCGTTTCTATAACACTTCAGTTACAGTATTTCCATTTTCTCCAAAATTTAAACCGGGCTGCGTTGCAAAAAAACACAGCCCTGTTCTCTCGTTAATAATACTTATGCTGTTTTCCCCAGAGTCCATTGCTTCTCATCTCCAAATATTCCTGATAAGCACGCTCTACGATCTGCTTCTCGTTTGAAAACCTCAGCAGATGATAGATCTCATGAAATTTATAATATCCGGAATCTACAAAAACTCCTCTCTCTGGGGCTTACTATGATAATTATCCGCAGTCATAAGATACCAGTGTACCTCTTTGAAAACCACGTCCTCCGGAACGGTAAAGTTATATTGGCTCTTTCCGATGTATTTCACAATGGTCGCACGCACTCCAGCCTCTTCCATCACTTCCCGCAATGCTGTCTGTTCATGCGTTTCGCCTGGTTCCACTGTTCCTTTCGGCAATACCCAGCCCTCATAACGGTTCCTGTAAGATTTATACAAAGTAAGAATCTTACCCCGATGAATTACCACACCGCCACAGCTCGTTGCTTCTATCATAATGCAATCCCTCCTGTTTTGCGTGGTATTATAAACTGAGTATAGTATATCTCTTTTTTTCCAAACCCGCAAGCTATAAATATCATTTCATAACATATTACCAATTAATTAGTTACTGTTCACTCCGTTCACAGTAACGTAGCCAAAATTCATTCCAGATTGCCTGCAACATGGAATTTATTATTGCTTATCATAATAATACGCATCAAATATCTGCTCTGCGATGGGCACTGCTGCTTCACTTCCGGTACCGCCATTCTCAACAATGATCGCAACTACCAGATCCGGATCATCCACGTTGGAATAACCGATAAACCAGGAATGACTGGAACCATTCTCATCAAATTCCGCTGATCCGGTCTTACCTGCACTGTATATCCTCTTCCGTTCAGAGCCGATGCGGTTCCGTTTTCCACAACACCTTTCATAAGCTTTCCAAGGATATTCGCCTCATTTGTTGTCATCAGACGTTTATAGCTCTCCGGCTCTGTTGTCTTCACTGTCTCTCCGTCTGAACTTACAACAGAATCAATGAGATAAGCTTCATGAGCTCCCCGCCATTGGCGATCGCACTGGTAATCAGCGCCATATGCATAGGTGATACCAACGTATTACCCTGTCCGATGCAGTCTGCATAACCTCTGCAACAGAAGATTTCCATTTAATGTAAAAGTACTCTTTTTATAAGGAAGAAAGCGGAAGACTCTTATTAAAAAGAAAGATCCTTCGGCTGTTTTTTTCAGAGAA
>ENA-OQDE01000818-OQDE01000818.1-human-gut-metagenome-genome-assembly--contig:-NODE-818-length-15428-cov-4.643945_pt1 | contig 15428 bp, 16 predicted proteins | sample MGYA00242768_ERZ504595 | MGnify/ENA primary metagenome ERZ504595 (study PRJEB26092, sample SAMD00036307) | human gut metagenome | host: Homo sapiens | study: EMG produced TPA metagenomics assembly of...
GTCGTGCACTTAAGCCCCCCAGTCACGCCGAGTGGCTCGACAGCCCCCGCCAGCGGAGGCGGAAGCGAAGCAAATCACTTCGACGCGTTCGCGAGACGCTCGCGCGCCTCTTGATTTCCTTCTCGGCAACGTCCGCACCGGTCCAGTAGTCGCCGGGGAGGACTTCCTTGTTGGGTTCCAGGGCCTTGTACTGCTCGAAGAAGTGCTTGATCTCCTTGAGGTGGTACTCGTTGACGTCGTTGACGTCCTTGATGTCGTCGTAGCGCACGTCGGCGGGCACGCACAGCACCTTGTCGTCGCCGCCCTCTTCGTCTTCCATGTGGTACAGGCCGACGGCGCGGCACTCGATGACGCAGCCCGGGAACACGGAGTTCTTGACCATCACCAGCGCGTCCAGCGGATCGCCGTCCTCGCCGAGCGTGCCTTCGATGTAGCCGTAGTCGTCCGGGTAGCCCATGGCGGTGAACAGCTCACGGTCCAGGGTGATGCGGCCGGTCTCCTGGTCGACTTCGTACTTGTTCTTGGAACCACGCGGGATTTCAACGAGAACGTTGAACGTTTCTGCCATGATATTGCTCCTTAGAGTCGATTGACATAATCACACTCCACAATACCCCGTCGTACGCCGGAAGCGCCACGATTTCGCCCAAAAACGCAGATGGGGCCCGTCGCCGAAACGACGGGCCCCATCACCGAAACGGTCAGCCTGCCGGCCGCGCGTCCCTCATGCGTTCTCAGTCCTCATGCACCACGGTGAAGATGTGCGCCACATCGGCCCACGGTGCCAACGAGACGAAGTTGTCCCAGCTCCACGCGAAGTCGCGGCCGGTCAGCTCGTCGTGTATGTGCGCACCCCACTTCGGATCGATGCCATAGTCGGGCAGCTCCAGATGCACCATGGCCTGATGCGCCTCGTGACCGTCCAGGTTCACCACCACGATCAGCGTCTCCGGCTTGTCGGTGCCGGTCAGTTCGGCCGGTGTGTGGCGGGCGAATGCGAGGATGTTCGGGTCGGAGGATTCCAGCACCGTCAGGTTGTGGTAGCTGAACACCTTCGGATGCTCGCGGCGGACGCGGTTCAGGTTGGTCAGCAGCTCGGCGATGCCGTACTTGTCGGCGGCCGACCAGTCGCGCACCTTGACCTCGTACTTCTCGTTGTCGATCTGCTCCTCGAAACCGGGGCGCTGCTTGTTCTCGATCAGCTCGAAGCCGTTGTAGATGCCCCAGCTCGGGCTGCCCATCGCGGCGAGCACCGCGCGCACAGCGTGGCCGGCGATGCCGTTGTCGCGCACGTAGGCGGTGAGGATGTCCGGCGTGGTGGGCCAGAACGTGTTGTGCTGGTAGTAGCCGTCGTCGCCGTTCGTGGTCTCCAGGTACTTGCCCAGCTCCTCCTTGGTGTTGCGCCACGGGAAGTAGCAGTGCGACTGCGTGAATCCAACGTAGCTCAGCGCGCGCATCATGCCCGGGCGGGTGAACGCCTCGGCCAGGAACAGGATCTCCGGGTGCTTCTTGGTGACCGCCGCGATGACGTCCTGCCAGAAGCGCACCGGCTTGGTGTGGGGGTTGTCGATGCGGAAGATCGTCACGCCGGCGTTGATCCACAGTTCGAGAACACGCTCGACTTCCTTCTCGATGCCGGGCATGTCGGCGTTGAAGTCGATCGGGTAGATGTCCTGATACTTCTTCGGCGGGTTCTCCGCGAAGGCGATGGAGCCGTCCGGCTTGTGGCGGAACCAATCCGGGTGCTGCTTGACCCACGGGTGGTCGGGCGAGCACTGCAGCGCGAAGTCGAGCGCGATTTCCAGACCCAGCTCGTGGGCCTTGGCGACGAGCGCCTTGAAATCGTCCATGTTGCCGAGCAGCGGGTCGACGGTGTCATGCCCGCCCAGCTCGGAACCGATGCCGAACGGCGAGCCCGGATCTCGGGGCCGGCCTCCAGCGCGTTGTTGCGTCCCTTGCGGTTCGTCTTGCCGATCGGGAAGATCGGCGGCAGGTACACGATGTCGAAGCCTTCGGCCTTGGCGCGTTCCAGGCCGGACACCGACGTCTTGAGCGTGCCCTGGACGATCTTGCCGGTCTCCGGGTCGACGTAGGCGCTCGGAACGCGGGAAGAACTGGTACCATGCGGCGAAGCTGGATTCCGGACGCTGCACGAGGAAACGCTGGGGCTGGCTGGGCGAGACGCCGTCGCGCAGCGGTTGGTCAGATGCAGCTGGGCGACCGGTTCGCTGGTCGCCGCGGCGAGACGGTCCTCGGGTGTAAGCGATGTGTCCTTCATGGTGGCGGCAGCGGCGACGAGCATCTTTCGCTGCGCGGCGCTCAGCTTGGCGTCGGCGGTCTTCGCCCAGCGTTCCAGCAATTGCGCGCCGGATTCAAGGGCGTTCTCGACGTCGTCGTTGACCTTGACTTTGATGGCCGCGTCATGCAGCCAGGACTTGTAGGTGTCCTCCCATCCTTCGACGGTGACGCTCCATTCGCCCAGCTGGCGCTTGATGGCGGCGAATTCGGGCTGCCACGGCTTGACGTCGCTGTGCTCGCCGCAGGTGAGCATGACCTCCCAGCGGTCGAGGCCGGGTTGGTGCAGGTCATCGGCAGACGCTGCATCTCCTTGCCGCGGTGGTTGCGCACGATGGCGGTGGCACCGACTTTGGTGCGGCCTTCGATGAAGACCTGCGCGGTGACCTTGAACGGTTCGCCCAGCTCGACACGGGCGGGGAAACGGCCGGATTCCTCGTTCGGCGTCACGTCCATGACGGCGATGCGTCCGAACTGTGACGGGTCTGCGACGGGAATGGACTGCGCGGGGACCTCACCGTTGGCGACGGCGGCCGCAGTGGCGGCTTTCGTCGTTCTGGAGGCGCGAGGCGTCTTGGCCGTCGTGCGCTTGCGCGGCGAGGTGGTACGTGATGTGGACTGCTTGCCCGACGAAGTGCGACGGGTTGCGGATTTCGCTTCGGTCTTGTCGTCCGAATGCGATGTGGCTGATCGAGATGAACTACTGCTAAGCGCTGACGCGCCTTTCTTTTCTTCTGCCATACCGCCCATTGTATACGGCTGATGGCCAATGGGCGATTGTGGATAACCCTCTGTCTTATATGCCGAGAACCGCCAAATGTGGATAACTGCCGTGGGGAGTTATCCACAACACGCCGAAGGGGGATAGCCTTCGACCACATTGCCTGAAATCCGGTGGCCGACGCGTCCGGCATGGCATGGTGTCATCAACCGCCCATCGTGGACGCGGCGGGATTTCAGGAAGGGAATATCATGAACATGGTTGTATTCAGGCGATGTCAGTCCGCGCTGGGGGTCGCGGCCGTCATGGCTCTCGCATTGGTGGCCTCGCTGGTGTTTGCCGCCATGCCGGCCGCGGCGGTGACGTTGAGCAGGGCGGATGCCGGCACGTTTCTGCGCTATGAGCATGGCGGCGAGCAGGTCATCGGCGTCATGGCGAAGGATTCGACGAACAACTATTACTGCATCGAGGCTGACGAACGCGTCGAATACCAGCTGGGGGAGAGCGTCAAGCTGCGCGACGACGACACCGCGCGCCGGCTCGGCTGGCTGATGGACCATTATCGCGACGGGACGGCCGCGGAGCATGCGGCAATCGCGGTGCTGGCCCATGATCTGCTGGACCTGAAGCCGGACACGTGGAAATCCCGGCGCGTGTCCGTCATGCGCGACAATCCGACGCTGCGGCGCAAGGTAGAGCAGATGTGGGAGGAGGCGGGATCCAACGCCCCGGCGAATGCGACGGTGACGCGTACATACGCCGAAGGCACGCGGACCGGGCGTGTCACGGTGTCGGTGACCAATGCGCAGGGGAAGACGATCGCCGGGATCAGATACGCCGCGACGCTGAACGGTCCGGCGGTGTTCGCGAACGGGAGCGCGACGGTGACCGGGATATCCGGGGCGGAGCCGATCGTGTACTCGTGGAAGGCGACCGGCGAGGGTGAAGTGAAGGCGAGTGTGGCATATGACCGCAAGCAGGTGGACGTGTTCGCAGTCGCGGGAGGCCAGGATCTGGTGCGTTACGGCGGCTCTTCGCAGGTGAGCGGCAAGGCGGTGAATTTCTCGGTCCGCAAGGAGTTCGTGCCCACACTGGGCACCGCCGTCGCGGCCAAGGTGGTCGACGCCGGGCAGCCGGTCGTGGATACCGTCACATCCGGGGTGGATGACGGCGATTCCTGGGCGTCCGGATTGGAGTTGCGGGCGTCCGGATGGTATTTCGACGGGCTCGTCGTGGGCGATCTGTCCGAGCCGGTCATGCCTGGTGCCGACGAGACGGCGAAGGAGTTCATCGCGAGGCTGGGCACAATGGGATTCCGGCCGTCCGCTTATGGCGAGGCGTCGTTCACTGCTCCCGGGCAGCGCGTGGATGTGAGAGCAACGGCCGAGCCGGGCGGCGACGCGGCGTATGAGGCGCCGCGAGGTGGAGGATTCGGCACATGGGTGTGGGCGTTCGAAGTCGAGAAGTTGAGCGATACTGCGCGACAATATATAGGTAAGGATGTGGTCAGCGGGTTCCTGGAATACACGGAGACGAATTCGAACCGTGCTCGGGTGAGTGTGGAATCTACGGTCACGGAGCATACCGGCGTGGTTGGTTCCGAACTGAGCGACACCATTACGGTCGACGGATTCCCCGATGATCACGGATCCTTTGACGGCAATGTCAAGCTTGGCATCGGCGCTGACCGGGCGATGGCGCAGGTGAGCGTGTGGTGGGCGGGCGATCCGAATGATTCCGCCGGCGACGAGGCGTACCGGCCTCAGGGGGAGACGCCGCCGGCCGAGGACAGCAATCACCGGTTGATTGGCGTGTGGGATTATCCGGCGGTCAACGGGCGTATCCGAGTGGGCGCCGGGGCGCCGGACGCTCATGGCGATCCGGTGCACATCGTGGCCGAATCGCATGGATGGTACGTGTTCGTTTGGAGCTTCGACGGCGATGACCGGGTGATGCCGGCGTCCAGCGCATACGATGACGCGTGGGAGCGCGTGCGCATATGGGATGTGGCACGGCCCGCGCAAGCCGGCGCTGACCACGCAGGTGGAGCCGGACATTGTGCGGGTCGATGAGCCGTTCCGCGATACGGCGCGGATTGTGGGCGATGTGCCGAAGGGGCCTATGTGACGTTCACGGCGTACGAGGCGGTGGAGGAAGGGGCGGTGCCCGGCATGAACGGCGTGCTGCTTGACGAGGCCCGCGCCGAAGTGGACCATACGCTGTTCGAGCAGACGATCGTCAGTCCGCAGGTGCGCTCGCCGAAGGCGGGACTGGTGTATTGGAGAGCGTCGCTTCGCTCGCGTGACGGTGATGTGCTGGTTTCGCATGAGCTCGGCGTCGAAGGGGAGACCGTAACCGTCGAAGCGCCTGATGATCCACCGCTGAGCCGAAGGCGGATCCAGAGCCGAGAAGCCGGTGCTGTCTCATACCGGTGCGGGGGTCGTCGCCATCATCGTCGTCGGATCCGGAGCTGCCGCGGCCGCATCGGTGCCTGGCCTTCCGCCGCCGATCCCGCCGCTGACGCTGCCGCTGGCGAAGGTGTCTAGCGAGACCGGGGGATGGTTTGAGGCACTTGAGAAAGGCGCAATAGAACAGAAAGGCTAGGAATCTTGTAATTCCTAGCCTTCTATTTGGCATGGATTTGAACCATGGGCCTCAATGGTATATGGGTCAGGCGTGGGCGTTTTCGCGACGTCGCATGGTGCGCAACCGGTCGGCGATCCATGTATTGACGACGGCGTTGCGGCTGATTGCCAGCTCGGCGGCTTCCTCGTCCAGTTCGCTGACCGTCCATGCGGGCATCGTCAGCGTGATTCGCTTCTCCAGCGGAGGATGATGTTCGACTACGGGATTGCCGAGATCGACATAGCTGAGGATGTCGTCGCCGTTGTCGAACATCTCCTCAAGCTGGTCGCTGGTGATCGCCTTGGCATCATTTTTTGGCTTTCATGGTATGCCTCCTCGTTCTTGCGCGATCGGCGCACGGATATGATGCGGATGCGCTTGCCGCGTTTGGTTGTAATCGCCGTCCAATGCCTGCCGTCGATCATCCCGAGCACGATGTGGCGCACATCGTCGTTTCCGGGATTCGGGGCGGTCAGCGTCACTGGAGGCGTCGAGCCGGTCGACAAGATCGCGGCCTTCCGCGTACTACGATCAGGGTTTTGATTCTCGACTCCGTATTAGTCATATACAAATCATTTTTTATGTATGGATAAAAGATATGTGTAACAATATCATGGTTTGTAAATTCCTAATCCAAGACTTGAAAGTAAGTCTATGCATTGCTAATCTAGTTCACATGACTGCAGTGATGGTCTCGCCGGCGTTAAAGGCGCAGAAGCAAGAGCTGAGCCTTCAGGATCGCGTTACATACAACATGAAGGTTCTTATCGCCATTCGACAGACCTCTCAGAAGGATCTGGCGCAGGCTATGGGAATTGCCGCACCGACTCTATCCCAGAAGTTCAGTGGGCGCACCCGATGGAACATGGATGATATAGAAAAAGCCTCCGATTTCCTTGATGTGAAACCGGAGGCACTGGTAGCGGGGCATGGATTTGAACCATGGACCTCTGGGTTATGAGCCCAGCGAGCTACCGAGCTGCTCCACCCCGCGCCGGCTGTTTTCAAACAGCTCTATCTAAGATAGGGGAGAATGCGAGATTGTCAAATCGGCGTGTCGGATTTTTGCGCTGAGTGAAATGCCGGGATTGATAACCGGTCATAACTCATGGCGATAACCTGACGGCGTATCAATATCCCGGCCATTGCCATAATAAGAACATGCCTATCAAGATCCCAAGCGGCCTGCCCGCGCGTGCCATCCTCGACTCGGAACGCATCTTCGCCCTGGAGAAGCCCGAGGCGGAGCGCCAGCGTGTGCGACCGCTCAAATTGGTGATCCTGAATCTGATGCCCAAGAAGGTCGAAACCGAGACGCAGCTGCTGCGCCTGATCTCCAAATCGCCGCTGCAGGTCGAAATCGACTTCATGAAGACATCCACCCATGAACCGACCCATGTCAGTCACGATCATCTGGTCAAGTTCTATGAGACGCTGGATGCCTTCCGCGACAACTACTATGACGGTTTCGTCGTCACCGGAGCCCCGGTCGAGCACCTGCCGTTCGACCAGGTCGATTACTGGGACGAGTTCAAGTCGATTCTCGACTGGGCGAGCACCCATGTGTTCTCCACCATGTACCTGTGCTGGGGCGCGATGGGGGCGCTCAACTACCGGTATGGCGTGCGCAAGGTCGACCTGCCGGAGAAGATATTCGGGGTGTTCCCGCAGTACCTGCAGGACGAGTACTGCTTCCTGACCAATGGTTTCGACGAGATCGCGCTGCAGCCGCACTCCCGTCTGGCGGGTGTGAACGAGGCCGACGTGGCGGCGAATCCCGACTTGCAAGTGCTCACTTGGGGTTCGCAGTCCGGGCCTGGACTGATCGCCACTCGCGATTTCTCCGAAGTGTTCGCTCTCGGCCATTGGGAGTACGGCAAGACGACGCTTCAGGAGGAGTACGAGCGCGACATGGCGAAGGGGATGAGCAACGTCCCGTTCCCGCACAACTACTTCCCGCATGACGATCCGCACCTTGAGCCGTTGTTCGCATGGCGATCGCACGCGAATCTGCTGTGGCGCAATTGGCTGAACTGGGTGTATCAGACCACGCCGTACGATCTCACCGAAGTGCCCGGATTGCGGGCGGAGCGCCGGCTTGGCATCGATCGTTTCCGCCACGCGCCCGCCGGCCCGCGCAAGGACGATTTCTCACCGTTCGTCCATGACGACTACGGCGTGATGCGTGGCGAATGATGGTTCTCGCCTGCGCTGCGGTCGTTTGACGGGGATCTGGGACCATCCCGGTCGGCTCCCGGTGATGGTCTTTCGGATCTGGAGGGTGCAGATGACCTCGGAATCCCGCTGTAATTGGGCGGAGATTCGAGATTTGTTGCATTAGCACGGTTTGGTGTCCACATGGCGTACAAAAGAGGGCCATCGCCGTGCTCAATAGGTGGAATACCGCCTCTTTTGTCCATGCCTTATGAGCGGTGTTTAAAAAACCGTCCAAATAATGAGACAATGACCAATATGTTAACGCTCACAAATTTGGAGAAGAAACGCCGTACAGCCCTTGAAAAATAAGGCATGTTGCGTGTTGTCCAAGGTGGTCATAGGATAATCACTTAGTCATTCGGAGCGGAATGTCTGGGCAGGAACTCCGGTTGGTCGGTCTTATGCCCGGGCAGCTTCGATAACGGCTGGACGGACGATATCCAAACGTCACATTCGCCTCAACCGTTGGGCTAAACTGATAGCTGATAATGAGAGCAGGAGGCGCGATATGGTAGATGCGGTCGGTACGGGCGCACTATTGGCGGCCGACAGCGGTCCCGAACTGCCAACGGTCAATGATTTTCTTCCTCCCGAGATCCTGTTCCAGGGAACCCCCTTCGCGATCAATCGCATCATATTGATCCGCATCGTGGCGACCGTGGTGCTTCTCGTGGTGCTCGGTATCACGGCGAAGCGCGCCAAGCTCATCCCCGGCCGCTGGCAAGGCGTGGTCGAGATGGGCATCGACTTCGTGCGCGACAGCGTCGTATATCAGGTCATGGGCGAGCTGCGCGGCAAGCGTTACGTGCCGATGATTTCGACGTTGTTCTTCACGATCTTCGTGTTCAACCTGTGCGGCATCATCCCCGGCATGAACATGGCGGCCACCGCCACAGTGGTCATGCCGCTGGTGTTCGCGGTCTGGGTGCTCATCCAGTACTGGATCACCGCAGCACGCGAGAAGGGCCTGTGGGGCTACATCCGCGACGAGTGCTTCCCCAAGGGAGTGCCGTGGCCGGTGTACATCCTGCTGGCGCCGATCCAGCTGTGCGAGCTGGTGCTGATCCGCCCCGCATCGCTGACCATCCGTCTGTTCGCCAACATGATCTCCGGGCATTTGCTCGTGGCATCCTGCCTGGCATTTGCACAGTACTGGGTCATCGACGCGACCAATAAGCTTGCCGGCATCCCCGTCGGCGCGTTGTGGTTCGTCTTCGGTTTGGTGCTCACCCTGTTCGAGGCGTTCGTCGCCTTCCTGCAGGCCTACGTGTTCGCCATCCTCTCGACGGTGTACATCAGCATGAGCTACCCGGAGGAATGAGCCGCACCCGCGTGAGACTCACCACGGACAATACGAATACTTTGCAATTCCCGAGACAACTGAAGAAATTAACCAAGTTTTTTTAACGGTTACGTTAGAAAGGAAACAGAAATGGACATCATTACTCTCGCTCAGGTCACCGGCAGCCTTTCCGTCATCGGCTACGGCCTCGCGACCCTCGGCCCCGGCCTCGGCCTGGGCATCCTGTTCGGCAAGGCGATGGAGTCCACCGCCCGTCAGCCCGAGGTGAGCGGCAAGATCCAGATGATCATGTTCATCGGCCTCGCACTGGTCGAGGTGCTGGGTCTGCTCGGCTTCGTGGCCGCCCTGATCGTTAAGTGAGACGACAGGCGACGATTCACACGTTTATTCGACATTGAAAGGAGGGCTTCATGATGACAATAGCCGCAAGTGACGGCCTCAAGCTGTTCATTCCGCAGTCTACGACATCGTGTGGTCCCTGATCATCCTTGTCATCGTCGCGCTGTTCTTCCACAAGTTCTTCATGCCGAAATTCAACGCCATCTTCGATGAGCGTGCGGCTAAGATCGAAGGCAACATCGCCAAGGCAGAGCAGTCCAAGAAGGATGCCGACGCCGCCAAGAGCAAGTACGAGGCCCAGCTGAGCACCGCTCGCGTCGAAGCCTCCAAGATTCGTGACGACGCCCGTGCCGAAGCTTCCCACATCATCGCCGACGCACGCTCCCGCGCGGAGTCCGACGCCGCCCAGATCACCGCCAACGCGCAGCGCTCCATCGAGTCGCAGCAGCAGCAGGCGCTGGTCTCCCTCAAGGGCGAAGTCGGTACTCTTGCCACGGCCCTGGCCGGCAAGATTCTCGGTGCCAAGCTTGAAAGCGACGACGTGCAGTCCTCGATGATCGACAAGATGATCGACGACCTGGACACGAACGACAAGAAGTGATTCCGGCGTTCCGGAAAGGGAGGTGACCAATGCGAGGAGAGGCATCCCGCATCTCGGATCGCGTTTCGCGTGACGAGTTGGCGCCCAAGCTGCGCTCGACCGGCAAGGACGCATGGCGTATCGGCAACGAACTGTTCACGATCACCAACGTGCTTGACCACACCGTGCAGCTCGAACGCGCTCTCACCGATCCGTCACGTCCGGTCGACGACAAGATCGGCGTGCTCAAGGAGCTCATCGGTGCCCAGGCCCATCCCATGACCCTGGAGATCATGAGCGATCTGGTCGGTCGCAAATGGAGCCGTGCCGCGCACATCGCCAACGCCGTCGAAGATTCGGCGTTGACGCCATGATGTACTACGCGGATGCCGCGGGCGTCACCCTGCGCGTGTCCGTGGAACTGGCCGAGCTGCATTCCGCGCTGCTCAACCTGCCGGTTCTGCGTTCGAAGCTTAATGACGACAGCGTACCCGCCAAGGCGCGCATCGATCTGCTGAACGCCGTGCTGGGCAAGACCGAGTTCAACGAGGTCACGCTCCGGCTGGCGGAACACGCCGCGTGCAACCCGCGCAACCGGCGCTATCTGGAGACCATCCAGTGGCTGATCAACAAGTTCTCGCGCCACATGGGCGAGTCGATGATTACCGTGACCACCGCGTCGCCGCTGAACATCGACCAGATCAAGCGACTGACCGCCGTATATTCCGCGAAGCTCGACCATCCGGTGCACATCAACTCGGTCGTCGACCCCACGGTCCTCGGCGGCATGCGCATCCAGGTCGGCGACGAGGTCACGGACAACACCGTGGTCGCCCAGCTCCAGCAGCTGCACCGCACGGTAAAGGCGAAAGCCTGACGATACGGTTCCGGGCCGCGCCACACGCGGCGACGGAGCCCGACATGAAATTTTCCAACAATAAGGAGTGATCATGCAGAACTTACCATTGATCCCGCCACGATACGCAAGGCGCTCGATGATTTCGTCGAGTCGTACAAGCCGAGTGACACCCCCACCAGGAAGTGGCTATGTCGCGACGGCCGGCGACGGCATTGCGCACGTGACGGGACTGCCTGGTTGCATGGCCAACGAGCTGCTGACCTTCGAGGACGGCACGCTCGGCCTGGCGTTCAATCTTGACGCCCGTGAGATCGGCGTGGTTATCCTCGGCGATTTCGCAGGCATCGAGGAAGGCCAGGAGGTCCGACGCACCGGCGAAGTGCTCTCCGTGCCCGTCGGCGACGGCTATCTCGGCCGCACCGTGGACCCGCTGGGCAACCCGATCGATGGTCTGGGTGAAATCAAGGGCATTGAAGGGCGTCGAATCCTCGAAGCCCAGGCTCCTGACGTTATGCACCGTCATCCCGTCGACGAACCGCTGTCCACCGGCCTGAAGGCCATCGACGCGATGACGCCGATCGGCCGCGGCCAGCGTCAGCTCATCATCGGAGACCGCCAGACCGGCAAGACCGCAATCGCGATCGACACCATCATCAACCAGAAGAAGAACTGGGAGACGGGCGACCCGAAGAAGCAGGTGCGCTGCATCTACGTGGCCATCGGTCAGAAGGGTTCGACCATCGCATCCGTGCGCCAGAGCCTCGAAGAGGCCGGTGCCATGGAGTACACCACCATCGTGGCCTCCCCGGCTTCCGATTCCGCAGGCTTCAAGTACATCGCGCCGTACACCGGCTCGGCCATCGGCCAGCACTGGATGTACCACGGCAAGCACGTGCTCATCGTCTTCGACGACCTGTCGAAGCAGGCCGAAGCCTACCGTTCGATCTCGCTGCTGCTGCGCCGCCCGCCGGGGCGTGAAGCGTACCCTGGCGACGTCTTCTACCTGCATTCGCGTCTGCTCGAACGCTGCGCGAAGGTCTCCGACGATCTGGCGGCGGTTCCATGACCGGCCTGCCGATCGTCGAGACCAAGGCGAACGACGTGTCCGCGTACATCCCGACCAACGTGATCTCCATCACCGACGGCCAGATCTTCCTGCAGTCTGATCTGTTCAACGCCAACCAGCGTCCCGCCGTGGACGTCGGCATCTCGGTCTCCCGAGTCGGTGGCGCCGCACAGACCAAGGCCCTGAAGAAGGTCTCCGGCACGCTGAAGATCTCGCTGGCGCAGTACCGTTCGCTGGAATCCTTCGCGATGTTCGCGTCTGATCTGGACGCCGCGTCCAAGAACCAGCTGAACCGTGCTCGCACCTGACCGAGCTGCTCAAGCAGCCGCAGTTCTCGCCGTATTCGATGGAACAGGAAGTTGTCTCCGTGTGGGCCGGCACCCATGGCAAGATGGATGATCTGCCGCTGGGCGACGTGCTGCCGTTCGAGCACGCACTGCTCGATTACCTGGAGCACAGCACCGACATCCTCAAGACCATCCGTGAGACCGAGAACTTCACGCCTGACACCGAAGCCGCCTTGGACGAGGCCGTCGAAGCGTTCCGCGAGACGTACGTGACCAAGCCGGCAAGCCGCTGGTCGTGAAGAAGTCCTCGACGCGCAAGCCCGTGCCCGTGGAGCAGGAGAAGATCATCGCCAAGCCGACAAGCCCGCGCACGATCCGACCAAGCACCCGATGGCTGGAGAAAAGAAGTAGCCATGGATCGCAACTCGCATTGAAGGCAGGATCGCCTCTACGGGATCGCTGGAGAAGATTTTCAACGCCCAGGAGATGATCGCGTCTTCGCATATCGCCAAGCCCGTGACGTGGCCCTGAACGCGAAGCCGTACGCCGATGCGATTTTCGATGCCGTTCAGGCTGTGGTAGCCCACACCCGTATCACGCATCCGATTGTCAAGAAGGAGGAGGACAACCCCAAGGTTGCCGTCCTCGCCTTGACGGCGGATCGTGGCATGGCCGGCGCATACACCTCGTCGATCATCCGTGAGACCGAGGAACTGCTCACGCGACTCGACGACGCCGGCAAGCAGCCGGAACTCTACGTGTATGGCCGGCGCGGCGTGACGTACTACAAGTACCGCAACCGCGCAATCGCCGACACGTGGGAGGGGGATACCGACAAGCCGGGCGTTGAAATCGCCGAGGCCATCTCCAACGCACTGATGACCGCCTACATGAAGCCGGCCAGCCAGGGCGGGGTCTCCGAGCTCTACATCGTCTACACCGAGTTCATCAACATGGTGGTGCAGAAGGTGCGCGTGCTGCGTATGCTTCCCGTCGAAGTGGTCGAGGCCAAGGTCGAATCCGGCCCGGGCATGTCGCGCGAGAGCGAGGGCGACAACGCCGCCAGCTCCAAGGTGCGCCCGTTGTACCGTTTCGAGCCCAGCTTGGACAAGGTGATGGATGCCATCCTGCCGAAGTACATCCAGTCGCGTATTCACGAATGCCTGCTGGAGGCGGCCGCGTCCGAGACCGCGAGCAGACAGAACGCCATGCACACGGCGACGGAGAACGCGCGTAACCTGATCGACTCGCTGACCCGTAAGATGAACGCCTCCCGTCAGGCGTCCATCACCCAGGAACTTACCGAAATCATCGGCAGCGCGACGCGCTGAACACAAAGGAAGAGTAGGAACGCATATGGCTGACAATCAGACCACAGCGGCTCCCGAGACGGCTGCAGAGCCGATCAATGGACGTGTGACGCGTATCCAGGGTTCGGTTATCGACGTCGAATTCCCGGTGGGCCACCTGCCCGATATCTACAACGCCCTGACCGTCGAGCTGACCAACACCGGCGCTCACGAGGAAGGCGAGACCGCGCACACGATCACGCTTGAGGTCGAGCAGCACCTTGGCGACTCCACCGTGCGCGCCGTGGCCCTGAAGCCCACCGACGGCCTCGTCCGCGGCGCTTCGGTGCACGACACCGGCAGCTCGATTTCCGTGCCTGTCGGCGACGTGACCCTGGGCCACGTGTTCGACGTGACCGGTCACGTGCTGAACAAGAAGGCCGACGAGACCATCAAGGTCACCGAACGCTGGCCCATCCACCGCAAGCCGCCGGCATTCGACCAGCTGGAGTCCAAGACCCAGATGTTCGAAACCGGCATCAAGGTCATCGATCTGCTGACCCCGTACGTGCAGGGCGGCAAGATCGGTCTGTTCGGTGGTGCAGGCGTCGGCAAGACCGTGCTGATCCAGGAGATGATCCAGCGCGTCGCCCAGAACCACGGCGGCGTGTCCGTGTTCGCCGGCGTCGGCGAGCGTACCCGTGAGGGCAACGACCTCATCGGCGAGATGGGCGAGGCCGGCGTTCTGGAGAAGACCGCACTGGTCTTCGGCCAGATGGATGAGCAGCCGGGCACCCGTCTGCGCGTCCCGCTGACCGCACTGACCATGGCCGAGTACTTCCGCGACGTGCAGAACCAGGACGTGCTGTTGTTCATCGACAACATCTTCCGCTTCACGCAGGCCGGCTCCGAGGTCTCCACGCTGCTGGGCCGCATGCCCTCCGCCGTGGGTTACCAGCCGAACCTGGCCGACGAGATGGGCTCCCTCCAGGAGCGCATCACCTCGACCCGAGGCCACTCCATCACCTCGCTGCAGGCCATCTACGTGCCCGCCGACGATTACACCGACCCGGCCCCGGCGACGACCTTCGCCCACCTGGACGCGACCACCGAGCTTTCTCGTGACATCGCATCCAAGGGCATCTACCCGGCCGTCGACCCGCTGAGCTCCACCTCGCGAATCCTTGATCCGCGTTACGTCGGCCAGGCCCACTACGACTGCGCCAACCGCGTCAAGGCCATTCTGCAGCGTAACAAGGAGCTGCAGGACATCATCGCCCTGATTGGTATCGACGAGCTTTCGGAAGAGGACAAGACCACCGTCAACCGCGCCCGCCGCATCGAGCAGTTCCTCGGCCAGAACTTCTACGTGGCCGAGAAATTCACCGGTCGTCCGGGCTCCTACGTGCCGGCCGACGAGACCATCGAGCCTTCACCCGCATCTGCGACGGCGTTTACGACGACGTCCCGGAGCAGGCGTTCTCCGGCATCGGCGGCATCGACGACCTCGAAAAGAAGTGGCACGATCTGCAGAAGGAACTTGGTGAGTGATGGCTGAATCGTCAAAGGCCTGATGCAGGTCAACATCGTCGCCGCCGATCACCCGGTGTGGCACGGCACGGCGAAGTCCGTCACCATCCCCGCCTCCGAAGGCGAGATGGGTATTCTGGCCGACCACGAGCCGGTGCTCACGGTGATCAAGGAGGCACGGTTTCGGTCGTGGATCCCGCAGGCGAGCGCCATGCGTTCGAGGTCAGTGACGGATTCATCTCCTTCGATTTCAACAAGCTCACGGTTGCCCGTCGAACGCGGCCGTGATGTGGTCCGCACTGAAGGACCCGGTATCG
>ENA-OQDE01000819-OQDE01000819.1-human-gut-metagenome-genome-assembly--contig:-NODE-819-length-15419-cov-5.897070_pt1 | contig 15419 bp, 17 predicted proteins | sample MGYA00242768_ERZ504595 | MGnify/ENA primary metagenome ERZ504595 (study PRJEB26092, sample SAMD00036307) | human gut metagenome | host: Homo sapiens | study: EMG produced TPA metagenomics assembly of...
TGTGTGACAGATATGGAAAAAGCCAGAAAGGAATGTACACATTCCAATCCGGCTGATTTCCGAATGGAATATATACATTCCTCTCTGTCTTTGTTTTTTTACTATATGATTATCAGGCAATGCCTGTTGTAAAGATTAATCGGGCTTTCCCCGATGCGTTGTGCTTCAATCACCTCCTTTTATGGCATGAAAAAAGCACTCTAACCTATTATTGGCTAAAGTGCTTTGTAAAACAGTTATTAAATTATTTATCAGTCAGACAAACTTGAAGTTGTCAAAGAGAATTGTTCCAGTATTCCACAGTATTGCCATTCACATCATAGAATGTAATGTTCCCGCATTTATAGGCAAAACAATCGCAAAAGGTTTATTGCTGTCAATGTCAAGCACTTGAATTGTGTTGCCGTCATCTATTTCAAGCTGTGTTACCTGTTGCTGATTCATAGAAATAAATGCTCGCTCATTATATCCTTCTACAGTGTACTCGGCAATTCCTCTTTGAACCCCCGAAAGTTTTCCACCCCCACGGAAAAAGTATCCAAAGGAAAGACCAGGGCGGTTGACATAGACGGAAAAAGAATGGTCACTCAAATCCTGAGGGTAAGAAATATATGCAGCCATCGTGCTGGAAACGCTTCCATCGACCGTCCAATCATCCTTAATCTTCTGCGACGAACGAATATCTGTCTCCAGCTTAGATGAAGTCACGCCGATCTCATTGTTCGTATAAAGAAAACAAACAAATAAAATACAAACAAGAACAACCCCTATCACAATTTTAAGAAATATTTTTTTCACGCTATCAAAACTCCTTGTCAACTACCGATTTGTAAGTTTCTTTAATCTCACATAGACACAGTATACCACAACTTCTGTGCCTATGCGATAACTTACTGCTTCTTTCGATAAGACTCATCTTCTCCACCGTTACCTCTGGATAGAAATAAGTCAGTATCGTTGCTCTAGGAATTCCTGCCGCAAGTGCCATCTTTAGCTCCTCTTTCTGCTCAGGTGTATATGACCAATGAAGCATTCGGTTTGTAATAGTATCTTCCCACTTAGGCTTTTCCCTTTCAGGATTCCTTACAGGCTTACCACCAGCGTTTCCACTAGAACCACTGGCAGTTGCTGTACTATCTGCTTTCTGTGATTCATCGACATACTCAAGCTCATTTGCCTGTTCCCTGTCTATCTTTGCTTTCTGCTCTGCTTCATCCTGCATGGAGAATCTTCTGCTTAATTCCGCATCGCCAAGCATCATAAACTGCTCATAGGTTAGAGAATCTATATACACATTCTCGCCCTTATCCTTCAGTTTTTCATAATACTTAACTGCCTTGTCTGAAAGAATCTCAAATGGCGGACCGATAAGATTATTTGCTCCTCTTATCTCGTGAACATAAGGCTCTCCCTTGCCATCTGCTGTCTGGTTAAACATCGGATGATTAAATGGAATAAACTTGTTGTCCATGATAGGATCAAATCCACGGATAAAAATAATACATTTCTTATTATCCAGCTTTCTTACCTCATCGGGTGTAAACAGTTCCCTGCCTAAAACATCATAATTTCTTGACGAGCTTCCCTGCCTCCCCTTTGTCTCTCCGCTTGATTTTTTATCAATCGTGCCTTTTCCAAGCAGTTCCGAGACATACTTGTGCGTACTCTGCTCATTGCCTCCAAGATAGATGAAAGTATCGCAGTTGCCTGGAATGGTTTCCCAAGTATCCTTGAAAAGTGCCTTTAACTGGGCAAAGTTCTGTATGATGATAATACTGGAAATTTCCCTGCTTCGCATTGTAGAAAGCAGCGAACAAAAATCATCTGGCAATGCAACATTCGCAAATTCATCTAACATAAATGTCACATGAATCGGGAGTCTGCCACCGCAGTTAAAATCCGCCTGATAGTACAATTCCTGGAATATCTGAGTATAGAGCATTCCGATAATAAAATTATAGGACTTGTCACTATCGGGAATTACACAAAAGAGTGCTGTCTTCGTCTCTCCATCACCATTGACTCCAATACCTATATCAGATAGATTCAGCTCATCCTTAGAAAGAAGTCGTAAAACCTGCTTATTCTCAAGAAATGCAAGTCTTGAGTTTGCACTGATAATAATGGAACGTACTGTATCTCCTGCACCTCTCATACACTTGTTGTACTGTTTTACTGCCGGATGATTAGCTCCAAGTGGAGAACTCTCCTCTAAGAACTTCATTCGCACATCCAGTTTCGATGCCTTTCCCTGCTCTGTCACTTCTGCTTCTCCAAGAAGCTTCAGTACTGTCTCAAAGTTTCTCTTTGCCGGCTGTACTTCAAGCCATACATAATAAAAGATTGACTGTAAAAATAATCCTTCTGCTTTCTCCCAGAATGGATCACTTGGAGTGGAACCCTTTGGTGTGGTATTACTGATAAGATTGGTAATCAGCTTTACCACGTCCGTTTCCTCTCTGATATAGGAAAACGGATTGTAACAGTCTGACTTATCCATCTCAAGCAGATTGATGACCTTCACATTGTATCCGTTATTCTTTAACATCTGCCGCAGCTTCTAAGAATCTCACCTTTTGGATCAGTACAGATAAATGAACAGTTATGTGGCATCTGCATCAGATTCGGCTTTACCTCATAAAATGTCTTACCGGCACCGGAACCACCGCAGATAAGAATATTTCCATTGAGCTTCAGCCTTCTGAAATCAAGTGACATCTTCACATTCTGGCTTAGTATTCGATTGAAATTCTCGTCCTTATCCGCCAGTATCTTATTAACCTGCTTTGGATTTTCAAATCTCGCTGTACCAAACTCCTTGCCGGGCATATAGTTTCTCTGGCTGGTGTAATACATAACAATAGCCATCGCATAGATTCCTAATGCAATGGCTACCGCTTTTATAGTATTCGTATTGTAATAGTTTGCAAAGGGAGCAGCACATACTTCATTGAATCTGTTCATAAATTCATTAAATGCCACTCCCTCCGACCACGCACCATTTATCAGATAACCAAGGTACCCCGCTAATACTGCACCCACAAGAATGAATATCAGTGATGGTTTTTTCTTTGTTGTCTGCATATAAAACTACCTCGCTTTCTTGGTAGTGACTGTTTTCTGCTGCGTGGTCTTTTTCTGCTGTTTCTGGACTTTCTCATAACGCTCCCTGACAGATGCCTCCACCTTATCATAATGCGTATAAAGCTCTGTTCCCTTCTGTGTTGTTACAACACGATTCTGGCTGTCATACAGCTTATAATCCTTATTGGAATCGAGAAACGTGAGCATAGTCTTTCCATTATGGATGTCCATAATGTTTTCTTTACGAAGCCATACATATCTTGCTTCGTCTCCCCATGTTCCGGGGATTCTTGTCTTAACTGCATGGTCATTCTCCTCAATAATGAGTTTCTTACTGATTGTAACATCCGAAAGATTGGCATTCTTTGATGCGGCTACTGCCCTCATTCTCTCTGCAAGGTCCTGATATCCTCTGACACGGTTGATAAATGCATCCTTATCCATCATGACTGCATGCGTACCATCTTCCTTCTTACTGCCAAGCACACCGATTGTCTCAAGCTGTTTGATAACACTTTCAGCCTGCTCACCATTGATACTGAAATTCTCCTTGACCTGATCCACACTGATAGCTTTCTTTTCCATTGCAAACATTCCGACCTTTTCGATCAGTCCGTCAATGGCGGTATTAACCCTATCCCCTTCTATCGTGTGGCTTTTCTCGTTTCCCTGCTGTTTCTTCAAAAAATCCATCAGCTTGCCAAGGGATTTTTCATCTCCATTCTTCAGATAATCGTCAAATGTGGCAATCTTACCAAACTTGAGCTTCTGTATCATCATATTCACACGGGGAACTGCCTCTGTATGAAAGATTACCTCACTCAGTCCATCTTTCCTGTTACAGTCTGGAAGTACCGAATACAGGATTCCATACTTCTTTGCCATCTTTTCAACCTTTTTCATATCTTCGGTATTAAACTGCAACACCTGTAAATCGCCACCTTTTAAGATCAGCTTTCTCATGGATGTCTTGCCAAGTGACTTTTCATAATCAAGCATCCCTTTTAAGAAATCTATTGCCTTCTGCATGGCAGCAATGCCGCCGCTTCCTACCTTCATGGCAATCTCAATGCATCATAAGCTACACGGATGATCTGCACCGCTTCCTGAATCTCTTCTGCCATTATCGCACCTCCACTTTCTCTCTGACTGTTGTTTTAAGCGTTTCTGTCTCTGTAGTACGGATTTCCTCGGCTGATACATCAATACCATAAGCAGTCAAAATATCTGCCAGATGATTGATTGCTTTCTCCTCCTCGATACGATACATTTCAAGTGCCACAAGCAGGTTTTCCACCTGTTCCACCCATGCAGGCTTCATATCATATTTAGACCTGTATGTGACCATAATCTCGTCCGACTCAGCCTTATCCGCTGAATGTGCCAAAGCTTCAATAAGAGAAATCGTGTCTTCCTTGCTGCCACTTCTGAATGCGAACTGGACAACAAAGTTTTTCTCTTCCTCTGTAAACTGATGCTCCACACCATTCATTTCTGTTACTGCTTCATTTACTACTGCTAAATTCATAAGTTCCTCCTAATCTGCCATGCTGTTTTCAAGCACAGCAATCTCAATGATCTCCTTCATCTTTTCCGCTGAAATGTTGTTGTTTATAAGCTCTACAAGCTGTGACTCAGTAAGTCCCTTTTCTATTGCACTCTTAATCTGCACAAGCTGCGCCGGAACAAGGTCTCCCGATGCAACCAGCTTTACAATGTCTGCCCTTGACTTTTTCTTAAATGACAGTCTTGCAAAAAGGCTTGCCACTCCTCTGTTACTGCTCTTTCTCACACTTCGCTCAATCGGAAGTCTCTGCACCACATTTCCAGTACCATCAACTACCGGAATCTGATAATAGACCGGAATCCCGTTTGCCACAGCCTGCATATTCTGAGGAACTGCAACTGTATCAACCATCTTTTTATCTGCCTGTGATACGGACTGGCTTTCCTGCGGCTCTGCCTTACTTTCTGCCTCTTTCTTATTCTCTGTGGCAACACTTATGATCTTATCTTCCAATGACTCTATTCTGTCTCCCATACGCTTCATCTCCTTATCCTTTTTCTCAATATCATCCCTGAGCCTTGCAATCGTACTGCTTGCCTTATTCAGTTCATTCTGCTGACTGTTGATAAGAGCATCCTTATCCTGGTTCTCCTTGACCAGACGCTCCCTGACTTCCTCATCATCTTTGGAAGTTTCTATTTCAGAAAGCTTCTTATTCAGGGCATCATACCTTTCATTCTGATGATTGATCTTTGCAACCACTTCATCCATCTGAGCTACAAGACTTTTCACATACTCTAAATCCTGTGGCATCTGCTCTTTGGCTTTATTAAGCTTATCTAATACCACATCAAACATCCTGCGCATGTTTACTGCTGTATCATCTTTTTGGACTACCTCTCTGATTGCATCAATCGGCACACCTTTTTCATAGTAATCCAATGCTGTCTGCATCTTAGGTGCTGCCATCCTGCTATCTTTCAGCAGCGTTAACAACTCTTCTGATACACCCTTATGCAGACATTTTGATAACACCTTCATCTGCTCAATGTCATAACTTTGTTAAGATACAGACCGATTTCATCATCAGTCAGTCCATATTCATAATCGCTTTTGACAAGAGCAATAACCTCACTGTCCATATGCTTATTACGAAGAATCTGTATCTTTCTCTCAATCGCCATTTCACTTAATGGCTCTCTTTTTTCTTCCATATATGCCTCCTAACCACTAAAAAACAGCCTAACGTACCGGCTGTTCTTTTCTGTCTCTTATCGTTTCTTTGTCATACTGCTTCTCTTCTGCCGAAGCTGATACCGTAAGTTCCTTCCATATTGATCTTCCAAGATTAAGTTCCTTTGATACCGCCCGTTCTGCCTTACAGTCCTGTGCATACTTGCTCTCATATTTTTTTCTAAGACTCTCGACCTCTTCCACACTGTATCCCTGTGCCAGAAGCTCAGTGTTAAGCCTTTCCCATGCATTGTGCTCATCTTCAAAGAAGGTATCCCCACTCTGATAACACGATTCCGCATCATCAAGCCCCCGGATCTGTTCAGCCTTGTCAAAAATATCTTTGAATCTTTCCTTAGCCTTATAGGTCTTACTCTTTTCCTTTGATGCTTCTTTCTTCTTATCCGTCAGATTATCAAGTACCGAAACAAGTTCTTCCGCACTCTCAATCTTATGCCTTACCAGAAATAGATACTGCTCCTGCAGCTTATGCATCTTTCGGATATCATCCTTATACTTCCATACCTGACTATATGGCTTCTTTTTCAGCTTTCCAATCCGGTAAAGCTTTGCATAATATCTTTTCTGCAAGCCTGACATCTTCGCCCTGCGGTATCTTTTGACATAGCACTTTACTATCGCTGCCTGCCTTTCCTCATTCTGTGACTGGTAAAAGGATAAATCTTCCTTAGCAATACGCTCCACAATAGCTTCCTGTGAATAATTCTCGCCAAGATCTTACATCTTCTGAATCTTGTCATCCCCTGTGGTCTGACTGCCAGATACTTTCCCTGCTTGACCTCATATCCTTTTTCCGACAGCAGCTCCAAAAATCCACTGAAATCATTTGCCTGTAAAATGCAGGCATCAAGATCTCTTTTTATCATATCTGCCCACACAAAGCTGCCTTCACGATATTCGCTCCAATCCTTATAATTCTCGTGCTGTTTCTCTTTGCTGCCATCCTCCACATCTATAATGGAAAGACCATACTCCTGACACAGCTTATTGGTAATCGGCTGGATATACTTTGCCCAGTCACCTTTCTCGTAGCGATACTTTTTCCCATCCACAAAGCTTACACTGTTAAATACAATGTGTGAATGAACATGGTCTGTATTATCATGAACCACAAATACCGCTTCATAGCATCGCCAAGATATTCTGCTACAAACTTCTGTGTTATCTCAAAAGCCCTGTCCGGTTCCACCTCATCCTCTTTGAAGGAAAGAATGATGTGATACCCCTGTCGCTTGTCTGTTTTTCCAAACTGCTTCTTTGTATCAATCATCTGTTCAAAAGCCATATCTGCCTGACAGTTAACAGCTCCCACAAGTCTTCCTCTCTGAGTTTTCTCAGGATTCATCACATAATCCAGTGCCCGTTTCAAATGCCTTGCATGAAAAGAATTCCCGCTGTCCTTCATGTGAAGTATCTTACTGATTGCCAATCTTTACCACCGCCTCGCTGACAGATTGATTCAGCTTTTTCATATATGCCACAAGCTGTTCCTTATCTTTCTTGGAATACATCTGAGCATTACTGTTAAATACAATCTGATTGATGTTAATGCCGATTCGGTTTATCTCATTGATAAGCTCTTTAAGAAGTTTCCTTACTTCCGGATAATCATTTGGTTTCTGACTGATTAGAAGCCTGATATATTCGGCTTCATTCATTCCATTTGCCTTTGCCTTATCAGAAAGTACCTTCGCTTCCTGTGGCATAAGTCTTAGTGTTTTCCTTATACAATGAACTTTATCAGCCATAGAATCACCTTCCTCTCTTACCCGTACTGTATTCTCTTACTCCTTCTGCTACTGTTACAGCAACTTTTTCCAGTTCTTTATTACCCAGCTGGGCAATAACCCTGTCTGCAAGCTCTGTAGCAACTTCTATAAGTTCCTTACCATAACAGGTTTTATCAAACAATCTGTCCAGTCTCTTTTCATCTGCTTTCAGACTTTCATACTTGCTCTGATACTCGTTATAGTCGTTAAAATCCTTTGGATCACTCCTGTGTGCTTCCGCATCAAGTATCAGTTCATAGTTCCATTCACAGACAATATCTATAACATCATCTATCGGGTATGGTTCAATTTCACCATTCTCCTCAGCTACATCCTGCCTGTACATCTTCCCATCTGAATCTATGCCAATGGCATAATCATGTCCTTCCATATAGTTAAGCAGAATTGCAGCATCTTCTATCGAAGGGTTTAGTAAGATATCAAATGTGTCTGCCCAGGCAATAAGTTCCTCTGGTTCTGCGATTATTGTAAGTTCTTTATCCATTGCTTTCCTGCACCTCCCTTATCCGTGTTTTGTATATCTCTTCCACCCACACGCCTGTCTGAATCTCTTAGGTTTACGGTAGATACGCATTAGAGACATCTCTGTCCTAATGCCATCTAGTTAGGGAGAAAATCTCCCTAAAACCCTCTGTTTATGGAAGTGGGGGCGCTTTTTGCCCCCACTTTGCTACTTTGGGGGCGCTTTCTGCCCCATTTTGTTATTTTGGGGGCGCTTTCTGCCCCCACATTTATTTTTGTTTTCGTCCGGATTTTGTCGTGTCCGAATTGCGGGGGCGCTTTTTGCCCCCACTTTGACATTTTGGGGGCGCTTTCTGCCCCCACTTTGCTGTTTTGGGGGCGCTTTCTGCCCCCACACATCAAAATCCGGTTTCTCATGCCCTGACTGGTTCATCTGCTCGCTTATTCATCCTGTTCAGATTAAGCTTTGCCGCTACAAGCCACTCGTTGTAATCCTTATATCCGGCAGGTGGCGGACAGTCTTCTACCTCATATCCAAGCTCATAATACTTCTCATAAGTTCAGCTGCTGCTTTTCTCCCCGGCTCATCTCCATCAAGCAGAACCGGATGGAAGTAATCTGCGGATGTTCCCGAAGAAAAGTCTCAAGTGGTGCATCTGCAAGCATCCCAAGTGCCAGCTTATTTGATTCATAATCCGCGAAGATATCGACATAACTCATAAGGTCGATTGCAGCCTCAAATACTACAAGCTCTGTACTGTTTTCATTCACCACATTAAATCCATAGTTCTTATCATTGCCTGTGACATCACACTTGAATGGCTTGCCCTGCTTATCAAACACTCCACGCATACTTGCAAATCTTGTCACTCCATTTTTATCATTTCCTTTGAAAACAACATTGTGGTAATGCCTGCTCTCATAAATCAGTCCATCTTTTAAAAACAGATCTATGACAGTCCTGCTGATTTCTCTCTCCTGATTCAGATATGAAATAAGATAGGAATTATCTCCCGCCGGTTCCGGTAGGACAAATGGCTTTCTCTCCTCTGCCTGCTTCTGCGATACCTGATGAACAAGTGGCTGCTTTACAGGATTCTCGATCCTTCTATATCCTGCAAAATCTAAAAGCCAGAACACAGCCTCTTTTACACTCATTCCACAAAACACCCGCAAGAAATCTACCTGTGAGCCGCCATTGTTGCCTTTGTCAAATTGCCTTGACCATCTGTACCAATGGCTTCTGTTATAGATACGGATGGAATCCATCTCCTTTAAAGTGTGGTATTTGCCAATCCTCTTTACTGTATACCCAAGGCTTTCAGCAACTGCACACAGGTCAACACTCTTTGCTATGGCAAGCTCTTCATCCGTAAATCTTCCATCCATGCTTTCACCTTGCCTTTCCCTGCTCTGCTACAAGCGGTGACTTGATATCAAGTGTCCGGTAATCTGTGCTCAGGGTAATCTTAGGATTATCAATCATGCCTTTTTCCCTGAAACTGAAAAATTCACGATTGTCTCCACCGACTATGATATGGTCAATGAGCGGTATTCCCATCAGTTCACACAGCTTGTTCATGCGGTCTGTCATCATCGTGTCTGCCTTGCTTGGGAATACATTTCCGGATGGATGACAATGGATTAACATCATGCTTGCGGCATTGCTTAAGATACTTGATTTAAACAGTTCTCTCGGATGTGCCATTGCCTCATTTAAAGAGCCAACACTTGCAAAATGCACATTGATAGGTTTTAAATCTGACCTTAGATTGACCACACACACTACTTCCCTGTCAAACTGGCACATACAGTCTCCCATGACAGCAGCTATATCCGCCGGATTATTAAAGGTGTGCTCCAAATAAATCGGAGCATCCTTTACAAGTCTTACCGAAACCACATCAAGCTTGAAGTCATTCTTCTTTGGCATCAGACACCGCCTCCTCTCCAGACTCGACACGGATAACAAAGTCACCTTTCTGGCTGTTTATGAGAGCAATGAGTTCTTCCATTGTAAGTTCCTGCTCCATAGCTGCCTCCTATCTGACTTTTCCTTCGCGTCATATACAAGGGGAGGTTCTGCAACGATACCATCAAGTCTCTTGTTTGGTGTATCAGTTGCAAGGGTGAGTTTTCTTAAATCCTTATCATAGTGATATACCTGATTGGAAAGTCTCTCGTCCAAAGACACCTCCTGCATATTTACCTCGACTACCATCTTTGCAAGCATCTCAGGGCTTCCCATACCTGAAGATACTGCAATAACCTCATGCACGCTCGAAGGGAGAATATAAAGGTCACTCTCTAAACTCTCTGCCAGCTCATGAAGCTCATTCTCATAAAGCATGGATGCTGCACCATTGATACCCTTTTCATTGGAAATCACCCACATCGTCTGCTCCGGTGGAATCTCGGCTATCATCATATCTGCAATCTCCTGTGGCATCCCATCCCTTGCGAACATTTCTTTCATAATGTCATTCATGCTTCGTACTACAGGTGGGAAGAGTCTTCTTGTGTTTTCCGCTGCACACTTAAAGAGCTGTTCCTCACTCATTCCAAGTCTTTTCGCAAATTCATTTGTAATTTTTGAACTCTGCACCGCATCCTTATCGGCACTGATTATTACCTTATACACAATAGAAAGATCCTGAAACTCCCTGTGAGGCACCTGTTCCAAAAATGTTTTATTCTGCTCTGTATTGATGAGCTGGAATACAATCTTCTCGTTAGCATCCTTCATAATGCTGTCCACATCAACAACCGGAGCCTGCTCATATGCCCTTTCCATAAAGTCACATGCAGCCATAAGTGTTTCCTCAAGATCCCCACAGTCCTGATACTTCTTATACATGTCATTGATATAAATCGTAGGCGAAATGTTCCTGCCTTCTTCTCTTAAGATGATGCCATCAAGAGTCACATTCACCTTTTCCACGGGTTCTGCCACAAGCTCCATTCCTTTGAACTTCTCAGGCATATAATCCATAAACTTTTCTTTTACTACTTCCTTAAAAATCTCGTAATTCATCATATTACGGTTCCTCCTTAATCTAAAAAAGCGGGGAACATAAGTTACTGGCTTACATTCCCCGCAAGGTTAATTTTTACTGTTTATTCTTTTTCTTTCTTCCACGAAGTCCGACTCCGACACCAGTAATAAGTGCAAGTGCACCGATTCCAAGATAAAGAAGCGGATTTGCATTGTCACCTGTCTGTGGAAGCTTAGGCTCTGTCGGTACATTGACAAGCTTAAGTGTTGTTACAACAACTTCCGGTGCATTGTCATCATATCGAAGAGTTACATCGTGAGCTGTTTCATCAAGGATATATCCATCAGCTGCTTTTGTCTCAACTACTGTATAATGGATATCTTCCTTAAATGAACCATCCTCATTGTAAGTACAGATAGGAAGCTCCTTGCTCTCTGCATGACCATTCTTGTCAGTAGTGAGTGTATCAAGCACCTTTCCGTCCTTATCCCTTACTTCAAATACAACACCCTCGATCGGCTTTCCGGTTACTTTGTCAGTTTTCTCAATGACAATCTTACCGACTGCCTGTTCATCTTTCATGGATACCTTCTGGATTTCTGCTGTCTCCTTTACTTCAAAGGTTACATCACTTGCCACCTTATATCCATATGGTGCAGATTCCTCTCTGAGTGTGTACTTTCCGACAGGAAGTCTCTCAATCATATGAGTCTTTCCTGCCTCTGATGTCCAGCTCTCAACAAGCTTTCCATCAGCATCAATAACTGAAATCTTTGCTCCAGGCAATTCTTTCTTGCCTGTGATATCAGTCTTTGAAATTTCTACCTTGATCGGTGCATTTTCAAATGCTGCCTCAAACTCGATAACCTTTACCTTATCTCCCTGATATGAAGCATCCACATCAAATGTCTTATCTGACTTCACATAGCCTTTGGTGCCTCAAGTTCTTTGACATAATACTGTCCAAGTGGAAGGTCAGAGGTAAATGTTACTTTGCCATCCTTTCCAGTAACACCTCTCTCAATCTGTGTATCTGCTTTGACAATAACCTTTCCATCCTTATTTACGATATCTTCTTTCGCAAATAAACCAAATACAGCACCTTCAAGCTCTTTCTTTGTCTCTGAATCCGTCTTGGTTACAGTAATCTGCACTTTCTGACGCTCATTTGTCACATCCATTCCTGCAAATACAACCTTTGTATTCTGATCGATATAGGAAAGATCTGCCTCAATCGGTGTCTCATCTAATACAAATCCATCAATGGTCTTTGTCTCAACAAGATAATACTTGCCAAGTGGAAGGTCATCAATCTTGCGATACCCTTATCATTTGTCACGATGGTTGCCACCTTGTCTCCTGCCTTGTGATATACAGTGTTAAGTCCGTCAGCACTTACGATATCCTCTTTTGCATATACATCAAAAGTTACTCCTGCAAGGCTGTCCTTGAAGAAATTGAAGATAAAGTCATACCAGTAACCCTTCATAAGAGTAGTATCTGTTACAAATTCGCCGTCCTTATTGATGACGATGGAACCTGTAGGAACTTCATCCTTCATCTCTACATGCTGCACTTTGCCCGTGTCCTCTACTGTAAACTGGATATCTGCTGCCTTGAGATATCCGTAAGGAGCAAATTCCTCACGAAGAGTGTAAGTCTCTCCAACTACAAGTCTCTTGATTACATGTGCTTCCTTAGCATCAGATGTCCATGTGTCTACCACATTTCCATCCTTATCAAGTACAGTAAGTGTTGCACCTGTAAGCTCTGCACCGCTTGTGATATCTGTCTTTGTAAACTCAAAGGTTGTAGGAGTGTTCTTATACTCGCTGTTATATACAGCAGTCTTAACATCCTGTCCCTGATATTTTGTATCAAAGTTTACTGCTTCCTCACTTGTCACATATCCGGCAGGCTTTACAAGCTCCCTTGCAACATATTTTGCAAATGGATAATCCTTAACAAAAGCAATCTTTCCATTCTCATCAGATGTTGCCTTCTCAAGAAGTGTACCTTTCTCGATAATAACCCTGCCATCAGCATTCCTTATATCCTCATCTGCATAAAGACCAAATACTGCACCTGCAATCGGTGTATTATCTTCTGCATCAAGCTTGGTCACTGACATATCAAGCTTCTGTCTGTCATCTGAGAAAGTAAGGCTTTCCTTGATAACAGGTGTCTTATCATCCACATATGTGAATGTGACTTTCTGCTCATTTGGATTTAACACATATCCGTCAGGAGCTGTTACTTCAACAACTCTGTACTGACCAAGAGGAAGATTCTTGGCTACTGCCTTTCCATCTTTTCCTGTTGTAAGAGTTGCCACAAGGTCGCCCTTGCTGTAATACTTTGTACGGTTGCCATCTGCATCCTTCTGGTTGTCTGCTGTGTAAATATCCTCGGCAGCATAAACTTTGAATTTTGCTCCGGCAAGTGAGCCTTCCTTATAAACAAACTCTTTCTCATATGAGCTTGCAAGAAGTCCACCCTTAAATCCGTCAAGTACCTCTCCCTTCTTTTCTACAGTCAGCTCTCCGACTGCAGGGGCATCGGAATATTCCACTGTGATGATGGCATCATTGGTATCTCCATCTGTCTCAAATGCTGTATCTGTATCAACTGAAATGTTGATATAGTTATCATTCACCACATATCTGAATGGTGCTTTTACCTCTTCAATGCGGTAGTTTCCGATTTTGAGTGCTTCCGGTAAGATTAAGTCTCCATCCTCATCAGTAAAGAATGAAGTATGCTCTACCTTTGACGGATAAGTTGTGTACTGGGTTACATATTCGTTCTTATCAATATTGAAGATCTTAAACTCTGCATTTGGCACAAGCACTGTCTGCTTTGTATCGGAATCCTTCTTGATTACACGAAGCTTTGCAGTAAACTCCCTGTCAAGGAATACTCTCCATGTCTGAGGCTTGTCAGGATGATTCTCGCTGATTTTTACCTCAAATGGCTTGATTGTCTTCATGTTATGCGGTGTCTTTGACTCAACTACCACATAGGTTCCATAAGGAATTGCAATGGAAACTGCATGTCCCTTGTCATCGGATGTGATTGTTGTTGCTCCGTTTTCCCCGATTACTACCGGAGTTGCCTTGTCATAGTCATAACTTCCATCTGCCTTTACGGATAAAGAAGATTTTAAGTATGCTGTGAACTCTGCACCTGCAAGCAGTCCTGCTTCAGTATCATCGCCATTGTCAGATACCTTGATAAGCTGGAATGGCTGCTTGATGACCTGCTCTGCTGAGGTTGTGCTTCTTGATACCTCTGCTACAAGGTCTCCCTCATAGTCACATACTACATCGTGCTCCTCTTCGTCTAAGAGATACCCCTCTGATGGAGTGATTTCTTTCACATAATAGTTTCCAAGGTAAAGGTTATTGACCTCTGCTTCGCCATTCTTATCTGTTGTAAGTGTTGCTACAAGGTCACCTGCTTTGAATACAGCTCCTGTTGCTCCGTCCGGATGCACGATATCGTTTCTTGCATAAAGACCATAAACTGCACCTTCAAGGCTTGCATCTCCCTGGGCAACTGCCTTGCCTGATTCCTTGTCTACCTTGTAGATATGAATCTTTGCTGTAGTTCTGTCATTTACAAATGTGTGGCTGAATGATGCCTTTGCCTGTGTTTCAGGTAATACATTGAAATTGAAGCTGTAAACATCTTTACTGTTTCTGATATACGCATATGGTGCCTGTGTCTCTGAGATATAATATCCGTTAGAGATTGGCAGATCCACGCTGTAGCTCGCCTTTCCGTCCTCACCTGTAGTTACTGTTTCAAGAGCTGTACCCTTTGTCACAATAACCTGTCCGGCATAGTTTTTGATGTCATTTCCGGCATAAAGTGTGTACTTGCCGCCATCAAGAGGGTTCTCTGTGTCAGAGTCCTTCTTTACGACAGATACATCCGCTTTCTGTCTTGTATTCTCAATCGTAGCTGATTCATACTGTACTGTCACAGTCTGGTCCTTATACTCAACTGCTACTGTCTGAGGTGTGGTATTGATTGTATACCCGTCAATGCTCTTAATCTCAGTAACCACATAAGTTCCAAGATGAAGGTCAGATAATACCACCTGTCCGTCAGTTCCTGTTGTAAGGCTTTCTGCCACAACATCGCCAGCACTATACACCTTTGTACCATCTGCCTTGTAGATATCTGCCCCGGCAGTTACCTTAAATGCTGCTCCGGAAAGCTTCTTTTTCTCATAAGTGAAATTGCTTCCATTCCATGAGCTAAGCACCTCACCCTCTTTATAGATTGTGATTGCTCCAAGCTGCTCTTTATCTGTTGCAG
>ENA-OQDE01000820-OQDE01000820.1-human-gut-metagenome-genome-assembly--contig:-NODE-820-length-15412-cov-1.449657_pt1 | contig 15412 bp, 23 predicted proteins | sample MGYA00242768_ERZ504595 | MGnify/ENA primary metagenome ERZ504595 (study PRJEB26092, sample SAMD00036307) | human gut metagenome | host: Homo sapiens | study: EMG produced TPA metagenomics assembly of...
CGAACGCAAATCCTCTTCAGATTCACCAAGCATTTTTCTGAAACCGCATTGGCATATTCAACTGCTTCAGGCTCAAGATATAAACTATATTCAAATTTAGCTGCCGAGAAAGGTATATCCGGGTGTTTATCTAAAAATTTATGTACTTCTTTTTTACTAATGGTTGTCATAATGTTTCACAACCTCCTCCAGCAATGGCAAATCACAACATCTTTCCTTTATTCTCTTGTCATTGCCATTCAATTCTTCATCTTTCTTAAAAAGAGTATCTCTTAATCTTTTTGCTGTCAACTGAATTTGTTCCCGATCAGCTTTAATACACTTATATTGATTTTGAAGCAAACGCTGATATTTTGAATCTTCCATTGCATCAATATCAATAAGAAGTAATGCCGATTCCACAACCGGTATCATATTATTAAAGTTGATTGCACCATATATTCCCTGATTAATTTTCCTAAAATCTTTTGTATTCTTCATTTTGCGATGCTTTTCTTTTGGCGATGTAAATGGAGTATAATATTTTATCCCATCAATCTCAAGCACTACCCCTACATACGGCCGCTTTCCCTTTTTATTATCTGCAACTTTTGCATCATATTTTTTCAAATAATTGATGTATTCATCTTTGATATTATAAAATTTCATTTTTCCTCATCTGTCAAAAAAGAGACGACTACTCGCCTCTTTTTCAGGTTCTCTCTTTATGGTGGAAACTCACCGCTTTTTTAAGTTCTCTCTTTATGGTGGAGACTCACCGGCTTTTTTAGGTTTCCACTTTATGGTAGAAACTCACCTAAGACAATTCTTTGTCTATAATAAGTATATGCAATTCTCCCTAAAAAATCAATATAATTCTATAATTTTTCAAAAATATAAACCTCCCAAGGAGCATTCCCTGAGAGGTTTGTAAAATCTTTTTGAAATTGTACGTTCTGAAACGTATGATTAACGTTTACTGAACTGTGGTGCTCTACGAGCTGCTTTGAGACCGTATTTCTTACGTTCTTTCATACGTGGGTCACGTGTTAAGTATCCTGCTTTTTCAGAACTGGTCTGTAATCTGGATCTGCCTGAAGTAAAGCTCTTGCGATACCGTGACGGATAGCTCCAGCCTGTCCTGTGTATCCACCACCGCGTACGTTTACTAATACGTCGAATTTGTCAAGTGTCTCTGTTGCTACTAATGGCTGACGAACAACAACTTTAATGTCTCTAATCCTAAATATTCGTCGATGTCTCTTTTATTGATTGTAATGTTACCTGTTCCCGGTACTAAATATACTCTTGCGATTGATTTTTTTCTTCTTCCTGTTCCGTAGAATTTTGCTTTAGCCACTGTAATTTCCTCCTTTCAACCTTTCCTTAAAATGTTAATACTTCTGGTTTCTGAGCCTGATGATCATGCTCTGATCCAGCGTATACATGAAGCTTTTTGATCATTGATCTTCCTAAAGGTCCTTTTGGAAGCATTCCTTTTACAGCAAGTTCGATTACTTTCTCTGGTTTCTTATCCATCATTTCTCTTAATGTAGTTTCTTTCATTCCACCTACATAATCAGAGTGATTGTAGTAGATTTTCTGATCTAATTTTTTACCTGTAACTGCGATCTTCTCTGCATTTACAACGATTACGTATCTCCTGTGTCGATGTGCGGTGTATAAACTGGTTTATTTTTTCCTCTTAATACTTTTGCGATTTCTGATGTTAAACGTCCTAATGTCTTGTCTGTTGCGTCAACTACATACCATTTTCTTTCAATCTTATCTGGATTAGCCATGTAAGTTTTCATTGGTCGACCTCCTAATATATTCTCTCATTAAATCAATATTGTTTATTATGAAATCAGCTCACTCCGGGGCTTTGGTGTAAACTGTTTCTTCTCATGTCATACTTTATGATTATATTATGAATACGTTCTTTCTGTCAACTGTTTTATCGTATTTTTCTACTGTTTTCCAACATTTTTCTTCTCTCTCCCAGCTATATTACTCCTAGTCCTGATCCACAATTTTTTTTATATTCTTCCTAAAATCACCTACGTTTCCTCTGAAATGTCACAAGCAATTTCTTTCACCCGATTTTAAAATCCCACATTCTGTGGTATACTGTGTTTACACTGAATCTGCTCCTAAATGGCAGATTCCAAAATCAACAGCAACGGAAGGAATTTTTTATGTGGGCATATCATAGTACATTTTATCAGATTTATCCAATCGGTTTCTGCGGTGCACCACTTTCCAATGATGGAATCGTAACACCACGAATCCGAAAAGTCCTTGACTGGACAGATTATCTTCAGTCACTCGGTATCGATGCGATCCTCTTTAATCCGGTCTTCGAATCAGATACGCACGGTTACGACACAAAGATTTCACAAAACTGGACTGTAGGCTCGGAGCAAATTCGGATTTTTCCGAAGTCTGCCAGTCACTCCATGCACATGGCATTAAGATTGTGCTGGACGGTGTCTTCAATCATGTCGGAAGAAATTTCTGGGCTTTTGAAGATGTCAGAAAATACAAATGGGATTCCGCTTACAAAGACTGGTTCCATATCAGTTTTGACGGCAACAGCTGCTACAATGATGGATTCTGGTACGAGGCTGGGAAGGACATTTTGAACTGGTCAAACTGAACCTCCAGAATCCTGCGGTTGTCGATTACCTTCTTTCGTGTGTCCAAAAATGGATCACAGAATTTGATATCGATGGTCTGCGCCTGGATGTCGCATACAGCCTTGACCGCAATTTCATGCACCGTCTTCGTAATTTCTGTACGGAGCTAAAACCTGATTTTGCTTTGATCGGAGAAGTACTCTTCGGCGATTACAACTTGATCGTCGACGATGAACTGCTTCACAGTTGCACAAACTATGAATGTTATAAGGGTCTCTACTCCAGCTTCAACGATAGGAACCTTTTTGAGATTGCACACTCTCTGAATCGTCAGTTTGGTCCTGAACAATGGTGTATTTACCGTGGAAAACACCTGATGACTTTTGCAGATAATCACGATGTGACCAGGATTGCAAGTATCCTGAACAATCCATCACATCTTCCGCTCGTATATGGACTGCTGTTTTCCATGCCGGGAATTCCCTGCCTTTATTACGGAAGTGAATGGGGAGCAGAAGGCGTGAAATCTCCTGACAATGATTATGCTTTGCGCCCATGTTTTGAAAAACCACTGCCAAATGCTCTTACTGATTTTGTATCAAAACTAATCTCCGTCCGGAAAAGCCACGATGCACTCTGCAATGGTTCTTACCGAAATGTAGTGATCCAAAATCATCAGCTGATCTTTGAGCGCTGTTCTGAAAGCGAACGGATTCTTGTAGCAGTCAACGCAGGTGACAACGAATACACTGCATATTCCGGCGAATTAAACGGCACAGCCGAAGAGCTACTAAGCGGAGAAACTGTGAATATGAACGGACAGGTTTCTCTTCCCCCTTACAGTGTACAGTATTTTCAAATGTAGTACTTTTTACGAGTATATTTTCAACCAATGTTTCTGTAATATTATTTTAAAATGCGTATCTTAATCGAAGAGTTTCCATAATTCGAAGCATAAAAAGAGCCTGATCTCCTTCTATTTTTGAAGGAATTCAAGCTCTTTTTCTCTTCCTATGCTTCTTTTACAAGCACTTTTGTGATCTCTGCAATGTACATTGTATGGTAATCTTTCTCCGGATACCATCTCGCATCGTTTTCTGTTGCAATAAATTTCTCTGGTTTAATCTCATCTGCATAAAGTTTCCGACATACCAAAATCATTTCTGCCTCTTCAAATGCGGTTGTTCCATCTACAAAATATGGTGTCAGTCCAGCTTCTTTGATTTTATCACTGTCACGTCCAGACACTTTTCCACAAAGTGCAAGCGCTTCTCGGCAGTTTTCCCCAAAAAATGTAATTGTAAACACATCTTGTGCATCCACGAACTCTTTTGTGTAGCGCTGCGGGCGAATGTAAGTTGTGACAACATTTTTTCCCCAGAGAACACCAACACCACCCCAGCTTGCAGTCATCGTATTGTGCTTTTCCTCATCTCCGGCCGTAATCAAAAGCCATTCTTTTCCAATCTTTGTAAATGGATTGAACTGTAATTCTTCGATTTTGCCTTCTCTAAATGACATGTTTCTTCTCCTTTCCCATGTAGATCTCCCGCATTTCTGATTTCATTTTCTTATACTTATGGAAGCGTTATTTCATCTACCCCAATGACATCATAAAGCGATCTTCCCATCTTTTCTTCAAAATATGCTTTTAGTTCATAGCATCTCTGTCGTTTGTCTTCGGGATAACTGCCATATCTTTCTTCGATATCACGAAGTCTTTTTTCCATGGAAACCGGTCCTTCCGGGAGTGCGATTGCATCACAAAGTTGTATCAGCAGATCATAATCGTCAAGCTCTATATGGTTGAGAAATGTTCTTACCATCTCTGACTTTTCTTCCGGAACATCAATCTTCCCGACATAACTCTCAATATTTTTAATCTGAAAAGAATGTGTCATACAGACTCTGGCAACCTCATCATACCCGTACTCCATCATGCACTCATATCCATCTACGATATGTTTAAAATGGGTTCCGGTTTCAATCCTTCTTCCGATATCATGGAGTAATCCGATGATGTATGCTTTTTCCGGATCAAGTCCACTGCAGTTTCGTGCGATTTTCTCCGCACACTCTGCGGCCGTTCGGCAGTGATCTGCCCACGGCCCGGGATGAATTTCTTCAGATTCCCTCAAAAAACTCTCTGCTTCCTTCCTATCCGGCAGCATTTTTCCACCTTCTCTCTATTTCATCACGATCTTACGGAAGTTTTTCTTTCCTCTCTTCAGCACAAAGTCTTCTCCATCAAATGTCTCAGGAGCATATGCTGTCTTAATATCTTCTACTTCTCTCCGTTTACAGACACACCGCCCTGCTGTACTGCACGTCTTGCCTCGGATTTGGATGGAACAAGTCCGCTCTTTACAAGAAGTGTCAGGATATCGAATCATTCCTTTCTGTGAAATCACTTTCCTCTAATTCAGCATGTAGGCATATTTGCTGCATTTCCGGAACTGAAGAGTGCTCTGGAACTTTCCTGTGCTTTGACTGCTTCTTCTTCACCGTGCACAAGTTTTGTCAGCTCGTATGCAAGAATCTCTTTTGCCTGATTTAACTGGCTTCCTTCCCATTTGTCCATTGCATCAATCTCTTCCAGCGGAAGGAATGTAAGCATGCGGATGCATTTTAATACATCGGCATCTGCGATATTTCTCCAGTACTGGTAGAATTCAAATGGGGAAGTCTTGTTCGGATCAAGCCATACTGCACCGGACTGTGTTTTTCCCATCTTCTTTCCCTCGGAGTTTAAAAGCAGTGTGATTGTCATCGCACTTGCATCTTTTCCAAGTTTTCGACGGATCAATTCTGTTCCTGCAAGCATGTTGCTCCACTGATCATCTCCTCCGAACTGTAAATTACATCCGTATTTCTGGTACAGTGCGTAGAAATCGTATGCCTGCATGATCATGTAGTTGAATTCCAGGAAGCTAAGTCCTTTTTCCATACGCTGTTTGTAGCATTCTGCAGTCAGCATACGGTTGACGCTGAAGTGAGCTCCCACTTCACGGAGCAATTCAATATAATTCAGATCTAACAGCCAGTCTGCGTTGTTGACCATCATAGCTTTTCCTTCTGAGAAATCGATAAATTTGCTCATCTGTTCTTTGAAACAGTCACAGTTGTGCTGAATCTGCTCCGGTGTCATCATTGAACGCATATCTGTTCTTCCTGATGGGTCCCCGATGTATCCGGTTCCTCCTCCAATCAGAGCGATTGGCTTGTTCCCTGCCATCTGAAGACGTTTCATCAGACAGAGTGCCATGAAATGTCCCACATGAAGGCTGTCTGCTGTCGGGTCAAATCCAATATAAAATGTCGCCTTCCCTTCATTGATCAAATTGCTGATCAATTCCTCATCTGTCACCTGTGCGATCAGTCCTCTTGCTTTCAATTCATCATAAATTTTCATGTTTCTTTCCTCTCCTTCATTTTAATCAATTTCCAAAATGCTTCTTCAAACTGCCGGAAACGTCGATAGACCGGTTCTGCCAGTGTTCCATCCTCTCCCATTTGGATAAATTTCTCCAAAGTTACCCATCGAGCATCTGCTGTCTCATTTTCCTGCAGGACAATATCCGAAAGTTCTACATCTTTTCTCACCACATAGAAATCATAAAATGCACTGATTCCCCTGACACTTCCAAGCAGCATCAGTTCTTCTTCTGATACACCGATTCCGGTTTCTTCCTTAAGCTCCCTGACTGCTCCCTGACGGCTTGTCTCCCCTGCAAGTACGCTTCCTCCTGTATTTTCCCAGCAATTTGCGTAAGTTTCCTTCGCCGGATGCCGAAGTGTGACCAGAATCTCTTCCTTGCTGTTCACTACACATACAACGACAACAACATGATAATGCCCCGGTGCAAGTGGCTCCTGCCGGTTATGCTGTTTATATAAAAATCTGCGATTTTCATCAAATAGATCCCAAGTTCCATTTTGTATCCCCCTTTCAGGTAGTATCCTTATTTTCCTGTATCATTCTCCGCAAGCGATGTCGCCAGCGGCTAATTCCCTTTCCGCGAACTACGCATTCTCATGCAAAGCATTTTTATTACAGAAAATTCCGAAGAAATCCCTATGCAATAAAAAAAACTCCTGCCCTCTCTGTTTCATCAGAAAGGGCAGGAGTAAATCCTGCGGTACCACCTTTTTTCACAGACGACTCGCATCATCTGTCTCAGTAAGTATCAGTGTCTCATCCTCTCCTGATGAACAAAACATAATACTCAGATACGATAACGTTGTATCTACTCCGTCACAGCCTACTTGATCTGTTCGGTGTGAAGCTCCAAGAGTATTCATAACAAACGGTCCATGCGCCTCTCATCACCCGGCTGCTTTCTGTCTGAACGTGATGTCCGTTATTACTTATTCTTTTCATCGCTGATGTCTTATATGTTGCCTATCGTACTCCATTTGTCCCATTTTGTCAAGGCTGTGCCCACCATCTTTTTTATCAATTTTTAAATCTTCTGTGAGTTCTTGCCCGCAGACTACATTTCCTTATCCTATTGCTATTTACTTATCCAATCTTTTCCTCGTTCCGCTTTAATTCTCTCTCAACTTCCTCTGCAGTTGGCATTCCACCTGTGCCCCAAATTTTTCAGTCGAAAGACTTGCCGCCGTATTTGCATAACGAAGCGCCTCTGCAATCGGCTCTCCTTTAGCAATCTGCACTGAGAAAGCACCATTTAATGTATCGCCTGCCCCGGTCGTATCAGCACAATTGCTGGTCTTGCCGGAACGGTCAGTACTTCTCCATTTTTTCTGCACACAGATACTCCCCTAGATCCCTGCGTGATCACAAGTTTCTCTGGATATTTTTTCAGAAGTTCTTCGGTCGTCTCTTCCTCACCGAAAATAAGTACCGCCTCATGTTCATTCGGTGTCAGATACGTCACTTTCTCAATGATATCAAGAGGCACCTTCGCTGCCGGCGCCGGATTTAAAATCACCTTGATTCCATTTTCCGCGCAGAAGCAAATTAAATCGTGGACTGTTTCCAGAGGAATTTCCTGCTGCAGCACAACCATATCAAACGCCTTTAATTCTTCCTTGATACTGTCTGCATAGATCTGGTCTACCTGTCCATTAGCCCCGGCACAACGATGATCGTATTGTCATTTTCCCCAACCGTAATCAAGGCAATTCCGGTCGGAACTTCTTTTAGAACTTTGATATGTCTGGTCCCGACCCCTTCTTTTCTAAGATTTTCAAGCAATTTTTCTCCATTGCTATCATCCCCCACACATCCGAACATCTCTACTTCTGCTCCAAGTCTCGCCATCGCGACCGCCTGGTTCGCACCTTTCCCGCCCGGAATATAGTGAATGCTGTCCCCAAGCAGTGTCTCCCCTTTCAACGGAATCCGCTCAGCGGTCACTGTCATATCCATGTTTATACTTCCCACTACTGCCAACTTCATACCCATTGTCCTCCATGTTCTACATTTTATTCTTTGTTGTCTCTCCTTTGATCAGCATCATTGGAAACTTCATCTCTCTATCCCTTGGAAGTTCCTTCACAGTACCTAAAATCATCTGCACCGCACATTTGCCCATCTCTTTGATCGGCTGTGCGACTGTCGTCAGCTCCGGTGTCAAAAAACGTCCAAATTTTACACCATCAAATCCAATAATCTGGATGTCGTCCGGTACCCGGTATCCCCTTTTTTGCAGTACTTTATATACCGAAACCGCAGTCATATCATTACAGGCAATGATTCCGTCTGTGTCCGGATAGCGTCTGAGTACTTCTTCTGCGGCTTTGGCTCCATCCTCATACTTGTATGTACTGTCCACAAAACGCTCCTTCATGCTATACTGACGACATACCTCCCGGTATCCCTCGTATCGCTTCTTGCCGCTGGACAATTCTTGGGGCCCTCGAATACATGTAATCTTTCTGCATCCACATGCAATCAGATGCTCCGCCGCCAGTTTTCCCCCTGCATAATGATCTGCCTCGATAACACTGGTCTGTCCCATCTCATCCAACGTCTGTCCACAAAAACGATTGGCATGGAAACTGCCTCATAACTCTGGCTTTTTTCTCCGGTATTTGTCATTGAGATCACACCATCCGCCTGAAGTTGTGCAAGCATTTGCAGGTTTGCAAGTTCCTTCTCTTTCTGATCATCCGAGTTACAGAGAAGGATACGATATTCCTGTTCATACGCTTCCTTCTCAATCGCCTTTGCAAGTTCACTGAAAATGGATTCTCAATATCCGGCACGATGACTCCGATTATCTTTGATGATTTCCGGTATAGCGCCCTTGCAAGTTCGTTTGGTCTGAAACCGGTTTCTTCAATCGCCTTTTTCCACCCGTTCCCGTCTTCTCCTCATCTACTCTCGCAGTTCCGTTGATCACGCGGGAAACCGTGGCGGGAGACACCCCCGCGCGCTTTGCTACTTCTCTGATACTTGCCATCCACTTTCCCTCCTTTCTGTTCACTGCTCCATTGTCTCCTAAAAATGTGACAAAATTTTCATTATGAAACCCGTTTCAAATCTACTTTTAGTATACCTCTTTCTACTTCTTTTTGTCAATTTAAAGGCAAAAGTATTTTCTCCCCCTTAACAAAAAACTCAAAAGCCCTCCCATGCAGACAGATATTTTTTCTGTCTACACGAAAGGGCATACCTCACATCCTTTTAAAACTGATCTACAATCTTTCTTGCCTCTTTGATTTTCTCGACACTGCTCTGCCAGATTTCATATTCGCTGAATCCTGGAAGTCCCATATTGACGCCTTCTCTCCGGAAAGTCATTTTACTTTCCACAACAACTTTCCCCGACATATGATAGGATGCAATTCCAGTCTCCTCATGCAGCTGATCGATGATTTCCGGCTTGATCCCGCTTCCTGCCAAAATCTCTATCCTTCCTCTGCTCTCTTGCTGCAACTTTGCAAGAAATCCTCTTCCTTCCCACGCAGAGTTTTTCTGTCCGCTTGTCAGAATTGTCCGGCATCCTAATGAGATTGCCTGCTCCAGCGCTTCCAGGGCATCCCTGCTTACGTCAAAAGCGCGATGCAGAGCCACATCCATATCTCCTGCCTCCGCGATCAACCCCTGCATCTGCTCCATGTTCAGGGAACCATCCGGATTCAGGCAGCCGATCACAATCCCGTCTGCCCCCAGCCGCCGAAACAACTTTACCTCTTCTTTCAAAATCTCATACTCATTCTGACTGTAACAGAAGTCTCCGAATCTCGGTCTTAAAAGCACTCTGATTTTAAGGCTTGTCTCTTTGCGGATCTTCTCAAACAATGCCTGAGACGGTGTTGTTCCTCCAATCACAAGATTTCCGCACAATTCAATCCGATCTGCCCCTCCTCTTTCTGCTGCCAGAGCAGACTCCATGCTGTCTGCACACACTTCTAAAATACCTGCCATTTTTTTCTCCTCTCCTGAACCTGATTTCATCTGTATGATACTGTTTCCACTATATCATAAAACCGCCGCCTTGTAACTGCTTCCAGCTACCCGACAGCGGTTCTGTTTTAAAAGGGATTAAACTATCTCATGCTTATTTACAAAGCTTTTTAAATTCATCAGCTACAAACTGAACTTTTGTTCCAATAATAACCTGTACAGCTGTTTTGCTTGGACGGATCACTCCTGCTACACCGGCAGATTTGATCTTATGCTCATCGATTAATGTATAATCTTTGATCTCCAGACGAAGTCTTGTAATACAGTTGTCAATAGAAGTTACGTTTGCCGGTCCGCCGACACCTTCGAGAACAATTTTTGCAATTCCTGTGAAGTCATTGTTTGCCAGTTCTACTTTTGTCTCATCAATATTGTCATCTTCACGTCCCGGTGTCTTCATGTTAAATTTCACAATCACGAAACGGAATACTACATAGTAAACCGCACCAACTACAAGCCCGATTGGGATCAGAAGCAGTGGATTCTGTGCAAATGGAGCTTTAAAGCTCAGGATCCAGTCAACCAAGCCTGCACTGAAGTTGAAACCAGCTCTTACCGGAAGTGCTGCAACAACTGCCATAGAGATACCTGTCAATACTGCGTGTACACCATAGAGCGCCGGTGCAAGGAACATGAAGGAGAATTCCAGAGGTTCTGTAACACCATTGAAGAAGGAAGCAACTGCTACTGACATCAGGAGACCTGCTGCCGCTTTCTTCTTTGTATCTTTTGCTGTGTGATACATTGCTAAAGCTGCTGCCGGAAGACCGAACATCATTACAGGGAAGAATCCTGCCATGTACATACCAGTTGTTCCCATTACACCGCCTTCTGCATTTCCCCAGAATTTTGCGATATCGTTAATTCCCGCAACGTCAAACCAGAATACAGAATTCAGTGCGTGGTGCAGACCGAATGGAATCAGCAGTCGGTTGAAGAAACCGTAAAGACCTGCTCCGATCGGACCTAAATCCATGATAAATTTACCAACAGCTACCAGTACATTGTAAATGATTGGCCATACAAAGAACAGCACTAAGCTGGAAACTAAAGATGCCCCTGCGGTAACGATCGCAACACATCTCTTTCCACTGAAGAATGAAAATGCATCTGGCAATTTTGTATTTTAAATTTGTTGTAGCAGGCAGCTGCGATCAGACCACAGAGAATACCGATGAACTGTGTCTGAACTTTTCCAAATGCCGGGTCTACTTTTCCACTGCTGTGTTTGTGAGCATTGCCACAACATCTGTGGAAAGTAATGTCGTTGTCATGATCCATGAAACGAGTCCGGCAAGACCTGCGGTACCATCGTTATCGTCAGACATACCAACAGCTACACCAATTGCAAACAAGATTGGCATCTGGTCGATCAGACATCCGCCGCCCTTTAATAAAAATGCTGCAATTACATTGTTTGCCCCCCATCCAGTCGGGTCGATCCAGTAACCGATTCCCTGCAGGATAGCCGCAACCGGAAGACATGCAACCGGAAGCATCAGAGATTTCCCTAATCTTTGAAGATATCTCATCATAATTTTTTCCTCCTTACTCTTAATCCCTTTTGATTCACAATGAAAGTCCTCTTTTTCTTTCATTATTTATTTTACACCGGAGTCCCGGCAATAAAATCCTTAGTAATTTGCTAATTTTTCAGCTGAATCTTCACAACATCTTCGCCTGGAACAACGTCTTTCCCTGCAAGACCTTCCACTGCTGCGTACTCATCTGTATTACATACGAGGATCGGTGTCACAATATCATATCCGGCTGCCTGAACCGCATCCAGATCGACACTTAACATCAGATCACCTTTTTTTACTTTGTCCCCTGCCTGAACATGAGCCTCAAATCCTTCTCCCTTCAACTCCACCGTATCCAGACCGACATGCACTAAAATCTCCACCCCATTATCTGCTGTCATGCTGACTGCATGAAGTGTCTCAAATACCATCGCGATCTCTCCATCTGCCGGTGCATAGATTTTGCCCTCAGACGGCACGATTGCAACTCCCTGACCTAGCATTCCTGAATTGAATGTCGGGTCGTTTACTTCTTTTAACTCTACGACTTTTCCTTTTGCCACCGCACCGAGCATATATGTATTGTTTTGTTTCTTCTTAAAAAAATTAAACATCTTGTTCCTCCTAGTCATATTGAAAACAGTCTGCAAAGGCAAGACGGTTCTTTGCTTCCTTCTCTGATAAATATCGATGTCCTGCCAGCGAACTGCTTTTTGCTCCACTGGCATCTACGTAAACCGTCTGATCTCCAATTTTCACTGCGCACAGAACATACTGTTCATCCTGACTCCATTTCCCATTCCAGTGTCCCATGACAACATGCGAATCCATGCCGGCTCTTCTGCAAAGTTCCGAAAAAATCTTTGCATACCCAAGTACACTTGCTTTTTTCTCGGTAACTGCCACAAGATGATTTTGCAGATACACTTGCTCCAGCATCTCTCCCATATGTGAAAGTTCACTTGCCGTCGTGACAGTGTCATCCGGAACTTTCATTTCTTGATCGAGCCATTTTAGGAAATAGTCAACGGTACTCTTCTGACCGATGTTTTCAGGGATTCCATCTATGATCTCAGACAGTACACGCTCTGTCTCTTCCTGTTTTTCTTTAATCTTTACTATCTTTTCTTCGTCGTTGACCGACAGGCCTTTCTGGATCTCCTCTGCATTTTTCAGTGTTCCGTCATCTGCAATCTCCCTGGTGTCTCAATCCCACTGGCACAGGATAAAAACAGCACGACCTTTGTGATCTCATCCTCTGTGATCTTGGAAAATCTTTCTCATCATTGAGAAGATACACATTATCTTCATTCATCGGAATATCTACGAATCCATAGAAATAATTATATCCTTCATATTCCAATGTCACCGTGATCCGCTCATATTCTTTTCCGTTCACAGCTTTCGGAAGAGTCAGTATCCCTCCCTGAAATTGCTCAATCTGATCTTTCAGGAACAGATATACTTCCATCTCCTTTTTTGTCAACTGATCCAAATAAAATTCTGCACTTTTTACAGTTTCTTCTCTCGGCTCATCTTTCAGTTCATCTTCTACAGATTGTTCCATCACGCTTTTTCTCTGGAAACCAAAAATAACTGTAAATACTGCCAGTAGGATAAGACCGATCAGAACAATCTTTTTATGCCTGCGAACATACTCCATCTGTGCCTTTCTCCTATTCCATCTCACGAATGATCTTTCTTAATTTCAAGATCATAGACGGAGCTACAGAAAGCTCATCTACACCCATGCATACAAAAGTCTCTGTCAATTCCGGATCTGCTCCTAACTCTCCACAGATACCAGCCCATTTTCCTTCCTGATGTGCGCTGTCCACAACCATTTGAATCATTTTCAAAATTGCTTTATGGTGTGGATTGTAGAAACGGTCAAGTTTCTCATTCTGCCTGTCAATTGCCAATGTGTATTGTGTCAGGTCATTTGTCCCAATGCTGAAGAAATCTACCATCTTCGCCAGCTCATCACTGATCATAACTGCTGCCGGAGTCTCAATCATGATTCCTTCCTCAACATCGTTATATGGGATTCCATCTGTTTTCAACTCTTCTTTGACTTCCTGCACAATTGCCTGTATCTGTGCTACTTCCTCTGTGGAGGTGATCATCGGATACATGATCGACAGATTCCCATAAGCAGACGCACGGAACAGTGCCCGCAACTGTGTCTTAAAGATTTCCGGCTGTGCAAGGCAGATCCGAATTGCCCGGTATCCAAGCGCCGGATTTTCTTCTTTTTCAATGTTCAGATAATCCGCCTGCTTATCGGCACCGATATCCAGCGTTCGGATGATCACCTTTTTGCCTGCCATATTTTGCACGGCTTGTTTATATGCCTGAAATTGTTCTTCTTCATCTGGAAGCTCATTCCTTCCGATATACAAGAATTCACTTCGAAACAGCCCGATACCTCCTGCATCGTTTTCCAATACATATCCCATATCTGCTACACTGCCAATGTTTGCATACAGATTGATATGTCTTCCGCCTTTTGTGACATTTTCTTTTCCTCTTAACTGCTGAAGAAGCTCCTGTTTTTCCTTCTCCTCCTCAATTTTTCTCTGAATCCTCTCTTTAACTTCCTCTGACGGATCCACAAAGAACTCTCCATGAAATCCATCCACCGCCGCCTCTGTTCCGGTATGCAGCGCTTCTAAATCCATATCTACTCCGATCAAAGCCGGAATATTCATCATACGGCTAAAATTGCCGTATGGGAATTCGCGGAACCATGTACAGTCACGAATGCCAGTATTTTCTCCTTATCCATCTGAACCGTCTCACTCGGAGAAAGATCATCTGCCACAACAATGACCGGCTCATCCAGATCCATTACATCTGCCGACTGTCCAGACAGATTTTTTACCAAACGATTCGAAATGTCCTTAATATCTGCAGCTCTTGCTCTCATATAATCATCATCCATGCTTGCAAACATCTGGGAAAAATTATCTCCTGTAGAAGCTACCGCGTATTCTGCATTGACCTGCTGTGTACTGATAATATTTTCAATGGATTCTTTGTAATCTTCATCCTCCAGCATCATCTGATGGACTTCAAAAATCGCAGCGCTGGCTTCTCCAACTTCCTTTAATGCCTTTTCATATAATTTTTGAAGCTGTTGTTTAGAAGCCTCTACTGCTTCTTCCACTCTCTGAAGCTCTGCCTGTGTATCTTCAATCTTTACACGCTTTACCACATAGTCATCTTTTTTCAGCACAGATATTTTTCCAAATGCAACTCCTTTATAGACTGATTTTCCTTTCAAACATTCCATACTACTTCTCCTTACACTTCCTACAAATTCGCTTCAAAAAATGACTTCATGCCTTCATATGCAGCTTCTTCATCGCTTCCTTCAATCTGTACTTCTACAGTCTGTCCACATTTTACTGCAAGAGACATCAACGCCATCAACTTAGACGCTTCCACCGTTCTTCCTTCTTTTGTAATTGTAATCTTACTCTCATACTTCTTTCCTTCTTTTGCAAGCATTCCCGCTGGTCTTGCATGGATTCCCATCTCATCTTTGATTGTGTACTCAAACTTTTTCATTTTACTATCTCCCTTCGTCTTGACAAATTTCTTTCTATAAAAATAGAGTAATTCATAAATATTCTATCATCTTCTTTTTTCACAGACAAGCGATTCCTCAGGCTGCGATCATCCTCTGGATATGAATGGCAAGAAATCCAACCTCTTCCTGCATGATCTGCCTTTCCCAGTTTTTCTGCCATGTTATCACAGATTAAAGCGCAATTTCATTGCCTTCCGGATATTTTCCTGCACAAATCTCAATTACGAGATCGAATGTT
>ENA-OQDE01000821-OQDE01000821.1-human-gut-metagenome-genome-assembly--contig:-NODE-821-length-15350-cov-4.150824_pt1 | contig 15350 bp, 16 predicted proteins | sample MGYA00242768_ERZ504595 | MGnify/ENA primary metagenome ERZ504595 (study PRJEB26092, sample SAMD00036307) | human gut metagenome | host: Homo sapiens | study: EMG produced TPA metagenomics assembly of...
TTCAAGAGTCGTCTGACAGATCATTATCCTGGATATACAGAGGTAGATGCAACCACAGGTACGAATCGGTGATGTAACAGTAAATGGAACATTACCCGAGTGATGATATGGCATATCAGAATAACCTGGATGCAGCCTTATTAAAGCAGTCTGATGCAGCAGATGATGATAAAATTGATATCTTCCTGGTAGAAGCTGATTATGCATTGAAATATGTTGATACCGACTACACAATGGCAGTGACAGACCTTGGTATTACCGATGAAGATCTTTCTAAACAGTATCAGTACACCAAAGATGTTGTTACCAATTCTGATGGTGTATTAAAAGGTCTTTCATGGCAGGGTTGTCCTGGCGTATTATTCTATAACAGAGATGCAGCAAAAGCAGTATTAGGTTCTGATGATCCGGCAGAGGTTCAGAATTATGTAAAAGACTGGGATACATTTAATGATACAGCAAAGAAGATGAAAGATGCCGGCTACACCATCACATCTTCCGTAAATGATACATACCGTGTATATTCCAACAACGTTTCTTCCAAATGGGTTGTTGATGGCAAAATCAATATTGATGACAACATTATGAAATGGGTGGATGATTCCAAAGAGCTTGTAGATGCAGGCGAGACAGGAACATATGATATGTGGAGTGATGACTGGAAGAAAGGCTTCTATCCGGAAGGAAATGTATTCTGCTACTTTGGACCTGCATGGTTAGTAAACTTCTCAATGGCAGCAGATACCGAAGGCAGTATCGGTTACAACGGCGGCTGGGGTGCAACCGAAGGACCACAGGGCTTTTTCTGGGGTGGTACATGGATCTGTGCAGCAACAGGAACGGATAACCAGAGTCTTGTAAAAGATATCTTGCTTCAGATGACAACCAATGATGATGTTATGAGAGAGATCATCGAGAAAGATGATGACTTTGTAAACAATCAGGATGTAATCGTTGAGATGGCAGACAGCTCTTACGCAAGTAAAATCTTAGGCGGACAGAATCCGCTTGGTATTTATAATGAGGGTGTATCCAAACTTGATTTAAGTAATCTTTCTTCATACGATCAGGGATGCAACGAAGAATTTCAGCATGCAATGAAGAACTATTTTGAAGGAAGTGCAACGAAAGAAGAGGCATTAGACTTGTTTTACAAATCAGTTTTAGAGAAATATCCGGAATTAACATATTAAGAAGATGAATGATCTAAAAATAACAATGGAAAGCACGCTCTGCGGATATTCTGTTGTTATGAATGAAAAGCTGCGCCTGCCGGAATGCAATAAGGAAGGCAGGTGCGGTTTATTCAGGTTAAAATGCCAAGCGCAGAGCTGACAGCATGTTTACACAGGATAAAGGTGAAGGATGCTGTGAGCTCTGTGGATGAAAATAATACACTCTGAAAAAGGAGGTCAGATTATCATGAAAAAAGTAGTGGAAAGGTAGTAAGGTACAATAAATGGGGGTATATCTTTTTGATTCCATTTATTGTAGTATACGTTATTTTTCAGCTGATCCCATTAGTCAGCACTATTTACAACAGTTTCTTTGAAAACTATATGTCAGGACTGACACAGGTCGGACCAAAGTTTGTCGGACTTGCAAACTATCAAAAACTCTTTTCTGATGGAGATATCTGGGTTTATACAAAAAATACTATGGTATTATGGATCATGTGTTTCGTGCCGCAGATCATTTTATCACTGGTACTTGGCGCTTGGTTCTCCGATGTACGTCTTAAATTAAAAGGAACCCGTTTCTTTAAAACAGTTGTATATCTGCCGAATCTGATCATGGCATCTGCATTTTCCATGTTGTTCTTTACGTTGTTCTCTGATGGAGGACCCATCAACTCAATGCTGATGCAGATTGGATTGGTTGATACACCGTATAAATTTTTATCGAATGTAGGAAGTGCAAGAGGGCTGATCGCATTGATGAACTGTCTGATGTGGTTTGGTAATACGACGATCCTTCTGATGGCAGGCATGATGGGTATCGATACCTCTCTGTTTGAGGCAGCAGAGGTCGATGGGGCAACTTCTTCGCAGGTATTCTGGCAGATCACACTGCCGCTGTTACGCCCAATCCTTGTATATGTGGTTATCACATCTCTGATCGGTGGTTTACAGTTATTTGATGTGCCACAGATCTTAACCAATGGAACCGGTGACCCGATGCGTTCTACCATGACGCTGATCATGTTCTTAAATAAACATCTCTATAGTAAGAACTATGGTATGGCTGGTGCACTGTCAGTTGTTCTGTTTATCATTACAGGTATTTTAAGTCTGGTAGTATTTAAGATAACCGGCAATGATAAGAGGAAGGGGTGAAAAGTATGAATGAGAACCGTAATTTAAAAAAAGGTGTAGGAATTCATGCAAGAAGATTTATTGCATATGTTGTATTAGCGATTGTCTCTGTTTTGTGTTTATTCTGGTTTTATGTGCTGTTTATCAATGCGACCAGATCAAACGGTGAGTTGCAGTCAGGTTTTACATTGATTCCGAGCAGCCATCTTTGGGAAAACTGGAAAAACTTAAGGAATGGAACACTTCCAGTGTGGAACGGTATGATCAACAGTCTGATCGTTTCCTCCCTTAGTGCAGTACTCAGTGTATATTTTTCGACGATGACAGCTTATGCGATCCATGCATATGATTTCAAACTGAAAAAAATATATTTATCCGTTTATCCTGATGATTATGATGATCCCGACACAGGTAACGGCACTTGGATTTATCAAACTTGTTTCCAGCATGAAATTAGAGGATTCCTTCATTCCTCTGATCGTACCGGCAATTGCCGCTCCGGTTACGTTTTTCTACATGAAACAGTACATGGAAAGTACATTGCCGTTGTCACTGATCGAAGCAGCGCGCATTGACGGATCAGGAGAATTTCATACATTTAATACTATCGTAATGCCGTTGATGAAACCTGCTATCGCAGTGCAGATGATCTTTACTTTTGTAAGCAGCTGGAATAATTATTTCACACCGGCGCTGGTTTTACATGAAGACAGGAAAAAGACACTTCCTATCCTGATCGCACAGTTACGTGGAGCTGACTGGCTCAAGTTTGACATGGGGCAGGTATATGTGATGATCGCATTTTCCATCTTCCCGGTTATCATTGTATATCTGATCTTATCTAAACACATTGTACAGGGTGTTGCACTTGGCAGTGTAAAGGGTTAACAGATTCTGGTTAAAAAATTCTGGTTAATCAGAAAAATTACTTTATTATATAAAAATGAGACTACTGTACAGGTGGTCTCATTTTTATTTTTTGCCCGCCGTATCAGTGTACAATGACTGTAAGAAAGGAAAAAATTTGTTATAATTATAAATTATAAAAATACTTAATGATCAGGATATCAGGAAAGGAATAGTGCCTATGAAAATAGCAATCGTAACAGGGGCGTCAAGCGGGCTTGGCAGTGAGTTTGTCAGACAGATCAGGAAACAGGAAAAACTAGATGAAATATGGGTGGTCGCGCGTAGAAAAGACCGCCTGACGGCATTAGAAAAAGAACTTCAGACACATCTTAGGATCATTACCGGGGATCTGACAAAGGCAGAGACACTGCATGAAATAGAGGCGATGCTCTGGAAAGAAAAACCGAATGTACGTATTTTAGTCAATGCGGCGGGATACGGAAAGATCGGTTTCTGGCGGGATATCAAAAGAGTGGATGTGGATGGCATGATCGACTTAAATTGTAAAGCAGCCGTTGCCATGACACAGATTTCTCTGCCTTTTATGAAACGCGGTGCGCGTGTTTTGCAGATCTGTTCGACCGCGGCATTTCAGCCGTTTCCATATCTGAGTGTTTATGCGGCAACGAAAGCATTTTTATATCGTTACAGCAGGGCGCTGCGCGTGGAACTTACGGTACGGGAATCCGTGTGACCGCTGTCTGTCCTTACTGGATCAAGGACACCGAGTTCATCGGGCGGGCAAAGAAGAGCAGTGACAGTTCTTATATTCACAGTTTTCCGCTTGCTTCCCGACAGAAAAATGTGGCGCGTCATGCACTGCTGGATGCAAAACTTGGGCTGGCAGTATCCACACCGGGTATCGTATGTACTGCACCGGGCAGCAGCAAAGATTGTTCCGGCAGATCTGATGATGGGGGCGTGGGCTTTGATACGGAGAATATAAAGTTACTGTTTACAGGCAGGCATTTTCTGAACTGAAAATGCCGTATGATACAGTGGTGGTAGCAGATTTGCCGATTTGGAATGCGAAGCATCGGCAAAATCCGTTACTGGAACGAAGTACGAGTGGACAGTAACAATATAAAACGCAAAGAATGAAAATTATATTCTAATCTCTTGACAAATCCACATACCAGTACTATCATAAACATATGAACAGATAAGAATATGTTCAAATGATAATGTGAAAGACTGGAGGTGTAAGATTTGGCAATAGACGATGTACCGTGCTGTGAGGCATATGAAGTTCATGAAGATAAGATCAGAGCGGCAAATGAACAGATGCCTGACGAAGATGAATTATATGATCTCGCCGAACTGTTCAAAGTGTTTGGAGATTCCACAAGAATCCGGATTCTGTTCGTACTGTTTCAGTCGGAGATGTGTGTATGCGATCTGGCACAGTCACTGAATATGAACCAGTCGGCGATTTCACATCAGCTTAAGATTTTAAAACAGGCGAAGCTTGTGACCGGACGGCGCGAAGGAAAGTCCGTGATTTATTCACTGGCAGATGAGCATGTAAGAACGATCATCGATCAGGGAAGAGAACATATCGAAGAGTAAGTAAAAACAAAATTTATATCAAAAAGAAAATGGAGGATTCAATTATGAAAAAGAAATTCAAACTTGAGGATCTTGACTGTGCAAACTGCGCAGCAAAAATGGAAGAGGCTATCAAAAAAATCGAGGGTGTCAACGATGCAAATGTCAGCTTTATGACACAGAAAATGATGGTAGATGCAGTGGATGACAAATTCGATGACATCATGAAAGAAGTCGTAAAAGTCTGTGCAAAGGTTGAGCCGGACTGCAAGATTTTAATGTAAAAAAATCAGGTAAAACAAAAACATAGTTGTATGTGACAGTCAGTCTCATACAGGGAAAGCCCGGTTATGCAAAAGGAGTGCTGCACATGATCATATATCTGCACGAAATAAAAATGCTGCAGGAAAAAAGAGATCAGGCAGTACAGGGTTGAAAACAGATGCATACCGGGCTTACAAAAAAGAAAACATATGAATACATGAACATATGAAATAAATGAAGAAAAGAGGAATCAATATGACATCAAAACAGAAAAAATGCTGTACCGTATTATCACTGCATTTGTGCTGTTTGTAGTGTTAATGGTTTTAGAGCATACTGGAGTGTTAGAGCAGTTACCGAGCCAGTGGCTTGTATTCCTGATCTATCTGATCCCGTATCTGGTGATCGGTTATGACATTGTCTATAAGGCAGTCAGAAACATCAGTCACGGACAGGTGTTTGATGAAAACTTCCTGATGATGGTCGCAACTTTTGGCGCGTTTGGCGTGAAAGAATATTCCGAGGCAGTTGCCGTTATGCTGTTTTATCAGGTTGGAGAGCTGTTCCAGAATTATGCGGTCGGCAAATCCAGACAGTCCATTTCCGATATGATGAATATCTGTCCGGAATACGCCAACATTGAGGAAGATGGTGTGCTGACGCAGGTTGATCCGGATGATGTGGAAGTTGGAACGATCATCGTTGTAAAACCGGGCGAGCGCATTCCGCTTGATGGAATCGTGACGGAGGGAACCTCCATGATCGACACCGCAGCGCTGACCGGTGAATCTGTACCGCGCAGGGCAACAGTCGGAGATGAGATCATCAGCGGATGTGTCAACGGTAGCAGTACGATCAAAGTAAAAGTAACAAAAGCATTTGAGGATTCTACGGTAGCCCGTATCTTAGACTGGTAGAAAATGCAAGCAGTAAGAAAGCCAAAGTAGAAAACTTTATCACAAGATTTGCAAAATATTATACACCGGTTGTCACCATCGGTGCAGTGATCTTAGCTATTTTACCTCCGTTGATCTTAGGCGGTGGCTGGGCAGACTGGATCCAGAGAGCATGTATCTTTTTGGTTATTTCCTGCCCGTGTGCACTTGTCATTTCTGTTCCGCTTGGTTTCTTCGGTGGAATCGGTGCTTCCTCTAAGATCGGTATTCTGGTCAAAGGAAGCAACTATTTAGAGGCAGTTGCGAGATGACAACGATCGTGTTTGACAAGACCGGTACACTGACCAAGGGTGAATTTAAGGTTTCGGAAGTACAGCCTTCCGCGGACAAAAACAACACAATCGGAAAAGAAGAATTGTTGGAGATCGCAGCGTACGGTGAGGGTTATTCCAACCATCCGATCGCGAACTCTATCCGCGAAGCATATGGAAAAACACTTTCCATGGAGCGCGTCACAGATACGGAGGAGATCGCAGGACACGGAATCCATACATTTATTGATGGCAGGGAAGTATACCTTGGCAATGCAAAACTGATGGACGCGCAGAATATCGCTTACACGGAAAACAAGACTGCCGGAACGGTTGTCTATGTGGCATGCAACAACGTGTTTGCCGGAAGTATCGTGATTTCCGATACTGTCAAAGAGGGCAGCAAAGATGCGATCCGCGATATGAAACAGGTCGGTGTGAAAAAGACAGTTATGCTGACCGGAGACAGACAGGCGGCTGCAGATGCCGTTGCCGCAGAACTTGGCATTGATGAAGTGCATGCAGAACTGCTCCCGGCAGACAAAGTCGGTCAGGTGGAGAAACTGTTGGGTGCACGGAATGAAAAAGAGAAACTGGCATTCGTCGGTGATGGTATCAACGATGCACCGGTACTCACAAGAGCAGATATCGGAATCGCCATGGGAAGCATGGGTTCGGATGCTGCGATCGAGGCAGCGGACATCGTACTGATGGATGATGATATCAGGAAAATTGCATCACTGGTCAAAATCGCAAGAAAGACACTTGGCATCGTAAAACAGAATATTGTATTTGCACTTGCAGTCAAAGCTCTGGTATTATTATTAGGTGCCCTTGGTATGGCAAATATGTGGGAAGCAGTATTCGCGGATGTCGGAGTTTCCGTGATCGCAATCTTAAACTCCATGCGTACGCTCAATACGAAATAGGAAAAAGTTCATAAATATATGAAAAAACGGGCAAATGATAAATTTTATCATTTGCCCGTTTTTTATTGAAAAATGGAAAAATCAGGTATATAATCGTGAAAATGTCATAGAAAGGGCAGTTGATTTTGCAGAAAATAGTCAGATTCTGACCAAAAATGACAGCTAATACAAATAATTAAATCCACAGGAGGTACATAAGATGTTAGATTGTTTGAAAGCGATTAACTGGAAGAAAACAGGTGTTTTTGCAGCAGGAGTATTATTTGGAACCGCAGGTGTCAAAGTTCTCTCAAGCAAAGATGCTAAGAAAGTTTACACAAACTGTACAGCAGCAGTTCTCCGTGCAAAAGAGTGCGTGATGAACACAGTTACAACTGTTCAGGAAAACGCAGGTGACATCTACGAGGAAGCTAAGAACATCAACGAGGAGCGCGCTGCAGCAGCAGAGGCAGCAGCATTCGCAGATGAGGCAGCAGAAGCAGAGACAGAGGACAGCGCAGTAGAGAACGAAGCAGCAGAAGAAGCATAAAACAATAGATTACACGCTTCGCGGGCAGACGTATCGCATGATAAAGAATGTGGCGATGTCAGGACCGCGACAGGAAGCACCGGGAAAAATACCCTGGTGCTTTCCTTTACTATTGATTGGAGTGAGAAAAATGAAGTTTGTCATCAAACATGAGATCAAAGGGCGTATGCGTATCCATGTGTCTCAGTACCGGATGAGTTATGAGCAGGCAGATACGCTCCTTTATTTTTTACATAGTAACAAATATGTGACATTTGCGAAAGTATATGAGCGCACCGGGGACGCTGTGATCTCTTATGTCGGAGACCGTACAGAGATGATCCGCACATTACAGCAGTTTTCCTATGAAAAGTGGATGTTCCGGCAGGAGTGATTGAAAATTCCGGCCGTGAGTTAAATGCAAAATATCAGGAAAAACTGATCGGAAAGATCGTCTGCCGTTATGCGGGCAGGATGTTTCTGCCGTATCCGCTCCGGGCATGTGTCACGACCGTCAAATCCGTAAAATATCTCTGGAAAGGTTTGCAGTGCTTATGGCACCGGAAGATTGAAGTACCGGTACTGGATGCGACGGCAATCGGGGTATCTATTTTCAGAAATGATATCGAGACAGCCGGTTCTGTCATGTTCTTACTTGGCATCGGTGAACTCTTAGAGGAGTGGACACACAAGAAATCTGTGGACGATCTGGCGCGCACGATGTCTTTAAATGTAGGAAAAGTATGGTTAAAACGCGAAGATCAGGAAGTACTTGTACAAACCTCTGAAATCCGTCCGGGAGATGAGGTTGTTGTCCATATGGGCAATGTCATCCCATTTGACGGTATAGTCAGCGACGGTGAGGCAATGGTCAATCAGGCATCCTTAACCGGAGAATCTGTTCCTGTCAGAAGAATTGTGGAAAATTCTGTTTATGCCGGCACCGTGGTAGAGGAGGGAGAGCTTACCGTTCTCATCAAAGAAGTCGGCGGTTCCAGCCGCTTCGAGAAGATCGTCACCATGATCGAGGAGTCCGAAAAATTAAAATCTGCACTGGAAGGAAAAGCAGAGCATTTAGCAGACAAATTAGTACCATATTCATTAGGCGGTACGGTACTGACATACCTTCTGACCAGAAATGTAAATAAAGCCATATCGGTATTGATGGTCGATTTTTCCTGTGCGTTAAAACTCGCGATGCCGATCTCGGTACTTTCTGCGATCCGTGAGGCAAGTCTTTATCATGTGACCGTCAAGGGTGGAAAATACTTAGAAGCTGTTGCAGATGCAGACACGATCGTATTTGATAAGACGGGAACACTCACAAAAGCGAAACCGACGGTTGTGGATGTTGTTTCATTTAACGGTGCACAGCCGGATGAACTGCTGTGTATTGCAGCATGTTTAGAAGAGCATTTCCCGCATTCGATGGCAAAAGCAGTCGTGGATGCTGCACAGCAGAAAAATCTTGCACACGAGGAAATGCATACCAAAGTGGAATATATCGTAGCACATGGTATTTCCACGACGATCGATGGAAAACGTGCAGTCATCGGAAGCAGCCACTTTGTGTTTGAAGATGAAACTGTACGATCCCGGAAGGAAAACAGGAATTGTTTGATTCTCTCCCGAAAGAATATTCTCACCTGTATCTTGCAATCGAAGGAAAGTTAGCAGGCGTAATCTGTATCGAAGATCCTCTTCGTGAGGAAGCAGAGGCAGTTGTCAATTCATTAAAGCGTGCCGGAATCACGAAAGTTGTTATGATGACGGGCGACAGTGAGCGTACCGCAGCAGCAATCGCAAAGCGTGTTGGCGTGGATGAGTATTACTCGGAAGTATTGCCGGAGGATAAAGCCGGATTTATTGAGAAAGAAAAGGCGGCCGGAAGAAAAGTTATCATGATTGGTGACGGAATCAATGATTCACCGGCACTTTCTGCAGCGAATGTCGGTATTGCGATCAGTGATGGTGCTGAGATCGCAAGAGAGATCGCTGATATTACAGTTGGTTCGGATGATCTTTATCAGATCGTAACATTAAAGCTGTTATCGGACAGCCTGATGAAACGGATCCGCGGCAATTACCGCTTTATCGTAAGTTTCAATTTGGGATTAATATTATGTGGTGTTGCAGGAATTTTACAGCCGACCACATCGGCGTTACTGCATAATACATCAACACTTTTGATCAGTTTAAAGAGTATGCAGAATCTGTTGGATTAGAAAACAGAACAGACAGGCAGGAGAGCGCTCCGGTGTTACTTGGATGTAATACCGGGGCGTTTTTATTGTATAGAGGCTTATTGTACGGATGAAAACATTGTATTAGAAAGCAGCACAAATGGAAATAAAAATAGTTGAAAACAGGTTTACAAGGCATGAAAAAAGAATAAAATAAACCGGATAAAAAGAAAACGGGAAAAATGAGTTTGATATTTCAGGATCTAAATGGAGGCTTACAATGGAAAAGCAAAATGATCATAAAAAAATCTCAAAGAAAATATGGGTGCTGTCTGCGGGAATGATTGTAATCCTGGCAATCGTACTGTTTGCAGGGATAAAGAATGGTTTCTTTTTAAGAAAGGTGATAAGATTTTATATGCAGCATATCATACGATCAAGGATCAGCCGGAAACCGCAGATGTTTCAAAGGATGAGGATTACACCGTTTCGATGGACGGACAATGGAAAGAGCAGAAAATCCAGGCAGAATATGCATCCGCTTCCGATCAGAAACAGTTAAAGGGAACGATAGATTTAGATAAGCTGCCGGATCTGGAATTTGTAATGACACTGGATGAAAAAGAACTGAAAACACAGCTTCTGTCGCTGAGCTCGAAAGTATTTACATACGATTATAAGAATGGTGGAAAAAGTGGATATCTTGCGAAAAAGATCGGTTCGGAAAAGCTGGAACGTTTCGATACCATTTTGGAAGAACTATATGGTGGAAATGAGCAGAAAACGATCGGAACAGATATATTAAAAGAGGCGCGGAAAGAATTTAACAAACTGAAAATAAAGAAAACAGAAAAAAAAGAATTTAAAATTGATGGTCAGAAAAGAAACTGTGCGGGGTATCAGTTTACAATCAGCAAGGATAATGCCCAAAATGTATTAGATGCAGCGGAGAAGGCTGTGAAGAAAAAGTACGGGGACGGGACAAAAATATCTGCGGATCCGGTGGGAAAAGTTTTTATGGTATTTTATGATAAAATATCTGCGGCCGGGGAGATGGAATGCAGTGTATATTTGTATCAGAATAAGCTTGCGGCTGTTTCTGTCAATTATGAGGAGGATGAAAATGCACAGAAGATAGAGGTACTGTTTCTGGGAGGTGATTTCCGGACACAGAATATGAAAATCGCATTTTTGACGGGGGAGAAAACGACAACGATTCAGACAAATATTAGCGGAAACCTTGCAGCAAAGGACGGAACAATTACGTTTGAATCGGATGATACGGACAGTCTGAGTGGCAGGATCTCTGTGCAAAAAGGCTGCCAGATATCTGAACTGACGGGAGAGGAATGTAATCTTATGAAGCTAAACGGCTTTGAGCTGTTAGAATTATTTGGAGAGTTTGCCGGTTTTGGGTTTTAAATCTTTATTCCGGATTCTTTGAGAAAATTCATGATCTCCCGTTCATAGGAATCAAAATCAGCCATTGCGTTGACAGCGTGCTGGGAGCCTGTAATGATCAGTTTTTTCTTTCTGGATGCACAGGCATCATAAAGTTCGTCGCACATTTTTGGTGGAACGATGGAATCATGATCCCCATGGATAAAGAGAATGGGCAGTTTTGTCTGTTTTACGGCAGATAATGCGGTTGATTCACTGAGATTGAAGTGCCCGAAAATGCGTGCGCCAAAGTGCAGCAGGGCATAACAGAAAGAAACCGGCAGATGAAAAGACCGTATGGTTTCTTTGATAATTTCGGCAGGGGCAGTGTATCCGCAGTCGCAGATCAGGGCTTTCACAGAAGACGGCAGGGAGAGAACAGATGCCATCATGACAGAAGCAGACCCCATAGATACACCGGATAAGATCAGGGATTTTTCCGGAAAGCGTTTTGCAGCGTAATCTGCCCAGCATTTTACATCCTTGCATTCCCGGATACCAAAGGTAATGATCTGGTCGGCACTTTTCCCGTGGCTGCGCTCATCGACTACAAGAAGGTTGATATGATTTTTCCTGCAGAAGCGAAAAGATCCCAGACCATCCCAGAGAAAAGTTCCATGATATCCATGAAAAAAGAGCATAAGCGGTGCATCCGGACGAAACAGATAAAGTCTGCCGCACAGAGACAGACCATCCTGTGACCGGATAGAAACTTCTTCATAGGGAGTCTGCTCCATTTCATGGAGAAGATGGAGCATAGCATTTTTATAAGGGGCATAGAGCATGTCATCCGGTATCTGGTACGGGTCGACATGCTTTTTTTGCGGATAATAAAAGACACCGCGATATAGCAGATAGGAAGTGAAAAACAAAAGAAATACCAAAACTAAACATGCTGTAAGAATATAGATCATGATCTGCCTCCTTGCTCTTTGCCTTGTCTGAATACATGGCGGCATCTGCTTTTTTTACAAGTGAACGGATATCGGCTCCACATCCTTCTGCCGAACCGACTGCAGCAAGGATACGGAGACCGGTAGTGCCAGTGCCGGAAGAGAGTTCCGTTTTTACCTGTTGTACGATCCGGTTTATTTCACCAGGTGCCGGATCATCAAGGATCAGCAGAAATTCATCACCGCCGACACGGTAAGTACGGCATCTTTCATTGGAAACGGCAAGCAATTTCTCTGACATGGTCTGGATCAGGGAATCGCCAACAGCATGTCCAAAGTTATCATTGATCATTTTTAAATTGTTCAGATCCCAGAATGCAACGGCAATACATCCGACGGATGGATAATAATTTACAGCCATATCTTCGTATTTATTCTTATTATAAAGCTTTGTGCGGGTATCCATATCCTTGCGATAGGTAAGCTCTGCAATCCTGAGGGCATCATTGTGACTCCTGATGATAGTATACTGAAGCATGATCGTAAAAATAAGCAGGATCAGTGTACGCGGCAAAACTTCAAAGACGGCAATGATAAATACAGGATTTTCATTAAAAGGAATCTGCAGAAAAGAACCGGACATAGTCTGCAGATACCAGTTTCTGGTATGCGTGCTCTCTAAGAGCAGATTCAGGTCACACAGTCCGTAATAAAATCCCACATAGGAACTGATAAACATGGTAATCGTGTTAAAAATAAAGGAAAACCAGAGCGCCTGGCGTTTCCGGTACTGGATCGCAAATAACAGTGGCATAACGAAAATCAAAACTGCATGATAGGTAAGCAGTGCGGTAATGATCGAGCAGATGATACTGATCAATGCCAGAAATAAATATTTGATCCATGGACTTGAGAGATCGGCCTTTTTATAGATAATGACAGGAGGAATGAGTAAGAGTACCGTAAATCCCAGTGAAAGACTGATTAAAAATTTACTGATCAGAAAGAAATTGATCATGGTTAAAACCCAGACAAGCAGCAGTGTCAGGAAAAACCAGCAAAACCCCATTAAAGTCCGTTTATTTGATTTGATCTCCTGATTGTGCAATTCTGTATCGTAAAGTTTGGAAAATGTATTCATAGAAATCTCCGGTTTTGTACAGGTAGTACCTTCTTAGTCCTTTGTAAAATGTATGATCGTCAGGCAGACGAACAGCTTAATTATAGCATGAAAGGCGCTTTTTCTCAATAAGAGGTGAAAAACTTACTGTGTTTCTCAATAAAAACATGCGAAGTACTTGAATTTCCATACAGATAATATATAATGTCTAAGATGGTTAAAAAGTTAACAAAGATAAGATGAGCGAGGTAAAACACGATGTATGCAGATGAAAATGTGATTAAAATCAAACACGATGTACTCTACACAGTCGCAAAGCTTGCATTTGAAGGCAGACTTGAAGAAGAGAGAGACCACATCGCAACAGAACTCATTCCAGGTCCGACACCGCAGTTTCGCTGTTGTATTTATAAAGAGAGGGAGATCATCCGTCAGAGAGTCCGTTTAGCAGAGGGCAAGGCACCGGGTGCAGAGGATGATGGAAATGTGATCCAGGTTATCAGTTCCGCATGTGAGGATTGCCCGATTTCCAGTTATACAGTAACAGAAAACTGTCAGAATTGTCTTGGAAAAGCATGTGTCAATGCATGTAAATTTGGCGCAATTGAGCCGGGAAGAGACCGCTCCCATATTGATCCTTCCAAATGTAAAGAGTGTGGAAGATGTGCACAGGCATGTCCTTACAATGCAATCGCACATTTAAAGAGACCATGTAAATTCAGCTGTCCGGTTAATGCGATTACATACAATGAGTATGGCATTTCCGTGATCGACAAAGAAAAATGTATCCGCTGCGGTAAATGTATCCACAGCTGTCCGTTTGGAGCAATCGCATCCAAAACATTTATTGTACCGGTTATCGAGGCTTTAAAAGCAGGTAAGCATATATATGCAATGGCAGCTCCGGCAACAGAAGGTCAGTTTGGTGCAGATATTACGATGGCAAGCTGGAAAAAAGCCATGAAAGAAATGGGATTTACAGATTTCTATGATGTAGGTCTTGGCGGAGATATGACGGCAGCTTATGAGGCAGAAGAGTGGGCTGAGGCATATAAAGAGGGAAATAAGAAAGTTACTTCCTGTTGTCCGGCATTCGTAAATATGGTACGTTTACATTATCCGGAATTAGCAGAATGTGTATCTACGACCGTTTCTCCAATGTGTGCGATCTCACGTCTGATCAAAGCAAAAGATCCGGAAGCAATCACTGTATTTATCGGACCTTGTGTTGCCAAGAAGTCTGAAGTGGCAGATCAGAAGATCGAGGGAAATGCAGATTATGTATTAACATACAGCGAGATCCGTGCGATGATGAAAGCAAAAGGTGTTGAATTACAGCCATGTGCAAATGATGACCAGACAGCTTCTACATTTGGTAAACGTTTCGCAAACTCAGGCGGTGTAACAGCTGCAGTACTTGAGAGTTTAAAAGAGTCTAACGATGAGATCGCAGCAACCGTATGCAAAGCAAACGGGGCAGCAGAATGTAAGAAAGCATTACTTCTGTTAAAAGCAGCAAGACTGCCGGAAGACTTTATCGAAGGTATGGCATGTGAGGGCGGTTGTGTCGGCGGTCCAAGTGCGTTTAATGATCAGGTATCTTCCAAGAAGAATCGTGATACACTGATCGGACAGGCAGACGACCGTACGATCCATGATAACTTAAAGAATTATGACATGGAAAGCTTCTCCATGCACCGCGAGTAAAACGAGCGGAGCATTGCATCGCGAATAATATGAGCGGGGCATTGCATCGCGAGTAGAATCATGTGCATATTTATGCCGCGTGACCTGTAATAGGGTTGCGCGGCATTTTTGTGTCTGAACAGCAGCCGTCCATTTCAGGTTTCGTGTTTCAGACAGGAAAAGACTTTGCTTAAGGAATGAATTCTGTTAGAATAAAAAACAACACAGCCTGCAAATAAAAAGTCAAGGCTAAAATGAAAGAACTTTGAAAATTTTATACAGGTTGAAAATTAGACATCAAAACAAGACCACCACACCAGTGCTGGTCTGAAAGGTATAGTAGATAAT
>ENA-OQDE01000822-OQDE01000822.1-human-gut-metagenome-genome-assembly--contig:-NODE-822-length-15313-cov-2.562623_pt1 | contig 15313 bp, 14 predicted proteins | sample MGYA00242768_ERZ504595 | MGnify/ENA primary metagenome ERZ504595 (study PRJEB26092, sample SAMD00036307) | human gut metagenome | host: Homo sapiens | study: EMG produced TPA metagenomics assembly of...
ATTCCATACCTGATCACTACCTGTTATATATACATCAAAAATCAAAAATCTTCATTACACAACGATTCATTATCCATAGTATTCCTTTTCCTGTCATTACAAAATATTTACTCTGAAAACTCTTATAATCAAAATTTTCTTTTTAAGAATATTCTTAAAAGGTATACATAAAAACCAAAGCTTTACTTGAGACTTTCTAAAATGCCCATTTAGAAAAAATGAAGGCATTATAGAATACAAATCACGTTGTCCTCTGCTTGAAAAATTTATAATAGTAGAAGTATAACCTAAATCATATATTTTTTTTTGAAGTGCAAATGCTTGTAGCATCGAACCGCAATTATTCGAGCCATGGAATGTTATCAAACCGATTTTCTTCATCTAATTTTATTTATTAAATTAACGATTTTATCTTTGACCATAATTTTTCAGATTTGTTCATTCCGAAAAATAAACTATAAGTACAACTACTAAGAATACTGACTAATGATACAGTAACCAAACGCATAAATGAGGATGGTAATAAATAATAAAATACCAAAGGGACAGTTGATGAAATAACAAACACAACTCCAACTCTGATATATACATCAGTAAAATACCTTTTAATTGATATACCAATGAGATATTTCGCAAATAATAATCTGAAAAATTGAGCAATACATGTTATAATTAAATGTACCAAAAAGACTATTTCAGCAGGAAATCCAATCTTCAACAACCCATATGATATAGGAACAACCAATAATAACACCCCCCTATTACAAGTTGATACTTTTTATATTACCATTTGCATTAATACCTGTTGTTAAAGAATTTGCACAAGATTCAAATAATGAGATTGCCAATATTAATCTTACAAAATTTCCAGTATGATTAGGAACTTCATTAAGCCATAGCTTCAAAATAATATCAATCTCTATGGCTATAGGAATTATTAATATCATTAAAACATAAAAACTAAATTTAGAACTAGTCGTTATCAATTTATACATGTAGCTTTTATTCCCTGATACATAAGATTTTACAATTTGGGGATTAATTGCAATTTGGAAATTACCAGCAAAACCTTGCACTGCATTTTGAAGTTGCACAGCCAATCCTCTCGCAGCATTAACTACAGGACCAAAAAATAAATTAAGAACAATGTTTACTCCTTGAGTTAATCCAATGATAGCTAGATTCCCTATAAAACTCCACATAGCAAAAGATCCGATACGATTAATAAGTTTCCAATCAAAATTCCATATAAAACTTGGCATAGCAAAGTTTCTATAGCAATAATATTGATACATAAATCGTATCGTAATTTGAACTGCTAAAATAAGGAATCCGTATATTATAAGTCGATCATATTTATTTAAATACAACAAAATAAAAACGACTAGTAATTTTAAAGATGCTTCTGCTATAGAAATATAAGCAAAGGCACTCATCTTTTCTTCAGCAATAATCAATGCATTATATGGTACGCTTACAATCATTATTAATGACGAAAGTACAGAACACTGATAGACATAGTTTGCTGCAATTATTCTACTAGAGTCAAGTTGAATTTTATTATTTAAGAACCATAAACCTACAGTTTCCGCTAAGATTAGAACAGTGATTGCTATTAGCAAATGAATATGAATACTACTTGTAAAAACTTTAAAAACTGAATTATCTTTTTTCTCAATTGCTATATTCAGAAATCTCTGTATTGAACCTGCCATTGAAGAATTAATAAAGGAAAACATAGTTACGACGCCTCCAACTATATTATATATTCCATAATCACTAATTCCTAAACAATTTAAAGTAACTCTGCTAGTATAAAGAGTTATTAGCATCATAAGAAACATTCTTATATACATAAAGAATGCATTTTTGCTATTCTATCACTATTCTTACTTATTGCCATTCAACAAATTTCTAATTAGAATAGTAATTTCTATACTTTTATCAGAGAATTTACGAGCAAATATTTTAGTACTATTTTTTAAAATATCAAAATCATCTGCAGTATACTCGTAAGGATTCCCTCTCAACCAGTCAACTTCTCGTTGATTACTAAAATATTCATCTTGCATAGAATATACAGAGTTCTTAAATTTAGAATTTACAATTAAAGTTTGTTTGTAAATTTCATCAGCACATTTAGTGTACTTAAAATGAGCATTTATAATATTTTTTTTGATAATAGATATTCTACACATTCTTCAGTCAAGCTAACCCAATTAGCACCTTTAGCATAGTATTTAAAAGCTTTAGCTTTTCTCACATTGATCAACTTCTGTAACTTTAGCCAAAAACGATCTAGCTTCTCTGCAAATTTATTATTTTTATAGCATCTTGTTAGAATATGAAATAATTGTGTCTTATCATATATATCCCTTTGAGCTTCTTTACTATTATCAAATCCAATAAATTCGAAACCGTTATGTAGATTAAAAAATTGTGAATATATTCATTGGATTTAATAGGCAAATCTACTCCTGATAACAGATGATAATATTCATAATGACAATATGAATGTGCACTTCGAAATAATTCCATTTCACAAAGTATCTGACTAAAATCCCCCCATCGAACATCCAACCTATTTTCAACAAATACTATATTTGAAAAGCTGCATTTTGCTTTCGTAAAATCGTTAATATCTGCTTTCTTATCAATATGAACAAATATATCATTATCTTTAAAATCCAACAATCCTATCAAAGTTTCAAATATGCGAGGATTATTATGTGCAATTATCAAAATGCATGTTTCATATTCCGTCCAATATACGTAAGCATTCAATTATTATGCCCTACTAACAATCATACTAACTTATGAAGATCCAAGAATTCAGGCTCATTCACCTACTTCAAGCAGCTGGCAAACTTTTTTAATACAATCCCTTGGTTGTAATCTATAGTATAAGGAATACCTTCCTCAAAAGCCCATTTATAACGCTTGTCACTAGGAAGGGATTTCAACGCATTCAATATAGAACCATTATCACCCGGAATGTATATCTTTGAACAAAATTCATTCCAAAAACCTTTTCTTATAGCAGCGTAATATTCTTTCAATTCATCTTTTGTAAAAGTTGGTATATAGTCTCGAATTTCATACCCCAAATTTTCTAATTCATGAGTCAAATCATCCACTGATGAACCAGAATTATCAACTGATTTGCCATAACAGTCCTGTTTGATAACACTAGCTTATCACGATTGCAAACCTTCCAATGATTCATCAAAATATCATCAGGAAAAAGATCTTTACCACCATGAAATTCATCAAAAATACGTTGAGCTATTTTGGGGTCATGTTTAAATCGCATCATTTGTAGTCGTGGAAAGGTGTTAAAATCCTGTCCCTTTGTTAACTTATAAAGAAAACCATACTGTTTACCACTACGTGGAAAAACCTGTAATCCTATTGTTGTAAGTGGAACTTCCTTGAAGTCAGTATCAATATCCAACGAATAATAATATAGAATACCAGCCACGTGCTCCTCATCTAAAATGGGCGAATATGTATCCGTCTTCCAATCGTAATCGGTGGTTGCAAAAAACGCTGCCACTTGTGGACTACTAGTCATGTCCAGAAAACATGTTTTATTGTAATAATGTTGAGTCAAACCAAACAAATTCATCTCAAAGCGAAATAGTTGTCCATTCAATTCAACACCAAGGTCTAGTAGCTGAACTAAAGGATGTGACAACATTAAGAGCTCCATTTCCTGCCCAATTGCCAATTCTTCAATATATTGTTTCTGTTTATTTTTGCGAAACAGGCTTGGAGTACAAGGAGAATGAAACTCTGTCTCACCACGAAACAGATATTTTCTTTCACGCAGATTAGGCTTCAACGAATATCTCCCCGATGCCAATCGAGACATAACGAAACTTTCTGATGGTGCATTATTGAAATATCCGCTATAAGGATAATCTAAACTGTCCACCGGAATCAGTTTTGGTATCATTCCAGGCTTCAAAAAAGATGAAGTCGGCTGTTCTGGCACACAAGGAGCAACTTGTCTCTTCCTGTCTGAAGCCAATGCTTTTTGTTCATTCTTTAACACATATTCTAGTGCATCATCTATATTCGGAAATATATATTCGTTTCCTGTTACCATAACACATTTAGTTGCCTATTGTTTCTCCCCTATCGGTTCCACATACCCGACCGGCATATCCGCACAAGCACACCCCAGCATATTCAACCGGACAGCAATTTTGCTTCTACCATCTACCATAACAAGTTCTCCTACTAACCCTGTCAAAGGACCTTTAATGACACGCACTTTTTCACCACGTGCCAAAGGAGCACTATTCATACAAATTGCCTCTTCGGAATAATCGAGCATAAAACGGAAACGGGCCATTTGTTCATCAGGAATGATAGTCGGACTGCTCTCACCGCGCATTACCATATAACGACTAACTGTAGAAAAGGAAAGAACCTCTTTACGTTCTTTAGGATCAGCATGCACAAAAACCATCATAGGAAGTAACACGGATTCAACCACTTTACGGCGGTCGCTCCATTGATGTACTTCTTGCTGAACCGGTACAAAATTTTCAATCCCCATTTTGTCTAAACGCTCGGCTACTTTCTTCTCATGATGCATACGAACCAGAGCGACATACCAGCGTTTAGAGTGTGCTACGCCTTCCCCTGTCCCAATACTAGGCCCAGCACTTAAAGTTTCTTTCGTTAGAATCATACTTTTTTACCCCTTAAGTTTCCGTTACTTCTTAGGTAACGGAAATTATAGAGTACTGGACACCTACCACAAAAAGAAGAAGAAATACGTACGAACAAGGGAGTTTAGATACATTTTGCCTGATATACAGAGATATTTGAAAAGTATAGGCAGTCGAATTCATAGAACATGAAATAGGAATGTTTCATGTCCCGATACATTTTTACTGTATATTTAAATAAAAAGAGAAAAAAAAGGAATTTTGCTTGTATGTTATTAACAAATTTGTCTATATTTGCACCGAATAATTTCCGTTACCTAAGAAGTAACAACTGCGTATTTAGACTGGTTATCAAAGACTTAATATACTTTTCAAAGAATTCCCCTATAATTCCTGACGTAAGAATAATTCAGTCGATTTACTTTGGTACGCTCATTCAATTCAAAGCCTTTCAAGTAAATTTGTGTTGTCTTAATAGATTTATGCCCCAATGATTCGCTAATCATTTCGATAGGTACTCCCCTGTATTTAGCGGTAGTTGCCCAGGAATGACGAAATGTATAAGAAGTCACGGATGAATGGATACGTAATTTTTTAGCTAAACTCTTCAAATCATTATTAAAACGACGCAGTGTGGATTGATATTCTCTATATGCCGCTTCCTCATCCCGTTTATTTTTTCCACTTAATATATAAAAAAGATAATCCGGATGCTCGGGGAGAACAGCAGAATGCGTATTACGAAGTCGGGAAACAATACATGAAGCCGATTCTAAGATTTCTATACTCATTGGGGTTCCAGTCTTGATACGGTTGTACTTCAATATATTCCCCTCCAAATTCGACTTTTCCAGATGAGCAAGATCGGCGAAAGGCATTCCGCAAAATAAAAATAACAAATTAGCGATGGCTTGCGTCCGGCGAAGTTTTTCGGACTGCGGATCTTTATAAAGCAGCGTGTGTAATTCGTTTATAGGGATTGCTTTTTTCTGACGAGTATCTACTCCGGTAAAGACATCACGAAACAAGCGATGAATATAAGGAGCCTGATGAGTATCTACTCCCTTATTGTATATGCAACGTAACATTCGCATATAGGTGGAAATCGTGTTCAACTTCAAGCGGCAGGACATCAGATAACTGCTATACCGCTTCAAGTTCTCACGAGTAATCAAACTGAATGACACACACTCTGTTCCACAAAATATGGTGAAAGAGCGAAGTGCATTCTCATAAACATGTGCTGTGGCATAACGCCCTTCCTGACGCAAACAATTTATATAATTATTTGCACATACGGTAAATCCGTCTTTTCTCATAATTTACTTTCTATATTAATTGATTAAAATAAGTTTGATATTACGAGAAATAGAACGAATTTACAACAAAGAAGGTGATTTACGGTCGTTTTCTTATAAAGTTTTTAGTAACCTATACGATTTAATACTAAATTTGGCTATTTATCAGAAAGTGATAGTGCAAGAACTTCCCCATTGGATACTGGTTTTGTTTTCCGTATTCCACAAACATTCACGAGCCGTTAACAAGCGTTGATTCACATCCATGGTAACTACAATAAAGGAAAGTAGACGTTCGTCAGCAGAAGAATACTCACCTTTCATAGGGGAGTCCACCCGGAAAACAGGTAAATCAATTGTTCCATTTACCCCATTCCAGGTATAAAATTCATTGTAATTCTTATCTCCATGAAAGTAAGCCTTAATCATAGAATGAGAATGGATAAACTGCTCCAGCTTTTCCCAATTCTTTGTGGCTTTCTTTTTGACATCAGTCACCAGACAGGTATCTGCCAACAAATTCTGAAACTTATCTACTGAATTGATCGTATGCTTACCGTTCGGATTCGTAAAATGCTTGGTATCGGCAATGGGAGGATCGTGGGTAAATAAAATAACAGGAATAATCGTATCGGTTCCTATTTCCTGATCGAACCATTGACGCATATATGCATCAGGCCACATTCCCATAAAAACAAACCGTACCCCGTCCTTTACAAAGGAATAATGCACCTTATCCGTTTGATAATTAAAAGTCTCCGCCGTACGTTCCACCGCAGGGCGCATCATCCGGTTGAAAATACCGGCAGCACTGGATGCATCTTTTTCTGGAGATAAAACCTTGGAATAACCTATCGCATTAGAAATATCGTGATTACCGGTACCAGATACAAAGGAGAACTTATCGATGAATCCCAATCACTGCAAAATTGACTCCATGATATAGTAGCAGATTGAACTCCTTCTTCCATCCGATTGGCAATATCACCCGTACAAACAACAAAATCAGGAGAACCGAATTTTATTCCTGCGCCCACCCCACTATCTTCCGGCAGCCGAGTTTCAGAAAGCAATTTGAAGGTTGCAACATAGCACGACTTACCTCATCACTTCCCATTTCTTTTCCCCGAAATTCACGTTCAAGACCATAATGTACGTCTGAACAATATATAAAACGAAGAATTCTTCCTTCGTCTGCTCCGGCAGCGGTGCAGCTAAAAAGAAGAATTCCCGTAAATAATAAAAGGATTAGCTTTCTCATTCCTTACAATTATAATCTTACCATTCTATTTTTGTACTTAGTCCGGCAGTGGTGCTATTACTCTCACCTTGAGTGGCTTTCATCATATACCATTCAGCACCGTTATCCTTACGGCATACGCCATTCCCTCTGTTTCTCCATTGTATTTAGGTGTTTCTCCCCAAACCTCTTCACCGGCATCCGTTAGATTCTTGAATACGTCTATGGCAGTTTCTTCCGGTGAAAGAAGCTCAATCTTCACAGATTTTTTAGCGGAGAGTCCACTTGTAAAGCCTGTAGAATAATCTGCTTGATCCGAAAGAAGCACTAAAAAACCATGAGACTGTATTTTAGTCCCTTCGGGAGCTATATAAACAATATCCCCATCATCTTTTTTAATCTTTACTCCGGTTATATCCAGTTCACGACCTGTACTATTATACAACTCAATATATTTGGGTTTATTACCGTTCAACTCATTCAGCACCAATCCAGTATAATCAATACCGGAAGGTCCTTCAGGTTCCGTAATTTTATTAGCTGTTCCTTTAGTAGCTTTCAATACAACAGTCCATTCTCCCGTACCGTCGGGAATACGTGAATAACTTCCTCCCACTTCATGTTTACCTCCATCACCAAATTCCGCATCCTTATCAAATTTGTCTATATCTTTACCAGAGGGCATTTGCAAAGTGATAGAAACAGATTTAGTATTTGAGATTCCTTGAGTAAAATCAACGCCTTTGACTTTCAGCAAATATGCTTTACCGGCAATGGCTGCCCCTTCCCCAAATGTATAAATAATCTCCGAAACACCTTCTTCATCAGTTTTCACCAGTTTAACGCCATTGAGATTAATTGTTGTATTGGAAGTATTATAAATCTCAATCCAATCTTCTTCACTTGCATTCCCATCGTTTCCACAAATTTCATTCAATACCAATCCTGAATAATCAATATCAGTAGGAATTTCCGGTTCCGAGTCATCTTTACACCCAACCAAAGCCAAAGCACAAAGTGTGCTCATCAGCAAAAACTTTTTCATAATCATCTTTTTTAATTTATATCGTTATTCGCGTTTAAAAAGAAATCATTGTACGCAACTGAAATACATTAAAATCGATTCCTGAAGGCATTACTTCACTTAAAGGTTTACCTCCCTTGGTAATTTGTCCTTTAGAGTCGGCATATTTATCATTATTCATATAAATGTAATTCAGTCCAATCACCACATTACGTACAGGATACCAGTTCAACGAAGCAGAATAGCTGGTTGCCTTACCTCCTGTAATATACGCAGCCGGATCATGGAAATCATTCATATTTATATTACTGATACGAGCCGCAACTTCCAAATTCCCCCTTTACGACGCATTTTCATTGGACCAAATTCCGCCTCATCCGGGGAGTATTGACGGTTTTCTCCCAATATCATATAAGATGCCGTAGCATACCAACCATTAAATACTGCATTTTTCAAATCAGTCTTTTGATTATTAGCACCATAGGTATAGCGGGATATGTTGTTATAAATATATTCTCCATAAGTCAGCAACTTACGATAACGGAATCCCAGTTCGAAGCCTGTAGTATAATAATGATTGACATTCGAAATCTCGGCTTGCACAAATCGGCGACGGTCTACCCTGCTCTCCGGGAAAGTCCGGAAAAGAACCGTCTTATCCTCCAGCCCTGAACCGGAAGGTGTCTGATAGTTAAAGTATCCGCCGACATGAATCGTCATATCTTCATTGTAAATAGGCGACACTGCTACACGGGTAGCCAGAGCATAACCGTCATTCCCTCTATTACGCTCTTTCTGAATGATATCCACTTCCCTACCAAATACTCCAGCGGAAGCCCACCAATGTTTTCCCCAACCAGTTCCGGCAAGTCCCAGACGGCGCCCGTCAGCAAAAGCTTCCACTGCCATCGGACGTTCCGAAGCCATCAGATATTTAGAACTTGTTGTACGTTCCATACTCATCGGAACTTTAAAATTTCCCGCCTTTACAAAGAAATGATTATTAAATTTATAGCCCAGATACATATCTTTTATTTCCACTTCATTGTAAGCGAAATCCAGATCCAGTTCTGCAAACCATTTTTTGTATAAAGTGGCTTTCACACCGAAACGTGCACGACGAATACTCACCCCGTTGCTAAAACGGAATTGATTGTCATCGTCCTCCAGATCCTTGTTCGTTTTGGATGTCAGATCATCCACATTCGATGTGGGCGAATAAACCGCTGCATCCAAATAAATTCGATTATCAAACCATAAATGAAAGTTTTCATTTTTAGAAGCAAAGTGAAGTTTTCCACTCTCAAAATAAGCCTTTACAGGTATCTTACCCGATTCATCTTTCCAACCGGAAGTCGTGTTTTGTCCCCACACTGAAGTAAATGCCAACAGACCGGCAACCAGAATCATGTTTCTTTTTCTCATATCGTATCTCTATCGTTTTGCAGGTGCAAAGTAAACGACATAGAAATACAAATGAATGACAGAGTTATTACATTTCTACAACAACAAAGGCCGCTCCCGAATAACAGGAACGGCCTTACCATTTTCATTTCAATGTGATGTCAGCCTCTTTTCAAAAAGATGACATTCTGCTTATTTATACTCTGCCCAGCTCTTGATAGCTATATCATCCACACTCATCGTACAGAAGGCATTGATAAATGCACTAGCCAGACGGGCATTCGTAATCAACGGTATATTCAAGTCAATGGCAGCACGACGGATTTTATACCCATTACTTAATTCTCCGGCTGTCAGATTCTTCGGGATATTGACTACCATATCGATTTCCTTGCGATGAAGCATCTCCAATGCTTGCGGATGCCCCTCCTCACTCGGCCAATAGACATGAGTACTTTCAATTCCATTCTCTGCAAGCGTTTTGTGTGTACCACCCGTTGCAAAGAGTTTGTATCCCTTATTCACCAACATACGGGCCGCATCCATCATATCCGCTTTTTGCTTCATGGTACCTGTAGAAAGCAGGATATTCTTCTGCGGAATACGATAGCCTACAGAAAGCATAGCCTTCAATACAGCACATGAAGTATCCATACCGATACAACCTACTTCACCGGTAGAAGCCATATCTACTCCCAACACCGGATCGGCCTTCTGCAAGCGGTTGAAGGAAAATTGGGAGGCCTTGATTCCGACATAATCCAGTTCGAAGAGATTCTTTTCCGGTTTCTCCACAGGCAGACCGAGCATCACTTTCGTTGCCAGCTCGATAAAGTTGATCTTCAACACTTTGCTGACAAACGGGAAAGAACGACTGGCACGCAGATTACATTCAATCACCTTGATATCGTTGTCTTTCGCCAGATACTGAATATTAAACGGACCGGAGATATTCAAAGCCTTAGCAATCTCACGGCTGATACGCTTAATACGGCGAACAGTTTCTACATACAGCTTTTGCGGCGGGAACTGAATCGTTGCGTCGCCGGAATGTACTCCCGCAAATTCGATATGCTCACTTATAGCGTATGCTACAATTTCTCCATTCTGCGCCACCGCATCCATTTCCACTTCCTTGGCGTGTTCGATAAACTGGCTTACTACCACCGGATGTTTCTTCGATACATTAGCTGCCAGTTTCAAGAAACGTTCCAATTCTTCCTGGTTGGAACAAACATTCATCGCAGCTCCCGAAAGCACATAGGACGGACGAACAAGTACGGGGAAACCTACCTCTCAACGAACTCCTGAATGTCATCCATAGAAGTCAACTCACGCCAACGAGGCTGATCCACACCGATACGGTCAAGCATGGCAGAGAATTTCTCACGATCTTCGGCATTGTCAATACTCTTGGCACTCGTACCTAGAATATTGATCTTCTGTGCATCCAGACGCAAAGCAAGGTTATTTGGAATCTGGCCGCCGGTAGATACAATTACCCCATGCGGATTCTCCAGTTCCAGAATATCCATCACACGTTCAAAAGTCAATTCATCAAAGTACAAACGGTCGCACATATCGTAATCCGTAGATACGGTTTCAGGATTATAGTTAATCATGACACTGCGCCATCCCTCTTTTCGAATGGTATTCAAAGCCTGTACGCCACACCAGTCGAATTCTACGGAAGAACCGATACGATAAGCACCGGAACCCAATACGACGATGGATTTATGGTCGCCCAGATAACGCACATCATTTGCTACACCGCTATAAGTAAGATACAGATAATTGGTTTGTGCCGGGTATTCGGCTGCCAACGTATCGATCTGTTTCACTACCGGAAGAATGCCTGCCTCTTTACGGTGTTTGCGGATATAAAGAATTCCATCTTCCATATCACCTTCGTAACCGATGGCACGGGCAATCTGGAAATCGGAGAAACCTTGAACCTTAGCTTTACGGAGCAATTCGTTCGGCAGATCGGCAATCTGTTTGTGATTGTTTCCCCAACTATGCAGTTCTTCGGAAGTCTTCATAATATTCATTAACTTCTGCAAGAACCATTTATCAATCTTAGTCAATTCGTGCACCTGATCGATGGTGTAGCCGGCGCGAAACGCTTTCGAGATCACGAAAATACGTTTATCGGTCGGTTCGCGCAAGGCTTTATCAATGTCGGAAATAACCAATTCTTTGTTCTCCACAAAACCATGCATTCCCTGTCCGATCATACGAAGACCTTTCTGGATAGCTTCTTCAAAAGTGCGTCCGATAGCCATCACTTCACCCACAGATTTCATAGAAGAACCCAACTCTCTATCTACACCGTGGAATTTACCTAAATCCCAACGAGGAATCTTACATACGACATAATCCAGTGCCGGTTCAAAGAAAGCGGAAGTAGTCTTGGTTACAGAATTCTTCAGGTCGAAGAGTCCATAACCCAATCCCAATTTGGCAGCAACGAAAGCCAGCGGATAACCGGTTGCCTTAGATGCTAAAGCCGATGAACGGGAAAGGCGGGCATTTACTTCGATCACCCGGTAATCTTCGGATTCGGGATCGAAGGCATATTGTACGTTACATTCACCCACGATACCGATATGGCGGATGATACGTATTGCCAATTCCCGAAGTTTATGATACTCTTTATTGGTAAGCGTCTGTGAAGGAGCAATAACGATAGACTCACCGGTATGGATACCCAGCGGATCGAAGTTTTCCATATTACAAACGGTGATACAGTTATCGAAGCGGTCACGTACCACTTCATATTCCACTTCTTTCCAGCCGCGTAGTGATTTCTCCACCAATACCTGTGGGGAGAAAGAGAATGCTTTTTCTACCAGCACATCCAGTTGTTGTTCATTATCACAGAAACCGGACCCCAAGCCTCCTAACGCATAAGCAGCACGAACAATCACCGGATAGCCCAGTTCTTTTGCTGCGCGACGTGCATCTTCCGCATTTTCTACGGCTTCACTCTTGATGGTTTTTACATTGATCTCATTCAATTTCTGAACAAAAAGTTCACGGTCCTCGGTATCCATAATGGCCTGTACCGGAGTACCCAGCACTTTTACATTATATTTTTCAAGAATACCTTCTTTATACAATGCTACTCCACAGTTCAGAGCCGTCTGACCACCGAACGCCAGCATAATACCTTCCGGTTTTTCTTTCTGGATCACTTTCTCTACGAAGTACGGAGTCACCGGAAGAAAGTAAATTTGATCTGCCACTCCTTCGGAAGTCTGCACCGTAGCAATATTCGGATTGATAAGAATGGTTTCAATCCCCTCTTCTTTCAAGGCTTTAAGTGCCTGTGAACCGGAATAGTCAAATTCACCAGCCTCACCGATTTTCAGGGCACCTGAACCTAATAGCAATACTTTCTTTATATTTTCTTTCATTGTTACAATAGTTTTACAAATTCGTCGAACAGGAATTCCGTATCCGTAGGTCCACTCGCAGCTTCCGGGTGGAATTGCGCAGAGAACCAGGGATTCTTTTTATGTTTGATTCCCTCGTTGGACCCATCGTTCATATTGATAAACAACGGTTCCCACTCTGCACTCAACGTATTATTGTCTACGGCATAACCATGATTTTGTGAAGTAATGAAACAACGTTCCGTACCTACCATACGCACCGGCTGATTGTGGCTACGATGTCCGTATTTCAATTTATAAATCTTGGCTCCGCCCGCTTTTGAAAGCAACTGGTTACCCATACAGATGCCGAAGATAGGCAGTTTCTCATTTACCATCGCCTTCCGTATATTCTGTACCGCAGCATCACAAGTATCCGGGTCACCCGGTCCGTTGGAGATAAACAACCCGTCAAATTCGAGTCCGCTATAATCATAATCCCAAGGTACACGGATCACTTCTACATTACGTTTCAGCAGACAACGAATAATATTTGTCTTTACACCGCAATCTACCAGGATAACCTTCTTAAATTGAGAATTGAAAGTTGAGAATTGAGAATTAAGCTGCGCATAGGAACTATTTACGGAGAAAGTTTGTGAAGTTCCGGCAGGAAGATAGCAAATAATCTCTTTGCAAGATACACGATCTACATAATTGACGCCTGCGTATACTGCTTCAGGCACATTATCCGGTTCATCATCGAAAACGATTTTTCCCATCATTACTCCATGTTCACGAAGAACCTTAGTCAGCTCGCGCGTATCAATGCCTGTGATACCGGGAATCTGCTCGCGTTTCAACCAGTCACCGAGACTTTCCACCGCATTCCAGTGGCTGTATTCATAAGAATAGTCACTTACGATAATCGCTTCCGCATGGATTTTCTCACTTTCCATGAAAGTGGCAAGTCCATTCGGTTCGATGGTAAAAGGAGGAACACCGTAGTTGCTACCAGAGGATAGGTAAGCGTCATCAACTGTCCGGCGTATGAAGGTCAGTAAGGCTCTCCGGGTATCCGGTCATGGCAGTATTAAAAACTACTTCGCCTGCCACCGGCTTCTCGTAGCCAAACGACTTACCGGAAAACCGGCTCCCGTCGTCAAGGATTAATGTCACATTTCTCATTCTTATTATTGAATCGTTGTATGGTTGTTAGAATTGATACATTTGTTCTATATAGTCGATGAACGCCCGGTTCACCATTTTCACACCTCCCGGTGTAGGGTAGTTACCGCTAAAATACCAGTCGCCTTTATGATGCGGACAAGCCTCGTGCAATCCCTCCAACGTTGATAGACAATTTCCACTTTCGCCTTTGTTCCTTTGGGAGTCAGCAGTTCCACCATCTTGGCAGAGATTTCCTCATCGGCGAACGGAGCATAGATATCCTTCACATAGTTTATCATCTGCTCTTTCGGCAGTCCCACCTGATCTTTCGATTTACGGTAGGCAGCCGCAATCACATCTTTCATATCCCGCTCCTTTAAAAGTTCGACAGCAGCTCGGAAAGCGATAAACTCACTCATCTTTGCCATATCGATACCGTAATAGTCAGGATAACGCACTTGCGGAGAAGAAGATACTATCACAATCTTCTTCGGACCGAGACGGTCGAGAATACCGATAATACTTTGTTTCAACGTAGTACCACGCACAATGCTGTCGTCAATAATCACCAGATTATCAACACCGGGTACCAGACTTCCGTATGTAATGTCATACACATGGGCTGCCAGATCATTACGACTGTTTCCTTCGGCAATAAACGTACGGAGTTTGATATCCTTGATCGCCACCTTTTCGCTACGGATACGGCGGGAAAGAATGACTTCCAGTTCCTCCATATCCGGATGATGCCCTAATGCAGCAATTTGCTGCACTTTCTCCTCATTCAAGTAATCGTCCAGTCCCTGCAACATTCCGTAGAAAGCCACCTCCGCAGTATTGGGAATAAAAGAAAAAACCGTATGATCGATGTCATTATTGATAGCTTTCAATATTCTCGGAACCAACTTTTCACCCAACCGTTTCCTTTCCTTATAAATATCGACATCACTCCCACGGGAGAAATAGATACGTTCGAAAGAACAGGCATGATTTTCGCGCGGCTTGTTAATTTGCGAAGTACGGATTTTACCTTCTTTGCTGATTAACAATGCTTGCCCCGGTTGCAATTCTTTGATTTCCTCAAACGGAACATTCAAAGCAGTCTGGATCACCGGACG
>ENA-OQDE01000825-OQDE01000825.1-human-gut-metagenome-genome-assembly--contig:-NODE-825-length-15294-cov-1.608822_pt1 | contig 15294 bp, 19 predicted proteins | sample MGYA00242768_ERZ504595 | MGnify/ENA primary metagenome ERZ504595 (study PRJEB26092, sample SAMD00036307) | human gut metagenome | host: Homo sapiens | study: EMG produced TPA metagenomics assembly of...
ATACAACGTCTGGACCCGATTTATGTCGATCTCACGCAGTCGGTGCAGGATTTCTTGCGCATGAAAGAAGAGATCGCCAGTGGGCAAATCAAACAGGTTCAGGGCAGTACGCCAGTACAGCTCAATCTGGAAAATGGTAAACGTTACAGCCAGACCGGCACGCTGAAATTCTCCGACCCGACGGTTGATGAAACCACGGGCTCCGTGACGTTACGGGCGATTTCCCCAACCCAATGGTGACTTGCTGCCTGGCATGTATGTCACGGCATTAGTGGATGAAGGTAGCCGCCAGAATGTATTACTGGTGCCGCAGGAAGCGTCACCCACAACGCCCAGGGTAAAGCAACGGCGCTCATTCTGGATAAGACGATGTCGTGCAGCTACGCGAAATCGAAGCCAGCAAAGCCATCGGCGACCAGTGGGTTGTCACCTCTGGCTTGCAGGCTGCGATCGGGTGATCGTTTCCGGTTTGCAACGCATTCGTCCGGGTATCAAAGCACGAGCAATTTCCTCCAGCCAGGAAAACGCCAGCACCGAATCGAAACAATAACGTTGCAGGCTTAAGGGGACTTTCATGGCTAACTATTTTATTGATCGCCCGGTTTTTGCCTGGGTACTTGCCATTATTATGATGCTTGCAGGCGGTCTGGCGATCATGAACTTACCGGTTGCGCAGTATCCGCAGATTGCGCCACCGACCATTACCGTCAGCGCTACCTATCCAGGTGCCGATGCGCAAACGTAGAAGACTCGGTCACTCAGGTGATTGAGCAAAATATGAATGGGCTTGATGGCCTGATGTACATGTCTTCAACCAGTGATGCGGCGGGCAATGCCTCTATCACTCTGACCTTCGAGACTGGGACATCTCCTGATATCGCACAGGTTCAGGTGCAAAATAAACTGCAGCTCGCTATGCCTTCATTACCTGAAGCGGTGCAGCAGCAGGGGATTAGCGTCGATAAGTCGAGCAGTAATATCCTGATGGTAGCGGCGTTTATTTCTGATAACGGTAGCCTCAACCAGTACGATATCGCGGACTATGTAGCGTCTAATATCAAAGACCCGCTAAGCCGTACCGCGGGCGTTGGTAGCGTACAGCTCTTTGGTTCCGAGTATGCCATGCGTATCTGGCTGGACCCGCAAAAACTCAATAAATACAATCTGGTACCTTCCGATGTTATTTCCCAGATTAAGGTGCAAAACAACCAGATTTCTGGTGGTCAACTGGGTGGCATGCCACAGGCGGCAGACCAGCAACTAAACGCCTCGATCATTGTGCAGACGCGTCTGCAAACGCCGGAAGAATTTGGCAAAATCTTGTTGAAAGTTCAGCAAGATGGTTCGCAAGTGCTGCTGCGTGATGTCGCCCGCGTCGAACTTGGAGCGGAAGATTATTCCACCGTGGCGCGCTATAACGGCAAACCTGCTGCCGGGATCGCCATCAAACTGGCTACCGGAGCAAACGCCCTGGATACCTCGCGGGCAGTCAAAGAGGAGCTGAACCGCTTATCAGCTATTTCCCCGCAAGTCTGAAGACGGTTTATCCTTACGACACCACGCCGTTTATCGAAATTTCTATTCAGGAAGTTTTTAAAACACTGGTTGAGGCTATCATCCTCGTCTTCCTGGTAATGTATCTGTTTTTGCAGAATTTCCGTGCCACAATCATCCCGACGATTGCCGTACCGGTGGTTATTCTCGGGACGTTTGCGATCTTGTCGGCGGTCGGTTTCACCATCAACACGTTAACTATGTTCGGGATGGTGCTGGCGATAGGGTTACTGGTGGATGACGCCATCGTGGTGGTGGAGAACGTCGAGCGTGTCATTGCGGAAGATAAACTACCGCCGAAGGAAGCGACGCATAAATCGATGGGGCAGATCCAACGTGCGCTGGTCGGGATTGCCGTTGTTCTTTCCGCAGTGTTTATGCCGATGGCTTTATGAGCGGTGCAACCGGGGAGATCTACCGCCAGTTCTCCATCACGCTGATCTCCTCCATGCTGCTTTCAGTATTTGTGGCAATGAGCCTGACCCCTGCCCTGTGCGCCACCATTCTGAAAGCCGCGCCGGAAGGCGGTCATAAACTAACGCCCTGTTCGCACGCTTCAACACGCTGTTTGAAAAATCAACTCAGCACTATACCGATAGCACCCGCTCGCTGTTGCGTTGTACCGGTCGCTACATGGTGGTCTACCTCCTGATTTGCGCCGGGATGGCGGTGCTGTTCCTGCGCACGCCGACCTCTTTCTTACCAGAAGAGGATCAGGGGGTATTTATGACCACCGCGCAGTTACCTTCCGGTGCCACCATGGTTAACACCACGAAAGTGCTGCAACAGGTGACGGATTATTATCTGACTAAAGAGAAAGATAATGTCCAGTCGGTATTTACCGTTGGCGGCTTTGGCTTCAGCGGCCAGGGGCAAAACAACGGCCTGGCGTTTATCAGTCTCAAGCCGTGGTCTGAACGTGTCGGTGAGGAAAACTCGGTTACCGCGATCATTCAGCGGGCAATGATTGCGTTAAGCAGTATCAATAAAGCCGTCGTCTTCCCGTTCAACTTACCCGCGGTGGCTGAACTGGGTACCGCGTCAGGTTTGATATGGAACTGCTGGACAACGGTAACCTGGGGCACGAAAAACTAACCCAGGCGCGAAACGAGCTGTTATCACTGGCAGCGCAATCACCGAATCAGGTCACCGGGGTTCGCCCGAACGGCCTGGAAGATACGCCGATGTTCAAAGTCAACGTCAACGCTGCGAAAGCTGAAGCGATGGGCGTGGCGCTGTCTGATATCAACCAGACAATTTCCACCGCCTTCGGCAGCAGCTACGTGAACGACTTCCTCAACCAGGGGCGGGTGAAAAAAGTGTATGTCCAGGCAGGCACGCCGTTCCGTATGTTGCCGGATAACATCAACCAGTGGTATGTACGCAACGCCTCTGGCACGATGGCACCGCTTTCGGCCTATTCGTCTACCGAATGGACCTATGGTTCACCGCGACTGGAACGCTACAACGGCATCCCGTCAATGGAGATTTTAGGTGAAGCGGCGGCCGGGAAAAGTACCGGTGACGCCATGAAATTTATGGCAGACCTGGTCGCTAAACTTCCGGCAGGCGTCGGCTACTCATGGACCGGACTGTCGTATCAGGAAGCGTTATCCTCAAATCAGGCTCCCGCGCTGTATGCCATTTCACTGGTCGTGGTGTTCCTCGCCCTCGCCGCACTTTATGAGAGCTGGTCAATTCCGTTCTCGGTGATGTTGGTTGTACCGTTAGGCGTCGTTGGCGCATTACTGGCCACCGATCTACGCGGCTTAAGTAATGACGTCTACTTCCAGGTTGGTTTGCTGACCACCATCGGGCTTTCCGCCAAAAACGCCATCCTGATTGTCGAATTTGCCGTTGAGATGATGCAGAAAGAAGGGAAAACGCCGATAGAGGCGATCATCGAAGCGGCGCGAATGCGTTTACGCCCAATCCTGATGACCTCTCTGGCCTTTATTCTCGGCGTGCTGCCGCTGGTTATCAGTCATGGTGCCGGTTCTGGCGCGCAAAACGCGGTAGGTACCGGCGTGATGGGCGGGATGTTTGCCGCAACAGTGCTGGCCATTTACTTCGTTCCGGTCTTTTTCGTTGTAGTGGAACATCTCTTTGCCCGCTTTAAAAAAGCGTAACGTGTAAATGAGAGTAAGGTTGAACGTGAAGGTTCAGCCTTACTCTTTCCTGCTAACCATTCACCACTCAACAACCAGCTAACCGTCAGGAATACCAGGCTTAGTACACAGCACTGAAAGTAGAAACCACTCCAGCCATTCGTCATCAATTTGAACAGCACAATACTGACCCACATTCCCGTAATCGTATGAATTGTCAGCTTAATAATCCCAAACATGCCGAGTCTTTTCCTCCTGAAAATACCTATACCGCCTGGCAAACTGCGAAAGAGAACTAGCCGGTAGCCCGGCAGAAATCATCAGGGAAGAGTTTCACATGAAGCAGGTGTGAGATCCTGACCAATATTCAAATGCGAAATATGTCAGGAAAAGGTACCTGGCGAATGTTGCGCAAACTGATGTGGCGTTACACCATAATATTGTCGAAATGTGTTTATAAAGTACGACGTACTGCTATATCCACATTTTTCCGCAATAGTATGCAGAGGAATTTGACGTAACTCGAGTAATCGTCTGGCCATCGACATCCTGGAGGCGAGTAATATTTTACTGAAACAGGTATTTTCATCCTGCAACTTTTTTTGATGAGACTCTCGCTGGTATACATTCTTTCCGCGATATCGCGCAGATACCAACGTTTGGCGATATCAAAGCTAATAAGGCGTTCAACTTTTCCTGAAACAGTACTGATACTATTGAAAAGTAAGGGGATCAGTTCTTTCTTATGAGAAAACATCGATAAACAGGAAAGATAGAGCATTTTGCTCAGTATCGGTGAATTTACCCCTGATTCATTGAAACTATCAAAAATCGCCGTCACCAGCGGCATGGGGGGTGACTGGTTAATTAACAGACGGTCTTTGCTATGTAACCCTAAATTGCGTGGTATCTGACGAATATTTTGTAAGTAATGGCAAACTGTCAGCTCATCGATATCCAGTCGTCGCGTATCCGGTGAACAAAACGCAAAATCGTCTGCCAAATTTTTATCCAGTAACAGGATACTCTCGTTGTGCAACGATATTTTTTGCTGTTCATGATAAATATCAAATGAACGACGAACGAGGATCACCGAGCAGACATGAGTCATGACTATCCCTTATATTTCATTACTGCGATTATTTCAATTTCAGTATACTAATGAAATGATGCCAGACTGTTTCTTAGCGCAAAAACTGCCAGATTTGGTAGGACCAAAATTTATCCACAAAGTAGTTTTGCATAACAGTTAATTGATAATAAGTAAATGCAGCACGAATATATTTTCGCACAGCGTATAGCTTATGTTTATAAAAAAATGGCTGATCTTATTTCCAGTAAAAGTTATATTTAACTTACTGAGAGCACAAAGTTTCCCGTGCCAACAGGGAGTGTTATAACGGTTTATTAGTCTGGAGACGGCAGACTATCCTCTTCCCGGTCCCCTATGCCGGGTTTTTTTTATCTCTGAGTAAAACTCTACAATCTTATTCCTTCCGCAGAACGGTCAGTGCCGTAAAAATTCCCTTGTGCAACAATACTTGCCGCCGAGTCACGGTTCGGCAATCCCTGCGCTGATCGCTCCTGATACTCTGTGGGCGTCATCCCATAATAATTTCGAAAAACGTAAATGAAATACGACACGCTGTGATATCCACAGGACACTGCAACTCGCTTAATTGAAAAACCATGTATAACAATAAGTTGCAAAGCACGTTGCATTCTACACTCAGTAAGCAACTGTGAATATGAAGTCTCTTCTTCGCGCAATTTTTTCTTTAACAGGCTTGGACTCATCAACAGCTCGCTGGCGATTCGGGCTAGTGTCCACTCATGTGCGATATTATTATTGATAACCGTACAAACTCGTGTTCGCATGTTCGGTTGCAAAACGTTCAGAAGTAGCGGTATAAACTGCTCATCCTCAGAAAACAGATAACAGCGCAAAGATTAATGCTCTTTTACGTAGCGTTTCTGCATAGCGAAGATTCTTATTCTGCGATAGTTGCGACAACTTCCTGAAAACAGGAATATCTCTGGTACAGTGATGAACGAGTAATGAAGGAACTTTTTTATGTGCATGAAGTTTTAATGCCTCCTCCTTGAGCATCGGGAGAAATAATGAAAGCGTATCCCTTGAAACTAATATGAAATGTTCAACACACTTATCTACTCGAATTTGGCTTGCATCCGCAAAAACCAGGTCACCGCCATTAAAATAGCGATATTCACCATTAACCATGGTGAGAATATATTTATGTCTTGCGTACGCAATTAGACAATTCCCATGTAGTGATTGCATAGTTGGCTTAATATTACATAAACATATTACTGTTTATTAATGTAGCACGCCGCCCTCTTAAGTCAAATTGATTGATAAATAAATTTAAACGAAGCGGGAAAACAGGATGATAATCTACGGGCAGGATGACTGGATTTATAATACAAAAGGCGTGCTTAAGAACGCAGTGAAATTAATAGTAAGCAAATAATCCCTTGCCGTGACATTGAAAGTATCCGTTACATTGAATAAACATTCATATAACATATATCTTATCAACACGATGAATAGACAGCCAATATATTATTGCTATTAATAAGCAACCGAATGCCCAACTGTTTTTTAAAGGTTGGGCATTCGGTTTTTACAACGTTATGTTATCAGGTGTGTTTAAAGCTGTTCTGCTGGGCAATACCCTGCAGTTTCGGGTGATCGCTGAGATATTTCAGGGAGGCTTTGTAGTCTTCCAGCAACAGTTCAGCAAAGTCCATTTCGAAGCCGCGACGACACATAATGCGCATCACCACGATGTCAGTGGCTTCACCGCCGAGAGTGAAGGCCGGAACCTGCCAGCCGCGCAGACGCAGGCGTTCAGAGAGGTCATACAGGGTGTATCCCGGGTCTTCACCATCTTTCAGTTTGAAGCAAACCGCCGGGATGCCTTCGTCCGGGCGACCGGTACAGATGACTCATACGGCCCCAGTTTGGCGATTTCATCCGCGAGATAAGCGGCAACCTGGTAGGAAGCGTTCTGTACTTTGGTATAGCCTTCACGACCAAGGCGCAGGAATTCATAGTACTGTGCAATCACCTGACCCGCCGGGCGGGAGAAGTTGATGGCGAAAGTCCCAATCTGACCACCGAGGTAGTCAACGTTGAACACCAGTTCCTGCGGCAGCGCTTCTTCATCACGCCAGATAACCCAGCCGCAGCCCAGCGGAGCCAGACCGAATTTATGGCCTGAAGCACTGATCGATTTCACACGCGGCAGGCGGAAGTCCCAGACGATATCCGGGGCAACCGAACGGTGCCAGGAAGCCACCGCTGGCAGCGTCGATGTGCATGTCGATGTCGATACCGGTGTCGGCCTGGAATTTATCCAGCGCATCGTGCAGCGGTTGCGGGAACTCATAGTTACCGGTGTAGGTCACGCCGAAAGTCGGCACCACGCCGATGGTGTTTTCGTCGCAGTTCAATCATGCGTTTCGGGTCCATAAACAACTGACCGGGGCGCATAGGATCTCACGCAGCTCCACATCCCAGTAGCGGGCGAATTTATGCCAGCAGATTTGTACCGGACCGCACACCAGGTTTGGTTTGTTGGTCGGCTTACCTGCGGCTTCCATACGCTTGCGCCAACGCCATTTCATCGCCATCCCGCCGAGCATACAGGCCTCGGAAGAACCAATGGTGTTGGTGCCAACGGCCTGACCATTTTTCGGTGCAGGCGCATGCCACAGATCGGCAACCATGTTTACGCAACGCAGGTCGATGGCTGCAGATTGCGGATATTCTTCTTTGTCGATCCAGTTTTTATTGATCGACAAATCCATCAATTTATGGACGTTTTCGTCGTCCCAGGTCTGGCAAAAAGTGGCCAGGTTCTGACGAGCGTTGCCATCAAGATATAATTCATCATTGATAATCTGGAATGCGACATCATCGCGCATTTCATGCAGCGGAAATCGTTTTGACTCCGCGATAGTAGAAATGGCCTTTGCGCCAAAACGTGAATCGAGTAGTTCTGAGCGGAAATCCGTTAACAGCTTCTGGTCCATTTCGAACTCCTTAAATTTATTTGAAGGCAATAAAAAAAAGTAGGATTTATCCGCAATGGAAGCAAGGCATTACAGGCTTAATTTAAATAACAAAATCCTAAGCAGAAAAACGACTTTTATAATATAAACATTTAACATGATAATATTAAAAACAGACTTTATTATCGTAATGAAAATCGCCCAAACATTCCTGTTCGGGCGATTAAATTAATTATTGTTTATCCTGCATATACGGCGTGTAAACCCCGTTCAGACTGTGCAGGAAAGCTACGATATCATCCACATCCTCCTGCGGCAGCTCTTTGCCTACCTGATAGCGCAACATCAGTTTCACCGCCCCGTCCAGCGTCGGCACATCACCGCGATGGAAGTACGGTGCCGTTAGTGCAACGTTACGTAAACCGGGTACTTTCTGACGCAATTTATCGCGCTCTTCTTTAGTAACATTCATACGACCAATATCCGCCGCCGTAATTTCACCAAAGTTAAAGTCTTTTTTCAGCCCCAACGGTTCGAAGGAACGTCCGCCGAGAATAATACCACCATGACAAGTTGCACATTTATTATCTTTAAATAATTGATAGCCTTTTTTCTGTTGTGCCGTCAGCGCATTCTCATCTCCACGCAACCATTTATCAAATGGGGAATCCGGCGTAATTAATGTTTTCTCAAATTCAGCAATCGCATCAGTAATATTTTCGCCACTGAAACCTTGCGGATAGACTTCAAGGAACTGCGCTTTAAGCTGCGGATCTTTTTCCAGCTTAGCAATAATTTCGTCCCAGGATTTCGACGCATTTCAATCGGATTCAACGGCGGTCCACCAGCTGATCCTGCAATGTTGCCGCACGACCATCCCAGAACTGCTCAACGTTAAATACTGAGTTAAATACCGTCGGCGCGTTAATCGGCCCCACTGCGCCACCAACACCAATCGATGTTTTTCTGCCATCGACGCCCCCCGCATTCAACGCATGGCAATGAGCGCATGAAATGGTGCTATCAGCCGATAACGGGGATCGTGATACAGCGCAAAGCCCAACGCCACTTTTTTGCGCATCGGTAGGCAGTTTTTGCGGGATGGGCTGCACCGGTTCATTGCGATGCTCCGGAGCAATGTCATTGCTGGCGTAATATTCCGCACGCTGTTTTGCAATCCAGGCGAGTATTTCCGCCCGCTCTTCATCACTCACCTTACCCGCCCAGTGTAGCGCGGTATAACGCGTTGGTGGCATGGTTTCATACTGCATCACCCATTCAATCTTATTCAGATCGCTTTGCGAAACGGGTTTATCAGCCAGCAGAGCCGCACGCACGGCCTCGAGGTTAAAAGATTTATATCCAAGCTTAATGTCGTAATCCATCAACTGTTTCGCGCCAGGAATATAATAATAGGCGGGTAATTCTGCCGAAGGCGTGTGGCAATAGTCGCATCCTTTTTCGCGGAGAAAGCCTAAAACCTGATTATTTTCACTGACAGCAGATGCCTGAACATCAGCCTGTTTACTGCGTTTATTATCGTGGTACCACACATAACCAGATAACCCTAAATAGCAAATCGCGACGCCAGCCAGGCCGATCGCGGTAATACGTGAGACCATTTTCATTATTCTTCCCTCACGGTGGTGAGTTATTGTGACCCAGAAAATTTTCCAGAATGCTGCAAACGTCTCTGCGAGACAAAGCCATCATAAAAAACAGGGAAATACGCTTTTTGATAGGAATCAATCAATTACATGAATATAAACTATCAATAAGATAGCCTGTGCCTATTATCCAGATCAGGAATGGCATATCATGATTGCGGCGAGAGCAGGATTGAATGTTCTGAAAATGAAAAACAACACGAAATCTGTATTTTTATAAATTCCATGGATATTAGTGCGTTATATTTTTTGACAGGTTAATAAACGTGATCCACCGCACGGTTTGTCGCCCACCAGGCGGAGCGAATGACTACCCTTAAAGAAAAGCCCGATAATTAGCGACGAATTTCGGAGGTTGGATCCTTATGCTCAATCAGAAAATTCAAAACCCTAATCCAGATGAACTGATGATCGAGGTCGATCTCTGCTATGAACTGGACCCGTATGAATTAAAACTGGATGAGATGATCGAGGCAGAACCGGAACCCGAGATGATTGAAGGGCTGCCCGCCTCTGATGCGCTGACGCCTGCCGATCGCTATCTCGAACTGTTCGAGCATGTTCAGTCGGCGAAAATTTCCCCGACAGTAAAACCTTTCCCGACTGCGCACCCAAAATGGACCCGCTAGATATCTTAATCCGCTACCGTAAAGTGCGCCGTCATCGTGATTTTGACTTGCGCAAGTTTGTTGAAAATCACTTCTGGCTACCGGAGGTCTACTCCAGCGAGTATGTATCGGACCCGCAAAATTCCCTGAAAGAGCATATCGACCAGCTGTGGCCGGTGCTAACCCGCGAACCGCAGGATCACATTCCGTGGTCTTCTCTGCTGGCGCTGCCGCAGTCATATATTGTCCCGGGCGGCCGTTTTAGCGAAACCTACTATTGGGATTCCTATTTCACCATGCTGGGGCTGGCGGAAAGTGGTCGGGAAGATTTGCTGAAATGCATGGCCGATAACTTCGCCTGGATGATCGAAAACTACGGTCACATCCCCAACGGCAACCGCACCTATTATTTGAGCCGCTCGCAACCACCGGTTTTGCGCTGATGGTGGAGTTGTTTGAAGAAGATGGTGTACGCGGTGCGCGCCGCTATCTCGACCACCTGAAAATGGAATATGCCTTCTGGATGGACGGTGCAGAATCGTTGATCCCTAATCAGGCCTATCGCCATGTTGTGCGGATGCCGGACGGATCGCTGCTCAACCGTTACTGGGACGATCGCGACACACCGCGTGACGAATCCTGGCTTGAGGACGTTGAAACCGCGAAACATTCTGGTCGCCCGCCTAACGAGGTGTACCGCGATTTACGCGCGGGGGCGGCCTCCGGTTGGGATTACTCTTCCCGTTGGCTGCGTGATACTGGTCGTCTGGCGAGCATTCGTACCACCCAGTTCATCCCCATCGATCTGAATGCCTTCCTGTTTAAACTGGAGAGCGCCATCGCCAACATCTCGGCACTGAAAGGCGAGAAAGAGACAGAAGCACTGTTCCGCCAGAAGGCCAGTGCCGTCGCGATGCGGTAAACCGTTACCTCTGGGATGATGAAAACGGTATCTACCGCGATTACGACTGGCGACGCGAACAACTGGCGCTGTTTTCCGCTGCCGCCATTGTGCCGCTCTATGTCGGTATGGCGAACCATGAACAGGCCGATCGTCTGGCAAACGCCGTGCGCAGTCGGTTACTGACACCTGGCGGGATTCTGGCAAGCGAGTACGAAACCGGTGAACAGTGGGATAAACCTAACGGCTGGGCACCATTACAATGGATGGCGATTCAGGGATTTAAAATGTACGGCGATGACTTCTGGGTGATGAAATCGCGCGCAGCTGGCTGAAGACGGTGAATCAGTTCTATCTGGAACAGCACAAACTGATTGAGAAATACCATATTGCCGATGGTGTTCCCCGCGAAGGCGGCGGTGGCGAGTATCCGTTGCAGGATGGGTTTGGCTGGACTAACGGTGTGGTACGCCGTTTAATTGGTTTGTACGGCGAACCATAATATTTTTACAGCCAGCCGCTAACTTCCTGCTGGCTGTAAAATTATCCTCTTCAGGAGGAGATATTTAACATCATTGCCGCTGGGTGCGATTTTTCACTTCCAGACGGGCGATACAGGGATTCCAGATGCGCTTTTACCGTTCCGGTACTGATATTCAGCGCCCTGCCGATCTCCTTATTTGATTCGCCCGCCGCTAACATGGTTAAAATCTCCCGCTGGCGGGCGCTTAACGATTTGAGATCTTTAATGTCCTTTTCCGGCGTCGTTCGCCAGTCTCCAGGCAGAAACATCATCCCATCGCCGCACTATTTACCGCCAACGCAAATGTCTCAACGGTTGAATCACGAGGCACAATGGCCAGCACATTAAAATGGATAACCTCCTGTAACCACCGTTTGTTGCAATCCGTCGCCGTGATTAACACCTTAATCTCAGGAAATTGCACCACGGTTTTTTGCAGCAACCAGTAGCAAAACTCACCATCCTGATCTCCATCGAGCATCACTAAGGCTTCAGGGTAACTTTCCAGCTTTTGCCATAACTCGTCTGCCTGACTGGCCCCCTGAATACTCACTCCTGGAATACGCTGCTGTAAACTGATTTTCATTCCATGAATAAATATTGACTGCCTGTCAAACATGACTATTTGCATAACTGAATCTCCACCTGAATACGTTAAAAAGACTTAAGTAGTGGAAGGGTATTACCCGCGAGAAAAAATAAGAATTCGCCATTTGGCGGTGGCCATTCTACAGAGATGACGCGTAGAAAATAGTTACCGATATAAATAGTTACAGCTAAACGCCTGAAATTACATGTCGAGGGCACTATTTAAAACAATTTTGAGGATTTCCTTATATTGATGGTTAGTACGCATGCAATTAAAAATGAAATTCCGCGACCACAAGCCAAAATAACAAACGGCAATGAGACAAAAATAAGCACAAATAGCCAATACGTCCTCTATTCACTTTAAAGGGAATCGCTGAAAAATACGCTCTGTTTAGGTAAATTCACCTTTCTCATAAAGCTATTCCGCCCTTTTCCTGCTGAGAAATCGCCACATTCGTCATGACAACATTGTGAAACCCGGCATTAGATGTTAGAAAAAACAATAAACAATGCGATATGCGCGTTACTGTTTCGCTGTGAACAACAATCGGTCAAAGAAATGGATAAAATTCACGCAATGCAGTTGTTCATCAAAGTCGCAGAGCTGGAAAGTTTTTCCCGCGCAGCGGATTTCTTTGCTTTGCCAAAGGGAAGTGTTTCGCGCCAGATACAGGCACTGGAACATCAACTTGGCACCCAGCTTCTCCAGCGCACCACGCGACGGGTCAAACTCACGCCAGAAGGCATGACCTATTATCAACGGGCAAAAGATGTGTTGAGTAATCTCAACGAACTGGACGGTCTGTTTCAACAGGATGCCACCAGTATCAGCGGTAAATTACGCATCGACATCCCGCCAGGAATCGCGAAAAGCCTGTTACTGCCGCGTCTGTCGGAATTTCTCTATCTGCATCCGGGAATTGAGCTGGAGCTGAGTAGCCATGACCGTCCGGTAGATATTCTTCACGATGGTTTTGATTGCGTGATACGCACTGGCGCGTTACCGGAAGATGGCGTTATCGCCCGTCCCCTCGGCAAACTGACCATGGTCAACTGTGCCAGTCCGCACTATCTGACGCGCTTTGGTTATCCTCAAAGCCCCGACGATCTGACTTCGCACGCAATAGTGCGCTACACACCGCACTTGGGTGTACATCCGTTAGGTTTTGAGGTTGCCAGCGTTAATGGCGTCCAGTGGTTTAAGTCTGGCGGCATGTTGACGGTAAACAGTCGCGAAAACTATCTCGCCGCCGGTCTTGCCGGTCTGGGGATTATTCAGATCCCGCGCATTGCCGTGCGCGAAGCCCTGCGTGCCGGGAGGCTTATTGAAGTATTACCTGGCTACCGTGCCGAGCCGCTCTCCCTTTCGCTGGTTTATCCGCAGCGTCGGGAGCTTTCCCGGCGTGTAAACCTGTTTATGCAGTGGCTAGCTGGCGTAATGAAAGAGTACCTGGACTGACCGACTATACTTTTTAAGAATGACCACGACAGAAGGACAAAAGAGCGGATGACGCAGGAAAACGAGATCAAACGTCCCACCCAGGATCTGGAGCACGAGCCGATTAAGCAGTTGGATAATAGCGAGAAAGGCGGCAAAGTTAGCCAGGCGCTGGAAACCGTCACCACTACTGCGAGAAAGTCCAACGCCAACCGTTATGCGCACCTGATTCGCGCAACAGAGCGCTTTAACGATCGGCTGGGTAACCAGTTTGGTGCGGCTATCACCTATTTCTCATTTTTGTCGATGATCCGATTTGATGGTGTCGTTTGCCGCAGGGGCTTTGTGCTGGCCTCCCATCCGATGTTGCTACAGGATATCTTCGACAATTCTGCAAAACATCAGCGATCCGACGCTAGCCGCCACGTTGAAAAACACCATCAACACCGCCGTTCAGCAGCGTACGACTGTAGGGCTTGTCGGCCTGGCGGTGGCGCTTTATTCCGGCATCAACTGGATGGGTAACCTGCGTGAAGCGATTCGCGCCCAGTCGCGCGATGTCTGGGAACGCTCGCCGCAAGATCAGGAGAAGTTCTGGGTAAAATATCTGCGTGATTTTATTTCGCTGATTGGTTTGTTGATTGCATTGATTGTGACGCTTTCGATCACCTCGGTTGCCGGTTCGGCGCAACAAATGATTATTAGCGCCCTGCATCTGAACAGCATTGAGTGGCTGAAACCGACGTGGCGGTTGATTGGCCTGGCGATTTCCATCTTCGCCAACTATCTGCTTTTCTTTTGGATCTTCTGGCGCTTGCCGCGCCACCGTCCGCGCAAAAAGCCTGATTCGCGGAACATTTCTGGCTGCGATTGGTTTTGAAGTGATTAAAATCGTGATGACCTACACCCTGCCATCGCTGATGAAATCCCCCTCTGGCGCAGCATTTGGTTCCGTGCTGGGACTGATGGCATTTTTCTACTTCTTCGCCCGTTTGACGCTGTTTTGCGCGGCGTGGATTGCCACCGCCGAATATAAAGACGACCCGCGAATGCCGGGGAAAACGCAGCGGTAATTCATTGGTTTATAATGCCTGATAAACGCACGGTCGATCCCCTCGCCCCTTCGGGAGAGGATTAGGGTGAGGGAGTACAAGCCAGCCAGAGACCAGGCAACGACATGCACATAACCACCTGAAACTACATCTCTTCAGGAGCAAACAATTTCATACCAACTCATAACCCCAGCATATAAATCCAGTTGGTAACTTTTATTTAACCTGAAACCAGTTTTATCCACTATTTATAAAATTATGTGAAGCATTTCATAGAAGAAAAATCACTGGCCTAAACATTATCCCCTTTTTGCCTGGTTTTTGACCATTTCCGCGATTTGTTACACATTGAAATATCACTTTTGCTGTGCGTAATATGGCTATTCGTTAGCCAAAAAATAAGAAAAGATTATGCAAGCAACAGCCACAACACTCGACCACGAGCAAGAATACACGCCGATCAACTCGCGTAATAAAGTCCTTGTCGCCTCTCTCATTGGCACGGCCATTGAGTTCTTCGACTTTTACATTTACGCCACTGCGGCCGTTATTGTGTTTCCGCATATCTTCTTCCCGCAGGGCGATCCTACGGCAGCAACGCTACAGTCGCTCGCCACCTTCGCCATCGCCTTCGTCGCGCGCCCTATTGGCTCTGCGTCTTTGGTCATTTTGGCGATCGCGTTGGGCGTAAGCGACGCTGGTCGCCTCGTTGCTAACGATGGGGATTTCGACCGTGGTGATTGGTCTGCTGCCGGGCTATGCCACGATTGGTATTTTCGCCCCGCTGCTGCTGGCACTGGCTCGATTTGGTCAG
>ENA-OQDE01000826-OQDE01000826.1-human-gut-metagenome-genome-assembly--contig:-NODE-826-length-15292-cov-10.431454_pt1 | contig 15292 bp, 22 predicted proteins | sample MGYA00242768_ERZ504595 | MGnify/ENA primary metagenome ERZ504595 (study PRJEB26092, sample SAMD00036307) | human gut metagenome | host: Homo sapiens | study: EMG produced TPA metagenomics assembly of...
GAGCGCCAAGGGATGCAGCCCGGACAACGCGGCCGCCGAGGGGTTCTTCGGCAGGCTCAAGAACGAGTTATTCTACGGGCGGGACTGGAGGGGCGTAGGCTACGAGGAGTTCCGCGAACGCCTGGCCGCCTACCTGACCCACTACAATGAAACCAGGATCAAGAAGTCACTGGACTGGATGAGCCCGTGCAATACCGCAGAAGTCTTGGACTGGCCGCCTGACCGTCCAAAAAAACATCCGCAGCCCCCGAATTTACCTGCATTCGACGCAATCAATGCAGCAGCATTACAGCAGCAAGCCGATTGAGCAAAATAGCAAAAGCCGCCTTGCGCAACCGCAAGACGGCTTTGACGACAATGGTGAGGCTGTGCTCGCTTACTTCTTGGAAGCGTTCACGGCATCCACAGCCTTCTGCAGCGATTGAGTATAAGCCTTGTACCAATCAGCCTGCTCGTTGAGCTTCGCAGTAGCGGACTTGAAGCCGGCAGTGTCGTCAGCTACGCAGCCTTCGTATACCGGCAGTTCCACGCTCAGTTCCTTGTTGAGGGCGTCCAGCGTGGAGGCATCCTTTACATCCTTCTTGGTGAGCGCAGCAGCTTCGGAAGCATCGCCATTGACCAAGTTGTTGTAGTCATTAGTGGCGTTGCGCACATTTTCGGAAGCGGTGGCGCAAGCGGCGACTGCATTGTTGTACTGAGCATCGGAGTAGGCGCGGAAGCCGAAAACACCGGCCACAACGATAATGGCCACGACCACCACGGCGATAATGGCGACGGCCGCCTTAGACATGTGCTTCTTCTGAGCGCCTTCATTGCTTGCATTGTTGGCGTTGTTTGCCGGTACAGCCTGCTGCCCAGCGGACATACTTCGATCTCCTTCGTTCTCGTACTTTCATGCACACGTATGCGCTCTTAGCGCTCTCATGCGCACTCATATGCAGGGAAGTCGCTTTTCAAGCGGCTACTTCCCTGAAAACAAAAAACCCTCGCATTCCGCGAGGGTCATTGGCTGGGATGCCTGGACTCGAACCAAGAATGGCTGAACCAGAATCAGCTGTGTTGCCAATTACACCACATCCCAATTTGGCTTGGCGTAGCAACTCCAAGGAGTTGTTCGTCGTACCCCCAACCGGATTTGAACCGGTGTTGGCGCCGTGAGAGGGCGTAGTCCTAGACCGCTAGACGATGGGGCATATTCAGTTTTTCAACCGGCTGCTCGGTGAACCGCGCAACGAGTGATAAATATACGCAAGTATTCACCCTTACGCAACTTACGGCGTGTCGCGCGGAATTTCAACGATTTCAAGTGCTACGCTGCCACTACTGATGAATTATCATAAGCTCTACTGATGAATTTGCATGAACTCTACTGACGGATTATCAGTAAGCACTACTGATGAATTACCATCTAATGCACTGATGAAATTGCAGATGAGGCAATGATCTTTGCCTTGCACATTCATAGCCGGCAAATCAGCTTCAAGAACCAAATGAGGCGCTTATGTTCCCTTGCGACAGCGAGCGCGTCGCGATGCTTGTAATGCAATGTCACGTCAAAGACCGCCGCCCGGTTACCTATCAACCGTTTCATGGACGCATGAAGGCGAAACCACCTACAAGGCACGTTTCGTGACCTCACTGCACAAACCAGCCATGTTCAACCTCGTACATATTCTCACTGGCATGCGGCGCAGCGGTAAGACTTTCCAGCTGTTCCAGCTCATCACTGAATACAAGAAAAGGTGGGCATCTGCACATGCAGACGCCCACCTTGAGTGTCCTTACAGCTCAGCCGAGCACGGAAGGAACCTTAGCTCACAGGTGCTCGCGCAGGCCCTTCAGGCGAGCGAGGGAAACCGGCTTGCCGACGATCTCCATGGACTCGAACAGCGGCGGGCTCACGCGACGACCAGACATGGCCACACGCACCGGACCGAAAGCGAGGCGCGGCTTGTAGCCGCCCTCCTCAACCAGAGCCTTGTTCAGGGTCTCATGCAGGTTGTCGGTCTTCCAGTCAGCCTCATCCACAGCCTCGAGTGCGGCGATGGCCTTGTCCAGCACCTCGCCGGCAGAATCCTTCAGCTGCTTCTTGGCGTCGTCAGCCGGCTCCAAGTAGCCCTCGGTGGAGAGCAGGGAGCCGACCATGCCGGCAACCTCACCCAGCAGGCGCACGCGCGCTGAACCAGCGGAGCGGCGGCGGTCAGCACCTCACGCTCACGGTCGGTCAGGGCATCCCAGTTGTCGGCGGAAACCACACCGTCGCGGTGCAGGTACGGCACCGAGCGGCGCAGGAAGTCCTCGGGCTCAAGCATACGGATGTGCTCGGCGTTGATGGAGATGGCCTTGTCGATGTCGAAGCGGGCCGGGTTGGCCTTGACGTCGCGCACGTCGAACTTCTCGGTCATCTCGTCCATGGAGAACACGTCGCGGTCCGGTGCAATGGACCAGCCGAGCAGGGCCAGGTAGTTGAGCAGGCCCTCGCGGATGAAGCCATTGTCGCGGTGGTTGAACAGGTTGGACTCCGGGTCGCGCTTGGAGAGCTTCTTGTTGCCCTGGCCCATCACGTACGGCATGTGGCCGAACAGCGGCATCTCCTTGGCGATGCCGAGTTCCATAAGGTAACGGTAAAGCACGATCTGGCGCGGGGTGGAGCTCAGGAGGTCCTCGCCGCGCAGCACGACGTTGACTTCCATCATCGCGTCGTCGACCGGGTTGGTCAGCGTGTACAGTGGGTCGCCGTTCGGGCGCACGATCACGTAGTCCGGCACGGAGCCGGCCTTGAACTCGATGGTGCCACGAATCAGATCGTCAAAGGCGATGTCTTCATCAGGCATCTTGATACGTAGCGCAGGCTTGCGGCCCTCGGCGCGGAAGGCGGCCTTCTGTTCATCGGTCAGGTTGCGGTCGTAGCCATCGTAGCCGAACTCGGCCGGACGGCCGGCGGCAAGGTTGCGCTCCTTGATTTCCTCAGGAGTGGAGAAGGACTCGTAGGCGTAGCCGGCTTCGAGCAGCTTGGCGGCAACATCCTTGTAGATGGCGGTACGCTCGGACTGGCGGTACGGGCCGTGAGGGCCACCCACATCGATGCCCTCGTCCCAGTCGATACCCAGCCAACGCAGGGATTCGAGGATCTGGTTGTAGCTTTCTTCGGAGTCGCGCACGGCGTCGGTGTCTTCGATACGGAAGATCAGCGTGCCGCCGGTGGCGCGAGCTTCCGCCCAGTTGAACAGGGCGGTACGAATCATGCCGACATGCGGGGTTCCGGTCGGCGACGGGCAGAAGCGAACACGAACGTTCTTGGGCAGTTCGGGTTTGGTGTTTTCAGCATCAGTCATAATCCCCTATTGTGCCGCGCGCGCCGGACGCGGCGAACTATGCCCTCGCTCTTTTGCTTCGCTACTGGCGTTTTAGACCGACATCATCCCAAAACGGCCATTTTCCAACGAAATCTCTTTTGCCTGCCATTTTCTTTTCTTTTGCTTTTAAAATCAAAAGAAAAGAAAACAGCAAACGAGAATCAGCAGGCCAGGCCCACGAACAGCAGATCCCAGTCTTGAGATTCGTCTTCGTGCGATTCGCGCTGCTCAACGGCGGCATCCGTGTATTCGTGGTTCATGGCATTCCCTACATCTCTGTATGTTGCTTTATGCGTAGCGCCAAAAGCTTCGTCTGCTTTCCAGTTCCGCCCCGCAACTGTGCGCAATATTCATGCAACAGGTTACACAACCGATCGATAACGTTCACCCTCAACTGATATCGATTTGATAACCATCGATTCTTTCCAGTGCATTCACCACAACTTTGGACATTATTTGGCGCAATTGTTGAGTTTTCCACTCATGCAATGGAAGAATATGATGTGACACATAGGTCTTATGAAAGGGGAATCAATGTCTGATCCAACAATGTGCCTTTGCCTCAGCAGCCTGAGGCCAACGGTACGCCCACACCTAATCCCGTACCGCAGTATGGCGCACCGGCCCGGCGCAGCCCTCACAGCCGGCGCAGCCCGCTTACGGCCAGCCGGCATACGGTCAGCCTGCTCCGACCGCGAACTCTTATGGCCAGGCCGTACCAACCTACGGTCAGCCCGCGCCCGACGCCAACACCTACGGTCAATCCGCACCGGCGTACGGCACACCGGCCCCCGATGCAATCCTTACGGCCCGGTTCCGCCGTCTTACGGCCAATACGCCGCGCCCACTGCCACTGTGCCGCTGGATAAGCCTTACTACGGATGCTCCTTCCAAGAAGCCTTCCTGCGCTTCTGGAAGAAGTACACGGTGTTCAAGGGCCGCGCGTCCCGCAGTGAATTCTGGTGGTGGGTGCTGGCCGCTTTCGGCATCAATATAGTGCTGGACATCCTCAACACCGCCACAGATGAAAAGCTTGGCTTCCTCGCCACCATTTGGGGTCTGGTGACCCTAATCCCCACCCTGGCACTTTCCGTCCGCCGTCTGCATGACACGAACAAGCCTGGCTGGTGGGCTGCCATTTTCTATATCGCGATGGTTATCGGCCTTATCATCATGATTATCGGCGGTGGTGCGGCACTGTACGGCGGGTTCAGGAGCTTGGCAGTTATGACTATGGTTATGGCAGCATGGCCGCCGGCGGTCTTGGCGCGGCGGTCATTGGTGCGTTGATTACGCTGGCCGGCTGCGTTGTCTATATCGTGTTCATGGCTCTTCCCAGCAAGCCGGAGGGCGCACGTTTTGACGATGGCGCAGCGGCAACCCCCATGCCTCAGGTGCTTACGGCGCACCATACAGCACGCCTGTACCCCCGAATTTCGCCGCTCCGAACGCGCCCGCACCCGGCTTCAACCAGCCGGCCCCGGCTTACGGCCAGCCGCCCATGCCAACCCCCGACTATGGCCAGCCGGCTGCACCCGCACCTGATTACGGTCAGGTGCCGGCCCCGCAGTACGGCCAACCGGAGGCCCCGGCCCCACAGTACGGCCAGGTTCCGCCGATGCCTCAAAACGCCGGCGACGAATCCGCAACACCTTCTGAGCACACGGCTCCCGCCGGCGACAATGCCCAGAAACCCTGGCAAGGCCAGTAACCGATATCGGGGAACTTCCGTTGAAGAAGTTCCCCGCAACCAATGATGAAGCCCTACTCAACGCGAGTAGGGCTTCATCATTCTCGGCACTGTATTATCGGCACTGTATTCAGCCAACTACCCCAACGGCATCACGGCAATGGACTGCGAAAGCATATACGATTCACCCGGACTAAGGGCAACGATACGGTCTCGGCACGCCGCTGCCTCCACGGCCACAAAGCCACGCCATTCACCCGTCTTGGCATGGGCAATGGCGTTGCCGCCCTGCTCTCCGGGATTCCACACCACCGTCTGCGGCGAGCCGGTCTTGCCGATGCGAATCACACGACCCAGCACATGGTCCTGCAATTCCAGTGCAGCATCGGAATAATACACACGGTCCACCGGCTGATCGCCGAACATCACCGATGGCTGTTCTTGTAGTTTTGGCGGGAATCCGGCTTCCGTGGCATCCAGATATGTTGCACCCCGCAAACCGACCAGCCGCGCGCCGAGCACATCACCGACATGCAGATACGAGTGCAGCGCCGCCTCATACGACATCGGCTCACCTCCCGTGTTGGTAACGGTCAGCGTCATCGTCAGCGTATCGCTGGCACACACCTCGTATGCGGCATGGAAACGCACGTTGGTTCATCCTCGATCCATGGCACTTCGCCAGTCGTCAGTCGTTCGGAATCCAGCACATACCGCACACGGGCACCGGTAAACGCCTCTTCGTCCAGCGCCCACTGGCGCAATCGTGCGAACCCATGAATCGGTCGCTTCGCAGTCTGCCCGCCATGCACAAACCCCGGCCCGAACCAGGGGAAGCACACCGGCACTCCCCCGCCAACCGGCTGACCAGCTTCGAAATGCCATGTGCGGGGCGTCCAGATTACATCCGGCTGCCCCGCCGGGGCCCAGCGCAGCAGATGCGCCCCGTAATCGCTGATTACCGCGCTACCGCCGTCATTGGTGAGCTGCGCAGATTGACGCCATTGCCCATAAGTGTTTCTTCTTCCGTTGCGTAAGCGATGTTCTTCACCACATAGACGATTTCCTTGGCACGGAGGAATCGCGAGCAGGGGTAAGAGAACCGATCAGGCGGGCTAAGCTGCTTGATTCTCACAACTCCACGGTTTCTTTGCCAGGGTCATCTTTAATGTGCGCAAACTTGGCGGCCAAGGCCTCCTTGTTGCGCTTTTCGTCTTCTTCCTTGGCCTTCTTCTTGGCTTCGTCCGGGTTCCACAGCACATCGTCGCGGTGCTTGGTCCATTCGGCACCGGCCAGTGGGGCAATGTATTCGGCGGTGGCGGTCAGGGTGTCACCGGCATTGGCACGCGTATCAATCAGATCAAGAATCTGCTGGTCGGTCAGGCAGATGCGCGGAATCGAGCACTGCTCACGTAATTCGTTGACGTACAGCAGAATCGGCAACGTTACGATGGCGGTGGCCCGGGCCTCGTCAGCAACATCAGCGGCATCAGCAACAGCCGGACCAACCAAGCCAACCGTCTCGGCATGCCCGCTCACCACGTTCAGCAGCGCATCGCATACGGCGAGCGCGGTGGCGAAACGGACGGCCACATCAGCCGGCTCGCCGGAAGCCGCCAAACGTCCGCCAGCCTCGGCATCGGCCTCAACCTGAGCCTCCACGGAGACAACCGTCTCACGGACTGCGGCCTCGACATGCGAATCCCAGTCAACACCTAAAGCTTCGGCGGCATCGAAAATCAGCTGCACATCGCCGGATTCCGAGTAACCGGCCATCGTATCGTAGGCGTCATTGGCAGCAAGCAGCGTGTCTACGATGCTTTGCGGACGGCCAGGAATCTCATCGGCCCCCTCGTAGACGAATTCGGCGTCAGGCATCGTAACATCCTGACCGGTGAGAATGCGTGCGAACGCGTGCGTGACACGCACCTGCAGGTTCTCCGCATACTTGGCGTCATTGTCCATCTGCATGGCTTCGGTCAGCGGCCACAGGCTAATTAGCGCCGAGCCGGCTTCAGCGGCCTCAGCTACCCCCGGCAATGCCGCGATCCGTGCGATTGCCTCACGATTGAGTTCAATGGTCATTCATGCTCCTCTGCGTTCACCACTTGATTGTAGTGCGTCCCATTGGCTCCCTCTGAGGGGAGCCCAGATTGTAGCTCAGCTATTCACCAGTGTGCCGTTACTTGACGTTGGCTGCTGGGTCGACATACGTGATTGACATCACACGGCCGGTTTCGTTGTCGTACGTCACCGAGGTCACGGAGCGAGCGCCGTGTGCCGCAGGAACATCCAGTGCTCGGGGTGGCCGGTCTCCAGATAATGGCGATAACTGAAAATCGGCGATTCGTGGCTGACCACCACAATCTGCTCGCCGGGGTGCTGGGCCACCTTCTCGCGTGCGAAATCATCCATGCGCTGCGCAATGTGCTGATAGGATTCGCCCCAACTCGGCTTGTACAGGTTGGTGACCAGTTTCCAATTGCCGTTCTTCCACAGCGCGCCTTCGCCATGGCCGATACGCTTGCCGCGGAACTCGTTGCCGGCCTCAATCACTCGCTCATCGGCGGTGAGCATGAGCGGGGCTTCGCCTCGGGCCTCGCGCACGGGATTCAACGCGTCAAGAATCGCGTCGGCGGTCTCGCGCGTGCGGTCCAGGGGAGACGAATACACCGCGGAAATCGTATTGGTCTGAGGGCTATTGGCAGATAGGCGGCGGTGGCCTGTGCCATACGCGGCCAAGATCGGAGAGATGGAAGTCGGGCAGCCGCTCATAGAGCAGATGGTCAGGGTTGTAGACCTTGCTGTGGCGAACGAAGTGATGGTGGTTGCGCTCATGAGCCGCCTTTCTTTTTATTCCTACGGGCATCTTGCGATGTTCGCCGAAGAACATGAGAACGTTGTCTTAATATCTCCAATCTACCGCGTGTCGCGCCCTAACCAACGATTAGAGTATCCGTGACGCAAATATGCGAATAGGGAAATCCAACGCAAACTTTGCGCGACCATGGACAACACATCATTCGATGAGGGCTTCGCCGGCAACGCCACGTCAGCGGGGAACATCCAATCGGGAGCGGAAAGGAGCGTAGTGCTGTTATGTCCAACAACCTGTCCAACTCGAACACCATTATGGCTGGCATCAAGGAAGTGGGTCACAAAGTTTTTGGTGGGTATGCGGAGTTGCTGCGCATACCTCATACCGCTCGTTATTCCATCGGTTCGGTGATTGCCTGCATGCCGTTCCCGATGGTGGGCATGACCATCACCATTTCCGTGCAGCATTACTACGGCAACTACTCGCTGGCAGGTATGCTCACCGCCATTCAGGCGATTGCACTGGCCGTGGCCACGCCGCTGCTCGGCAAGCTGACCGACAAGTTCGGCCAGCGGCAGGTTTCGATTCCAACGATTCTGGTGTGGATTGTCGCCGCCGTCGCGCTGACCACATCCATCACCAATCGTGCGCCGGAATGGGTGCTGTACTGTTTGACGCCGTTCCTGGCAGCTATTCCGCCGTGGGGCGCGATGAGCCGCGCGCGCTGGACCAAAATCCTGAAGGGCGATCAGGAGCGTACCAACCGTGCGCTCTCCCTGTGCGGCGTGCTGGACGAATGCATGTGGGTAATCGGCAATCCACTGGCTTCCACACTGGCCGTGATCTCCGGTCTGCTGGCATTCTCGTTCACCGGCATGTGCGTGGTGGTGGCGCGCTGATGTTCTTGACCGAGCTGACCACTGAGCCACCGTCACAGACTCAGCTGGCCCGCGCCGAGGGCATCTCCCGCAAGGAATACCGTGAGCGCGAGGCCGCCAAGGCTGAGGCGCTGAAGGCGGAAACCGCCGCCGAGGAGACCCGCCGCCGTCTTGAGCGCGAAGGCGTGACCGATGAGGCCACGATTAACGCAGCCATTAAGCAGGCGGTCGCCGATGCGCGTTCCGGCAAGAAGGCGTCCATTTGGGGACCGGGTCTGATTGCGGTATGCGTCACCTGGTTCGGTTTGGGCGCATTCCAGTCGGCTACAGGCATCTCGATCATCGCATTCGCCATCGAAGCGAATATGAAGCAGTACACGGGCTTTGTATTCGCCTGCTTCTCCATCAGCTCGCTGATGGGCGCATTGGTGTACGGCGCGAAGAACTGGTCGATTGCCCTGTGGAAGCGCTTCTACTTCTGCCTGGCCGTGGTGAACATCGCATCAGCACGTTCCTGTTCGCCAAGCATCTGTGGGTGATCATGATCATCTACCTGATCATCGGCGTATGCCAGGCCCCGACGTGGATCAACGGCAACCAGCTCATGTTGCACTTGGTGCCGCCTTCCCGCCTGACCGAAGGCATGGCGTGGATGGGTGCGATGAATTCTATCGGCTCCTCCGCCGGTTCAGCGATTGCCGGCCAGTTCATCGACCGCATGGGCTCGCATGGCGGCTTCATGGTGGTGACCACTTTGGCACTGGTCTCGCTGGCGATTGCGCTGATTGGCTTCAAGCAGATCAAGGGCTCCACCGAGCAGCCGACCTTGACTGAAGTGAGTGTGTGAGACAAAAGCTAAGCCCCCTCTGACGAGGGGGCTTATACGTCAAACCGCTACTTCGGCCAGCCTTTGGGCGTGTGTTCCAGGGACCAGATGCCGAGCTTGTGGGAGAAGCTGTTCTGCCACTTGGCTTCAAGCTCCTCGGCATTCAATCGATTTTCAGCGGACTTCAGACGGTTCATCGCATTGGTGTGCGTATCGTCGAGCAGCCACTTGCGAATCAAGAAGTTCCAGATCATTACCACGCAGTGGCCACCAGCTTGCCGATATTGGTGCGCAACAGATATTCGGCATGCTGCGATACATAGGCATCATGGTTCATGCCATAAGTGGAAATCCAGATAATCGCGTCATTCATGAACAGACCGACTACAGCGCCCGCCACGAAGATAAGAATCTCCATCCAGCGCGCCATGTCATCACGATGCTTGAATACGAATTTCATGCTCGCCAGATAGTTGAAAATCAGCGAGATGATGAAAGAGACGGTGGCAGCCAGCACGTTGTGAATGTGGAATATGCCAACCAATAGGTTGAGAATACCCCAGTCGATAACAAAGGCGATGACGCCCACAATGCCGAACTTCATCAGTTGTTCAATCAGTTTTCTCACAAGGGTATTCAACACTATTGGGCTGACTGCGGAACATATATTGGCTGGAAAGGCCAATAATCTCCCCAATTGGCCTTGCCCCGGTCCGTTCTGCAAGCAGCTTCCTACATCCGCATGCCATGTTCAACAGCAGCCGCTGAGGCTAGACTGGAAGCGAACCGAATCAAGGAGGAATTATGCCCGTTATTCACACTCATGTGTCCGTGTCCACCACCCCTGAGCAGCGCGAGGCACTGAAGGCCGCCTATGGCAAGGCGATTACCGCCGTGCCGGGCAAGTCCGAGGGCTGGCTGATGTGCCCGTTCGAAGACAATATGCCGATTTACTTCGGCGGTAGCGATGACCAGCCCGCCGCCTATGTGGAAGTCAACGTGTTCGGCCGCTCCGTGCCGGGCTCTGCTTGGGAAAAGCTGACCGAGAGCATTATGGCCGCGCTGAACTCCACGCTCGGCATTCCCGAGGACCGCACCTACATCCGTTACACCGCCACCACCGACTGGGGCTGGAATGGTAGCAACTTCTAGTTGCCACCATTCCCCTCGCAGCATAGCTGCTCGCATCGCCTACGGAAAGCCCACCGGGCTTTCGTTTAACGGCTCAGGGTAGCAACTTCTAGTTTGCGTATTCTGGCTCCCCTCAGTCAGCTTCGCTGGCAGCTCCCCTCAAAGAGGGAAGCTCAGATGTAGAAAGCCCGCCGGTGGCGGGCTTTCTACGTTTCAAGGGGCTGATTTCCAACATTCAGAAGCTCTACTAGCGTTTCAAGGGGCTTTTAAAACAAGAAACCCGGAGTATAAACATTGCAATTTCAATGGTCATACTCCGGGTTTCGCAATCGAAGAGCCCCTCGAAACGCAGATAGACCTCCGGAAAACCGGAAATCCGCCCCTCGAAAGGGGGTTACCTCACCTTGTGCCTGTCATCACACGATCTTGGGCATGGGGGTGGTGAGGCTGGTGGTCAGGTTGACGTGGACCAGACCGGCACCGGCATGCACCTCGACCTTCTTCAGGGTCACGGTGCGCTCTTCTTCGGGGGCACGGTCGTTGTCGGTCATGGTCGCCGGGGACTTGACCGCCACGAACGCCAGTTCGTCCAGCGAGATGCCTGCGCTCTGGCACAGTTCCATGGCCTCGGACACGGACTCGGTGAAGCCCGGCTTGTAAATCACGCGCTCGGCCGGTACGCCGTAGGCGTTCTCGGCCACCCACTTGGCGTTCTCGGTCAGGGCCATGCCCTTGTGCGAGTACGGTTCGGCCGGCATGGAGCCGTTCTGCAACGCGTCGACGAAACCGTCAAGCTGCGGGGCCAGCGCCTCGCCGCCGTCGCGGAACAGGTTGCCGATGATCGGCGTGCGGAAGCCCAGCTCGTCGGCGGTGGCCTTCAGGGACGGAACCTGATCGTCCTCGCCTTCCCACAGGTTGATGAGCGGGAAGGTCGGAATGTCCAGGTTCTCCAGGCGCTGCACGTGGAACGGGTAGCGCCAGGCCAGCTCGGGATCGTCGCGCCAGGTGGAGGCACGGGTCACCACGATGGCGGCGGACGGCCACTGCGCGCCGTATTCGCGGCAGGCGATGTCCAGCCACTTCTGGGCGCCGGCGTCGGTGCCGTAACCGGCCTCGACGATGACCACGTCATGCAGGGCGCAGGCCATTTCCACGGAGACCAGCGTCGGAATGCCGATGGACACGTTGGCGAACGGGCCACCGTGCACGTAGACCGGGGAGCCGTTTACGGTCTCGGTCTTGGCCGGCTTGACCGCGTCGGACAGAATGCCAGTGATACGCCACAGGTCCACGAATCGCCGAAGGTCACGGCCTTGCCGTCCTTGGTGCCGGCGATCATCTTGGACACGCGCTCGGAAATCTCGTCCATCGAGCGGGAGAGCACCACAATCTGCATGAGCTCGCAGGTCGGCGTGAGCACGACCTTCTCCGGCACGTTGCCCTTGCCGTAGTCCACGGCGGTGGAGCGCAGGGAGCGGCTCGGCACCTCGGAGACACGCGGCACGAGAATCGTGTCGAGCTTGCCGTCATCGATGGCCTTCTCGGCGAAGGAGACGAGCAGGTTCTGGGCCGCCTCGATGGCGCCCATTTCGCCGCACAGACCCCAGTCGATGAGCTCGGGGTGGGTCAGGGAAGCCTTGCCGCCGCCGGAGGCACCGCCCTTGGAACCGGCTGCGGTGATGCCCATGCTCGGCTGACGCAGCACGGCGGTCGCATCAATGCCGCGCTTGTTCAGGGCGTCGATCAGGGCGATGGTCGTGGTGGTCTTGCCTTCTCCGCGCGATGCCTTGAGCGGCGTATCGGCGGTGACGAGCACCACCTTGCCGTGCTTGCGCGGGGCGTCAGGGTTCTCGGCCAGGTACTTCATGTAGCCGAATGCGTCGATCTTCTGGACCAGACCGTACTGGCTGGTGAAGTCTTCGATGGTGGTCATATAAAGCCTTTCTGTGTTGATGATGGTGGGGCGGGGTGGTGGGGCGCTGCCGCCGCCTCTTCGCCTAAAAACAGCCCACTGGGCTGTTTTCTTAACGGCTTAGCCCCTCAGTCCGCTTCGCGGTCAGCTCCCCTCAGGGGGGGAGCTCAATACGGACTAAAAGTCGGACATGTGGAAGCCGTTCTTCATTTCCATGCTGCGAGTGTACAGCACGGAGTCAAGCAGCTTTTCGGTTTCCTCCTTGAGCTGGTCGGCCATGGTCTGGTTGGCGGCGGCGAGAATCTCGCGCACCTCGGGGTTACGCAGCGCGGCGATGGTCTCGTCCGGGGTCATCGGCTGCACATCGCCATCCACGTTGTCGGCCTCAAATTCCTCTTCAGCGGCGGACTGCGCGGCTTCCTCGGCGGCCGTCAAGCCCAGACGGGCGATCTGCTCGTCGGTGGCGGCGACCAAGCGGTGGCCCATCGCACCGGTCTTCTCCTGGTAGCGCTCAACGGCGTTGGACGTGGAGCGGAAGGCGCCATCGCACAGGGCGGCGATGATGCGGTTGGCCCAGTAGAAGTTCTCGGACGTCACGCGGGTGGTGGTGTCCTCAAGGTAGGCGGGCGTGGTGTCCACGTTCGGGAAGAACGGTACCAGCGTGTTGAACGGGTTGGAGCCGTATGCCATCCACTGGATGGCGCGGGAGCCTGCGGGCGGTACGGGCGGATCTGCATCACCGCGAGCTGGCTCTGGCGGTTGATGCCGATCGTGCGGTACATGTGGCGGGTGCGCTCATCGCCCAGCTGGCCGTACGGATCGAACGGGGTGCCCTGGTAGTGGGAGCTCAGCACGTACTTGATATCCTCGATGGTCACCTTGCGCTCAGGCTGACGGGCCCACGGGATGTCGTCGGAGGTGGGCTTGTGGTCGGCGTCCGGGCCGTCCCACACCTCGTCGTACGGGTTGAGGAAGCGCTGCATGTACCAGGCGCGCGGGGTGTTGTACACGTGGTCGGAGTCGGAGTGGGAGCCGAAGGCATCGCGCGGGTTGAACGGGGTAGTGTTCTCCACCGCGAGGTCCAAATGGTTGGTTTCGATGAATTCGGCAAGGTCTTCGGAACACATGTGCGCTTCCTGGTCACCCAGGGCGTCCTCAAGGTCGAATTCGTCGATACCGAGCTGGTTCGGCATGGTCACGTAGGCCTCGTCCGGCACTCGCTTGGCAATCCAGTGATGGCCGCCCACAGTTTCCAGCCACCAGATTTCGTTGGAGTCGGAGAAGGCGACGCCGTTCATCTCGTAGGTGCCGAATTCCTCAAGCAGCGCGCCGAGGCGCTGGACGCCCTCGCGTGCGGTCTTGACATACGGCAGCACGATGGTCAGGAAGTCCTCTTCGCCGATGCCGCCGGGCACCTCGGGCTCATCGCCCTTGGCCGGCGTGTATTCCACGAACGGGTCGGCGCCGAGCACGCGCTCGTTGGTGGTCAGGGTTTCGGTGGCGCTCATCGCCACGTTCGCCTCGTTGACGCCGGCCTCGCCCCAAATACCTTCCTTGAGGTCCGCGTTCGGCACGGCGGTGTACTGCAGCGGGTCGTCCGGCAGGGTGATGGTTAGGTGGGAGATCACCGACTTGTATTCGCGCGGCTGTTCCTCCGGCTTCACGACGATGAAGCGCTTCGGGTTGAACTCGCCGTTCGCGGAATCCTCGTTGCGGGCGATGATGGTCGAGCCGTCATAGCTCGCGTCTTTACCTACCAGAATCGTGGTGCAGGCCATAGTGTGATGGTGTCCTTTCTTTGTTGTGGTCACGCTCCCACTGGCGGGAGCTGGACGACGAAGTCGGACTGAAGGTGGTTTTGTACTGACCACCCCCAGTCAGTGATGCTGACAGCCCCCGCCTGCGGGGGCTCATGTGGCTCACGCCTTGCCGGTCAGGAAGATGCCGTCGGTGTCGGGCACTTCACCGCTGTTGCGCAGCGCGTGCAACAGCTCGTTGAGCCAGAAGCCCTGATTCAAGCCGGACAACGGCTTCTTGGTGGCCCACACCTGCAGGTAGTACTCATGATCCTTGTCCGGCGGCTGCGGACCGTTGTACCGCATGATCACCGCCGGGTCAGTGCTGCGGCCCAAGAACTTGGAGGCCGAGGAGTTGCACCCCTGCACGGTCTCGGGAATCATGGCCGGCAGCTGACGGGAGAAGTCCGGCGGGATGGCCAACGCATGCGAATCATTGAAGTCGTACATCAGCGCATCAATCGGCAGATTGGCCACGGACCAGTGAATCCACTCGAAGCCGCAGACCGGAATCGAATCCGGGTCCACGAACTCCCAGTGCAGGTAGCGGGCCTCGGGATCCACATCATCGATGTAGAACGGGAAGGAGACCACAGGCACGCCACCATTGAAATATTCAGGGGCCGCAGCTTGGCGAAATCGTCCGGGATGACGGTGAAATCGGCGGAAATCTTCATACGTCCCAGTATCGCTCATATGTGTGACGTACTGGGGGCTGTGCGTTACGGGGTCTCTCCCCCAGTCTCGCTGCGCTCGACGGCGGGTTCTAGTGATCGTTGCAACACCTGACCTACCGCAAGGAGGGTCAGGTGACCAGAAGCCACCGAAACGAAGACCGTGGCGGGGAACACCGTTGGACGTTCAACGGCGTCGAATATCCGACGA
>ENA-OQDE01000829-OQDE01000829.1-human-gut-metagenome-genome-assembly--contig:-NODE-829-length-15244-cov-2.201429_pt1 | contig 15244 bp, 14 predicted proteins | sample MGYA00242768_ERZ504595 | MGnify/ENA primary metagenome ERZ504595 (study PRJEB26092, sample SAMD00036307) | human gut metagenome | host: Homo sapiens | study: EMG produced TPA metagenomics assembly of...
TGTAGTCTGCATATTCCGGATCAGTCACAATATCTTTTGCCCATGCTACATCCGTATCATCCATCCAGAAACTAAGAGTCAAAGCATGATCTTACTTCCATGAATCGTCTGTGTCAGACACATGTCATCTGTAACTTTATTGTTCGCTACCATTTTCCAGCCACCAAGATTTTCTTCAAATCGGCTGAGCGGGAAGTACTGACGATACAACCGATCACTATTTGCGATCAGATTATATTTATCTACATATTTATAATCATGATTTCCCCATGCGATCGTATATGGTACTTTTGCATTTTCCAAAACCTTATATGCCTTATCAATCGTTTTCCAGTTATATTCCCATGATAGATAAGCAGCATTGGCAACATCACCGGTATCAATGTTCATCACACTGTTGTAGTCATCCTGTGTAGCTGCGATCCATTTTTTCTGCTGCAGCAAAATATCTTCATAAAATTCAGATGTATACTGAACATCCGATGTCCATGACATTGAAAAGTCATACTGACCTTTTTCTGGTGTATATCCTTCCATGTCTTCCGGTTCTTTTCCAAGACCTCTAAAGAATAGCAGATAAGTTTTCCGCCTTTTGTATACTGACCACCTTCTATTTGAATATCCATGGAAACATTTCCAGTTCCTTTTGTAGAAGCAGCTTTTACCCATGTTTTTGCATCCTGGTCATAGGCATACGCATGAATCTGCCTGCTTGACGTTCCGTGCCATCCAATATGGTAAGTACCTGCTGTTACCTGTTCTTCCGTCAGACTAATCTTATAAATCTGATATGGATTGGTTCCATCTTCTGTTTTTATTGTTGCATTTACCAATTCTTGAGCAGTATAATCACACGCCATCGGATTGATCGTTTCCGGCGTATTTTCAGAAACACTTCCCTCTGCGATCTCCATATTTTCTTTTGACAGTTCGATTCCTTCACCAAGATAGAAATCTGTTGTGAGTGTTTCATCCGCACTTTCTTCCGGATTTACAACCAGCGTCTGTTTGCTTCCATTTGTCTCGGTAGCCGTTCCACCAACTTCCGGCGCTGTGGTATCCTCCAGTCGCACTTTTATCTTACAGATTTCCGTTTTGCCATCTGCAGTTGCTGATACGATCACATCCTGTTCTCCGATTCCTGTCATCATGATATTTTCCGTAAACATACCAGCTTCTTTTTTGCCTGCAGAAAAAGTTTTTTCTCCAACGGTAATCGTAACATCTGCATCTTTGCTAAGGATTCCCTGTACCTGTTGTTTTCCTGCTTCCAGGGTTTTACTTCTTCCTACAACATCTGCATTGACTGCCAGATTCCCCTGATTTTCTGCCTTGCCGATCGTTACTGCATCTCCAAAATATGCGCTATAGCGAAAAGCTTCCCATTGTTCAGAGGTTCCTGCTCCAGAAATCTGTACATCGTAAATGGTTCCCGCAAAAGCACCTGCCAATTTTTCATCGGAATATGCGCCAATGACCGTCAGAAGTGATTCATCCACATAAATAGAATTTTCAAGGAATACCCTTCCTTTCCGAACTGCAACACCATCAATATAAGTCGTTACGGTCAGCCCGTCATACATCATTGTGAGAAGATGTTGATTTCCATCTGTTATATCAATGTCATACGTATGATCGGTTTTCTGGTCTGTCGGCCATGCTGATGTGTTATAATTGTGTTCTCTCCACCATTTTGCATAATAAGAAGTACTTAATTTTCCTGATGACGAATCAATGGACATCTGATATGCATTTGTATCATTGGCTGTACTCAGGAATTTCGCTGCAATCACACCTTTTCCACCATCTAACGCCGCCATATCTTTCTCTGTCATGGACACGACTGCACTGATACTGATTGCATCAAAGTCATTGCCAATGCTGCCATAAGTAATCTTGCTGTCCACGAAATGTGCCCCCTTATCCGAAGCCTTATTGTTTGCAACTAAGTTTCCAGTCACTCTTCCAGATGCTTTCCCCGTAGAATCTTTCATAGTGTCTCCAAGCTCAGTAAAATGTTCTACCAATGCATAGTCACTGCTCCATACCTCTTTTGCATCTAATTTAGAAGCAGTTCCACCAAAATACACCCAAATCCCGGTTACTGCATTTTCTTCGATCACTGGAATCTTTACCCATACGATTGAGGTTCCATCTTGATCATAACTTTCCATTTCATACGGAAGTTCTTCGCCCCTGGTGGTATAAAATTTCATCGTTTTACTCGGTGCTTCTTCTATCTCCAGTCTGACGGGTGCATCTTCAAAGGCTGAGAACGTATCATTTCGAAGAAGGATACTGCGTCGTTCTTCTGCTGTTTTATCCAGCCAGACGCCTTTATTTTTCTCAAGCTCTGGATTTTCCGCCTGAAGAAGCAGATAATAATTTTCCACTTCTTCCTTCTGCGCTTCATTCAAAAGATTGTATGCTGCCCTTGCTTCTTCCCATTTTTTCTCCTGGATCAGTTTTTCTACTTTCCCAACTGCATGATCAATGCCAAACGCTTCAATCATAGTTGCTGTATCCGTATTTTTTCTTTCATAAGTACCTACCGTCAACTTGTCTCCATCTATCGTGACAGAAGCAAACGTCTGCGTAGGATTGCTCGTACTTCCTCTCTGTTCACTTCGTGAGAAGAGTGCAATATATTCATCCAAATCCGCTGTTGTCATTTCAGAGATCTGACTTTCCATCCTGGTACCTGCCTGCCCCGGCATAAAATAGATCGTTCCATTTTCACTGAGACTATAGTAAAAACGTTTTCCATTTACCATTTCCATGTACTCAGTTTTGTCTGCGTTTCCGTCTTTAATGGAATATGTTCTTCCCAGAATATGATCCTGTCCCTGCAGCACCAAATCAATTTCTAATTCATCAATCACTGGAAGCAGTACACTTCTGAGTCCTGCCACTTCTTTGTTGTCCGCACTGTTTCCCGTTGTATAAGGACCTTTATTGACACTTAAAATGATCCATTCGGCACCATTTTTACGTGCTTTCACCACATCATCTTTCAGCCATTCCAACTGTGCATCCGAAACACACTGTTCGGTATCTTCATTTGTATCCAACACTGCTATATGAGCATTGGAATAGTCGAAGCTGTAATAGCCTTTTTCCCCGACATTAAACTGGTCAAGCATAACGCCTGCTCCCTCAGAGCCTACGGTTGGAATGACAGGTACCTCCAAAAAGGTATCCTGTGCCTGAAAGAACAACTCTTTCCATGCCTCTTCCACTCGTTCAGCATCTATCATGCTTCCGCTATGAAGAAGGAAGGCAGCATTCTTGCAGGTATTCAGTGCTACTCTCATGGTATCTGCTGCTACAGAAGTCTCATTCAGACTTCCACTGTCGGTTCCGGCAAGATTCAGGAAGGTAAATGCTCCGTTTTCCGGTGCAGTACAAAACGTTCCTGTTTCTGATACAGTTTCACCACTTTGTACCTGATAATAATATGTTGTATCTGCTTTCAGACCTTTTACCTCTGCTGTACAGCGGAAACCATTCTTTGTACTCTGCACAGAAGCAACTGTCTTTTTAGCATTTTTCATATCGCTATCTGTAGAAATATCAACATAGGCATCTTCCTCTTTCTTAGAATACCAGCTGAATCCCATGCCATCTTCTTTGATAGAAGCTGTCACTCTGGTAATTTCTGAATCAGGATATGAGACACACGAGGAATTGGATAGTTCTTCTCTGTCATTTTCCATTCCAGTTCAAATCTCCATCCCATATCTTCATACGTCTGTTTTGTCTGAAGTTTTTCTTTTTCCACCAGCTTTCCATGCTTTTCAGACGATGCAATGTTTTTCTTGTTAATCTTAATTTCTTCACAGGAAAGGTTTCCAGATATCGTATTTTTCCCACTGGTAGCCGCTATCGTACCATAAATACCTCCCGCATTGTGTGTTTTCTGACCATCGGCAGTCATTGCTCCGCCATATGCCACATTTCCTTTTAATGTAACAGCGTTAATATAACCGACAATAGCGGACTGACTCACGACAGCAGTCGTTACATTCGAAGTATCACAATGCAAAGTTACATCCGTAATACAGTTTTTAATGGAGCTTGTACAACTATAGGACGCAATACCTCCCATCATCGTTCCGTAAGATACAGCAGTTCCGCCACAGCTGAACACTCCACTCACATAACAATTTGTGATCGTTGCAGAATTTTTATTATTTCTTCCATTCAAAGCAGTGATACCTGCTACTTTCGCAGCATTTGGCGCCTTTACTGTCGCATCAGAAACACGACAGCCATGAATCAGACCACCATTGGCATTTTCACCTGTGATGACTGCCACACCTGAAAAACTGTCCGTATTACATACAACACTCGTCTCCACGATAGGACTTTCAAAAGCAAGGTCTTTGATCGTACCACTGTTCACACGCACAAATCCCAATAAGTAATCCTTCTTCGTGCTTGTGTCTGTATCAATGATCTTAAGCCCGGATATGCTATGCCCTGCTCCGTCAAAAACGCCGGAAAAATTAGTTATCATAGGAAAGTTCTCTGTAAGCTCGATATCTTCTGTGAGCGTAAAATATTTTCCTGTCACTCGTCCATCATTTTTATTCAAAAGAGCAGTTGCATAAAGCAGATCTTCTTCACTTCCAATCCGAAATGGATCTGACTCCACTCCGCTTCCTTCCAAAGCCAGTGAGCCTGGATCTTTTAATTCCGGACGCTTATCTTCTCCCATCTTCCAACAGCTTTTAAAATCCCAGCCGATTGCTATATAAGTTCCTTTTTCCGTCAATGTATCTGCTGTTTTGCTTTTTCCCTGCACCGCATTATCTTTTTCATTATCTTCTGATATGATGGCATTTCCGTTAATGGAAATTTCTTCATTTGCCAGGTTATTTTTTGTCTGTACCTGATATTTGGCATTATACAATCCATAAATTCTACCTATATTAGCCGTTGTAACATTTTGGGGAATGGTAAAATTTCCACCTCCTGCTACATTTGCCCGGATGGACACAGCATTTGGATATCCACAGATCATAGCTGCTGAAACGGTTGTTTCATTTTCTGTACCCGTATAGGTAATCGCTGCATTTGCATAACAATTTCTCAACCAACGTCTGTGTACCAGCGGTATAGGCAGTGATGCCTCCCATCATTGCTCCATAAGCAGTATTTCCTCCGCATGACAGACTTCCATCAAAACGACAATCTGAAATCGTAGCTTCCTCTTTTGTATTTCTTCCATTCAGTGCTGCAATCCCTGCTGCTTTTCCAAGTTTCGGTGCAGTTACCGTACTGTTCTTTACCTGAACGCGCGAAATAATACCGCCGCCTGCATTTTTTCCCACAACTACCGCAGCGCCGGAATAGCTGTCTGTTCCAGAATCCACCAAAGATGTAATTACTGCATCTTCAAAGTTTAAATTCTGTATCTTTCCTGTGTTTGTACGAATAAAAGCTGTGCGATGTTCTGTTTTACCATCCAGCTTTTCCTCTGGTTCGTTCACGTTTAGTCCAAAAATCGTATACCCATTTCCATCCAGTACACCGCTAAATCTGTCTATCATCGGAAAACTATCGCTTTTCATCCAGATATCTGCATCCAGTACAAATTTTTTCCCAACCCAATCTTTATCATTTGCATTGAGTTTTGATGCCATTTCCCGAAGGTCTGCATCGGAATCCAAAAGATATGGATTTTCTGCACTTCCCTCTCCTTCAATTTCAGCTTCATCAGAAGTACGCTGAATCTTAAAACTGTCTACTACACTTAAATCTTCTGAACGATAAGTGGTAATTTTAAAAGAATTTTCTGTTACTTCTATATTTGAAAAATTGGGTTTGTTTTCCTGATTCTTTACTGCTGCATAATTTGTATTTGCATTTCCTAAAATACTGTAAAATTTACTTCCACTGGAAGAGTTTGCTGTCACATACAGAATTCCTTCCGGATCCCGTGCAACAGACTGTACTGTTTCGGGCACTTCTGGAGTCGTTCCATCCATCATGTAACTTCGCACATACACATGATCATGTCCCATCAGCACTACATCGATATCCAATTCCTTAAATACCTGTGCTAATTGTTCTCTTCTCTGTATGATATCGCTATCTTGTGAGTGACTGGCAGCACTGAAAATAGAATGATGGAATACAACCACCTTCCAATCAATATCTTTATCCTTGTTTGCCTCCAATGCTTCTTTTAAAAACGCCTGATGGGATGCGGTACTCAGATCATTGGAATTCAGATTCAGGAACAGGACATTATTATATGTATACCAGTAATCAGAATTTGCTGTTGTCTTTCCTTCGTCTACTCCATATTTATTCGGATTATTAAAATGATCATTATAAATAGAATACTCATAATCTTTATAAGCACCACCGCTGACATAGTATCCATGATCATGATTTCCAATGACTGTCGCTGTCGGCAGTGACTTCAATGCAGTATGTTCTAAGTACCTGCATATTGTTTTCGTTATTTCCTACGCTGACCTGGTCACCGGCACTGACAATAAATTCTGCATCTGGTGCCTGATGGATGCTTGTGTTAGGGTGTTTTCCCACTGTGCAGTATCGACCGCTGTATTCTTTTCTCCAATCTGCGGATCACCCACAAAAAGAAAATTGAAATTCTTATCATTATCTCCTGTCTGAAAGCTGTAAACTTCAGAAATCGTTTCCCTATTTACCAAACGGTATACGTATTCCGTATCCGCCTGCAGATTTTCTAATATTGCCTGATTGCTGTAAAACCCTTCTTCACTCGTCTCTTTGATCGAAGCCTCTGCAATTGTATAATGTTCTGGAAAAGTATCGCCGCTTTTTGCAGCATATTGAACCTGACCTGCCTCTACAGCATCAGAATACCATGTAATATTTCTGGATGTTTCATCGGCACCAACAGTAAGGAAAGTGCTTCTGTTCTGGTACAGACTGCTCAGTTTCGGTCTCTTCCACCTCCTGTACTGCATCTGCCGGCTCCACCTTCTCTGTCAGTTTCAATTCTGACATTTCAAAATAAACATCTGTACTATCTTCCTGCCCTTGATGGATCTCCACGGCCAATATATTGGTTCCTTCTTTCAAACAAGAAAGGTCTTCCCATTCAATCGTACCTGTCTTTGGTTTTTCTTCGTCCATCCCACTATATTGAAGATTATCGGTAATCTCATCTGCATCAAAAGATGCGATTTTTGTCCCATTCAGATAAACAACCGCCGCATCATCATAAACGATACTTCCCTGCAGTTCCATGTTGTCTGGAACCTCAGACATCTCAAAGGTTGTTCTAAAAAAGTAAGCTTCTATATCCGTGTGTTCATCCTCTTTATACTGATCGAGTAACACGGTAGGTGTATATTCTCCCTCTAATTCCTGAAGCATTCCTTCTTTTGCACCAAATTTACCGCTGGAAGACTTCCATTCATCTGTTATCTCATAATTATCCAGTGTCCACGCAGTCCGTTCCGTAAGACCTTCTGCCGGATCTGTTCCATTATCAAGATATTTCCACTCTGTAGAGACATTTACCAATTCCGTGTGTTCTGCTGCATTTACTTCATACGCATAGCCGGCTTCCGGAACGATAACGGAACTGATCGTCATAATGACGGCCAGTATAGACGCATAAATACGTTTTCGCACTTTCATACCTTTGTTCCCTCCATCTTTCATTATTTCTTATCTATCTTTTCTTCCTCTATAGCCAATCGCGCATACCATAGCTGTGATCGGCACTGTCAAGATCACAGCACTGCTCCCTGCAATCCCCTGCACAACTTCTACTGCAAAAAAATCAGACGAGATCAATTGGTTAAATTGAATTCCATAGGAAATAAAGACAAGCAGTGTAGACAAAGAACCTCCTGCAAACGCAAGGATCAATGTATTTGTCATTGTCCCAATCATATCTCTTCCAATATTCATTCCAGATTGAAATAGTTCCCTTCCGCTGATTTTAGGATTTAATATCTGTATTTCATATAAAGCAGCGCCAAGGGAAACTGCTACATCCATCACTGCACCCAATGCTGCGACCATGATTCCAGCAAACAGGATTCCATTTAGCCTCATTCCTGTTGCTTGTGTAATCAATATCAGTGATTCCGTTTCCTCCATGCTATTGCCTCCCACCTTTAATACAAAGGATAGAAACATATAAATAATTCCTGCGGAGCAGCCTCCCAATGTAGAACTAAGCATGTTATAGACTGTTTTTTTCTCCAGCCCTCCAATGCAAAAACTTGTGACTATAGAACTGACACCCACTGTGAATATGGATGTAAAAACTGCTGATTTACCTTTATAAAGTGCCGGAAGCAAATAACAGACAACCATGATTAGAGTAAAAGCAAGTCCAAGACAGCTCTTGACCCCATGTTTTCTTCCTATAAAAATGATCAAGCATACAAATGCTGTAGCTACGAACCATATCCCTGTGCTTCTATCGTAATTGTAGACGGAATAAAACGATTCTACATTTCCCGGTCGGTCTGCACATACAATCAGCCTGTCACCTGTTTTCAAAATGACATTATGAGTAATACTGATGCCATTCTCGATTTCAACTTCTGTTCCCTTTTCCTTTCCTTCCAGAAACTTTACTCGTAAAAGTTGTGAACCGACCATATGCTCGTCATCAGCTTCATATAGTTCCAGTTCTTCTTTTACGACTGCTGTCACAATAGCTTTTTCATAAGTTATCCCTTCCGTATGGAATCTCTCATAATCAATATTTAATCTCATGAAATTCCAGACCAGATATATTCCTAATACGACAATCAAAAGCAACAGGGTAGTCTCTATGCATTTTCTTTTATCTTTCATTCATTTTTTTTACGCTCCTTGTCAATTCTCATACTAATTTTGGTCATTTTTTTGTTTTTGGTATAAAATCACAACAATTCAATATTAATTATATTGTTCTTATGTAAAATCCAAAACCCAAGATACGTAAAATCTATATTAAACACTCCATAAAAAAGATGTTCCTCATCGAACCACCTCTTCTTCGTCACTTTATTTTTTGTATCTATAATGTATGCATTTCCTGTTTTCTAATATCTATCTTCCCATTCTTCAAACATTTTTCCTTCTGCGATAACCGTCAAGGCCTGTATCGCAACCTCATATAGGATTTTCTCTTCTAATAGTCCCTCTGTCAGATTCTGATAGTCACCTGCCCCCTTTCCCGAATTGATGGACAAAAAACATTCGTTATAATGGAAAGGAAAGAGGACAAAGGAAATGGAAAACAAACGCAAAAAAGGGATAGCGCCGCCCCGATACGACGAGGCGTTCAAGGCCGGAGCATCCGGATGGTGACAGAACAGGGCCGTCCGAGCACAGAGGTTGCCAAGGAACTTGGTATCTGCATCGACACCCTGCGCAGCTGGCTGAAGGCCGCGGGTGTGCAGGCAGGTCAGGCAGACCGCCAGAACCGGGACAGCCGCCGGACACGGGAGCTGGAAGCGGAGGTGCGTGCACTGCGCAAGCAGCTGGCAGAGAAAAATGAGGTTATTGACGTGCTAAAAAAATCTGTCGGCATACTTTCCAGACCATAGAGGATAAATATCGGTACATCAAGGCCGGTCGCTCGGGAGTCTCTGTGGAGAAATTATGCCGCTTGCTGGAAATCTCCCGAAGCGGGTACTATGCCTGGCTTACACGCCGTCAAAGCCAGCGGGCACAGCACAATCAGGCGTTAACAAGAGAACTGGTATATTTGCACGAGAAATACCCCGCGCTGGGTCTGGACATCCTGTATCACATGTTGAAGGCTAACAATTCCTGCTCACGCGGGAGGGTCCACCGGTTGATGAAAGCCGCCGGAATCCACTCCATGCGCAAAAAGGCCTACAAAACCACCACGAACTCCCGCCATAGCCATCCCATCGTGCCCAATCTGCTGAAGCGTCAATTTTCTTTTGCACAACCGAATCAGGCCTGGGGAGGTGATATCACCTATATTCCCACCGGCGAGGGCTGGCTGTATTTGGCTGCCGTCAAAGACTTATGCACCAAGAAGATTGTGGGTTACGCCTTTTCCAGCCGCATCGACGCACAGTTGACCCTATCCGCGTTGGACATGGCTGTACGCCGTCGAACGGCCCAGCCCTGGCTGATTTTCCACAGTGACAGGGGCATCCGGCAAAGCATGTCCCGCAAAGGCGCCCCCTACGACAACGCTGTGGCGGAGAACTTTTTCAGCTGCCTCAAATGTGAACTGGTCCACCTGCGCCAATATGACTCCCGCCGTGCTGCTCAAGCGGATATTTTCGCCTATATCGAGGCCTTTTACAATACGCTGCGCCCGCATTCCGCCATTGACTAGCTCTCACCGTGCGCTTTTGAACTGCGGCTGCGTAATGCCTCTGTCGCCTGATCTGAGAGATTTTACGTATTACTGCGATTCATTCCGTTTTTCTGCGCTTTTTACTGTCTATTTTTTCGGGAAGGGCTCAATAGTAAATCCTTCCCTTGACATTGGACAGATTCGACATCTGTATAAATGAGTGTCTTGCCATAATATTCACGGCTGATACCACAGGCAACAGCAAGCCTTGTTTGTGTTACTCCGTATTCCTCACGCTTTTGTCTTAATTCTTCAATAAAGTTTTTATCATTCATTTTTAAATTCCTCCAATCAAAAAAGGCAACTACCATAATTGATAATTGCCTGTCATTAAAAATCTGTATAGAAAAAGCAGTCAATCCTAAGACTAACTGCTTTTTGTGTATGGATATAAAAATTGTTTCTAATCTTGAATAGGTATCCAAATTTCAATAATTGAATTATCACTATTCCAATGAAAACGATAATCGTATTTTTCAAAGTGTAGGATAATATCTTTTATAGGAATATACGATGTACTAGGAATAATTTCTTGATAAATCTTGCCATAAGTTTCTTATATTTTATCCATAGCACCAATATGCTCCACAACCCAATATTTATAAGACGGTATTTCTTTATACAGAAAGCCTCTGGGGTAATGGTTCTTTGGGGAATAGAACAGAAATAATAAAGTTTTCCATTTCTTCTTTCCATAAAAGCATATTTTACCCAATTTCCCGATTGTGAAAGATACGCTTTTTTCAAACTACTGTTAAACTTTCTCCAAACTGTGTACTAATCTGAATATTCTTTTTTGATAATTAGTCAGTTCTACTTCTTGCCCAATAACTGCAAATGCGTTTAATTCCTTTATAGAAAAATTTATCATTTTACCTTGTGAGCAGTGATAACGGTATAACTGTACGCATTTACCGTTATAATACAATTATCAATCGTTATATACCAGTTTTTTCCTTTTCTTGTGATTTCCGCATTAGAAAGGCTAATTTTTTCTTTGCACCATTCAATTACATTTTCTACATTCAAAGATAAGTTCTTTTTAATTCTAATAACGCCAAGTTCAGTTGTGTGAAGTCTTCCTAAGTTTTCCAGTAATTCATTTTCCATATTTTGATACCTCATTTTTCAGCAAATTTATTTGTATGTTTTATATCCCAATTATAACATTCTCATATCAGCACTACAATAAAAAATAATTAAGCACCAATAATCTTATTGAACATCTCCAACCGTAAATCTTCACACCATCAGTGTTAAACACTGAGCTGACAGCAATTACGACAGCTACCATAATTGATAATTGCCTGCACTTAAATTTCTGCAAAAGAAAACGACAATCAATTTCTTATTTTTTGAAATCAACTGTCTTTCTCATATTTACTATTCAATTTTCATAGTGATATAGGTACAATTTATATCACTACTGTAAAAATGCGGTTTTGCCTTATAAATACAGCATTTTCCGCTTGTTAGTGTATAGTGTTTCTTGTTTTTTGTGCCCCCCTTGTTAGATAACGGGGGCTTTGAACGGCTCGCTAACGCTCGCCCAACCACCAAAGTGAACCGCCCTCTCGCCAGCAAGCTGGCGTGGCGATATGTCTTACGACCGCCACCGCTGGCGGATCACTTCGGCGGTTCGTGAAATTTATATTCTATCTATAATCTTAAAATCTGCCTAACCAAAATGAAATGGAACTAACATATTAAGTATAACAGCAATAACAACTGCACTCAATATCATATACGTTGTCTCCCTAAAGGTGTTACGTTTTAAAGCTATTAATGCACCACCAAAGACTATCACTTCTAAAATTGAATACACATCAAAATAAATCCAACCATAAATAAATGTAAAATTAAATAAAATTGCAATTATTATTACTGAAAGTATAAAAGATATTTTGCTTTTCCCCTTAGCGTACCAACAAACAAAAGCTAACAATGGAGAAATGGCAGTAAAACCAAGCCAAATCATTGCATAATTTTTTGGAAAAAATCCAGCAACAAAATATGAATATAGGTAATAACTTGAAACCATTCCAATGAAAAATACTAACACATTTAATGATGCTCTTATGGAAGAATGACTATAAATTGCAATGTACAAAGCAATCAATAACCATATAGCAAAACGACCCAAAAAATTACTAATATCTAAATATTCAAATATAAATGGTAAAGTATTGCTTGCTGTAGTATCTAAAAATTGCAAAAGTTCCTAAAACTATTCCAAAACACAGTATAAGTATTGTATTTATAATTTTCCTAGTAATGGGTATTTCATTCTCTATACTCCTTATCTTATTCAAAAACTTATTCATAATGCACCTCTAGATTCAATTTTCCCTATCAAATGTTAAATATCTTGTGCCTTGGAATGTCAGCTGTCCTTTATCTCCCTCTGCAAGCACTCCGTACTCTGAGCCTGATACAGACAGCTCCATTCTATCACCACTATCTACTTGAAATGTCACATAATACGAGGTGCTGGAAATTGTATGAAATCCATGTGCTCCTGATATATCACCAGCGTTTGGTTGATTGTTATGCGTGGTATTCTGACGTTTTGCTACTATTCTTGCTGACACAGTTAAGCGAGGAGAATTATTGTTTTTAAACCAAGTAGCTATTCCTTTTACAAAAGTGAAAACAATTATTGTAAAAATCAGTATAAACATTATAGGAAATAACATTTCTATTAGATTAAACATTCTATTTTTCCTCCTTAATGAAATTCTATTTTTATTATACCATGCTCCTTTAAGCATTGTCATTTCTTTTCTTCGTTTAAAAAGTTACTTATCAGTCTAAAATAATTAGGAAAATGAAATAATTTACTGTGTTGCATTAACGAAAAAGAGATACCAACACGTTTATGTAGTATCTCTTAACCTAATAGTAATATTCTTTTATTTGCAAACAGGTAAACACAGGTTGTTCCTCAATATCCTTTAGTTTGGGAAACACCCGTTTCCCACTTGCTAATTGCTTTATCTGATATAAATAATTCTTTTGCAAGCGCTTTCTGAGTAACACCTTTCTCTTTCCGCAGCTCCGCCACAAATTTTCCAAACCTTTGCTTGTCAATTTCAAACATTTCTACCACCTCCGTATGCCAATTTTATCTTAGAACACACAAATTGACAATCGAACAGCTGGAGAATTGGCCATTTCCTCAGAAAATCCTCTTAATAATCAAACGTATGCTTATCCACCTTAATCGTAGTGCTGATTTTCTCATCTTTATAAGGCTTTCGGATTTCAATCAAGTTCAATACTGTATAGCCTTTTGAGCGTAAAAATTCTATCATTCTGTCATTATTGGGATGCACATAATTAAAAACGGTTTCCTGTCCCATTGACTGGGCAATTTCTTCTGCTTTTTGAAACAGCAAAGAAGCAATACCTTTTCTTCTATAATCATGGCTTACAAAAAGATGTTCTACCCATAAAACCTCATCTTCAATCCTGCATACAAGATATCCGACAGCTTTTCCATCCTCTTTTGCAACAAAAACAGGATATTGAGCTTTTAAAAAATAAAGCAAATCTTCTTTTCCTTCTTGAATATCCGGTCGAGCTTCTATGCCTTTATAAGAATTTAATTCCACTCGAAAGTCAGCAACTAACGTCGCTGTTTCATCTACATTATTTTCGTCAATCTGCAATATAACCAAAATATTTTTCCCCCTCAAATTATTCTGTAATCCACTTCTTAGACCACTCAAACAGAGTTTCTGACATCTTTTGAAAATTAGTCAGACCTCCGCTCTTTAATTCCAAGAATGTATGAACAATCACTTGCTCATCTGGCTCAACTATTTGAAGCAATTTTTTCTGTTGACAAACATATCTTCCTGTTTGTTTAAAACAGATTGCCTGTACAACAAAAGAAGCTGATTTATATAATCCTCTCAAAATTTCCTCACTTTTTTCGTACAGCATATTATGTACACAGCCATGATAGATATTGCATACCCCAATTTTAATTGCTCTGTTTACAGCAGCCGTATCAAGCAGTACCAATAATTCATCAAGACTTCCTTTGATTGGCTTTGTATCGTTATAAAATTGGAAAAGGTCAGATGGTTCCCAATGTAAAAGTTCTTGTTTTCCTGACAGGAAACCGCAAATCTGTTCTCGATTGGATAACGTATCTAACATAGCATTATATTTTTGAATATCCAAAACAGAGACTTCATCAAGTATTACAACCATATCAATATCACTTGTTTCCGTTGCTTCACCACGACCATAACTTCCCTGTAATCCGACAAACCATATCCGCTCTCCAAAGTTCTGGGTCAAGACTTGTAAAAACTTGTCTGTCCATGCAGAAATATCTATCAAAACAATCACCTCACGAATTTAAAAATTTATTTATTTCTGCCATTCTAGCACATCTTCTACTCTTTATCATTACTTCCCAAAATTTAAGGGCATATTGCTAAACACAATATACCCTCATAGCATTAAAACGGTGTTCCATCCAGATTATACGGTGTCACCTGATAAACATAATAATTCAGCCAGTTTGTATACAGATTATTGGCATGAGAACGCCACATAAGAAGCGGTTTGTTCTCTGCATTATCCTCCGGATAATAGCCTTTTGGCATTTCAATCGGAAGCCTTTACTCAAATCTCTCTTATATTCTCCGTCAAGAGTTACTCTGTCATATTCCGGATGTCCCATGACAAAAATCTGTCTTCCCTCTTTTGCCATAACCAGAAATACACCGGCCTCCTCTGACTCTGCCAAACTGTAAGTTCTTCACAATTATGAATGTCTTCGGCTGATACCTCTGTATGTCTGGAATGTGGAGCAAAAAACACATCATCAAACCCTCTTACTAAAGGAATTTTCTATTTTCACTTTTATGTCGCAAA
>ENA-OQDE01000830-OQDE01000830.1-human-gut-metagenome-genome-assembly--contig:-NODE-830-length-15239-cov-2.854089_pt1 | contig 15239 bp, 11 predicted proteins | sample MGYA00242768_ERZ504595 | MGnify/ENA primary metagenome ERZ504595 (study PRJEB26092, sample SAMD00036307) | human gut metagenome | host: Homo sapiens | study: EMG produced TPA metagenomics assembly of...
ACTGTGAATAGGTATTCCACTTTATACCATGCCTGAATCAATACGCTAAGGATACCGTAAGTCTTGCTGCCCGGTCCGGCTGCAATACGTTCGGCTACCTCTTTTTGAATCATTCCCGTACAGCAGGGGACGATATCTTTGTTGTCTAGCATCTTGAAAAAGATCTGGCTGGAGATGTTATACGGATAATTACCGGTCAGTACGAAAGGTGTGCCGTCGAATAGCCGGTGAAGGTTCATTTTCAGAAAGTCATCTTCGATGATGTGGTCCTCCAACGACGGATAAGCTTCGCGAAGATAGGCAACCGACTCATAGTCAACTTCTACGACCTTTATCAACCGGTCTTTTTTCACCAAAAACTGGGTCAATACTCCCATGCCCGGTCCCACCTCCAAAATAGGCAGTTCAGGGAAGGTGTCGACAGTATCGGCAATATCTTGCGCAACTTTCAGATCTTTCAGAAAGTGTTGTCCGAGAAACTTTTTAGGCTTTACTAATTTCATTTACCAACTAAATAATTACTTTTGCAGTCGACAAAGGTAATTCTTTTAAATGAAGAACGTACCACTATTTATTAAAAAATAAATGATGTGTCAGCGAAGCTAATGAAGAATTAAGGATGAAGAAACTATTAAAAAAGACGCTGAAACTGATATTACCGGTTGTTTTAGGCGGCTTTATCTTATTCTGGGTGTATCGCGACTTTGATTTTACAAAAGCGGGCGATGTATTATTACACGGTACAAATTGGTGGTGGATGCTCTTCTCATTAGTGTTCGGGGTGTTCGCGCAAGTCTTTCGTGGATGGCGGTGGAGGCAGACACTGGAACCGTTGGACGCTTTCCCGAAAAAGAGCGATTGCGTGAATGCTATCTTCATTTCTTATGCCGCCAGTCTGGTAGTTCCCCGGATTGGGGAAGTGAGCCGCTGCGGGGTCTTGGCGAAATATGATAACGTCTCGTTTGCCAAGTCGTTGGGAACAGTCGTTACGGAGCGATTGGTCGATACATTGACGATTCTTCTCATCACAGGCATCACAGTCTTGCTTCAATTACCGATATTCGTCACCTTTCTTCAACAGACCGGAACAAAAATCCCTTCTCTTGTTCATCTCCTGACTTCGGTATGGTTTTATATCATCCTGTTTTGTTTTATCGGTGTGGCGATCCTTCTTTATTATTTAAGAAAAACGCTGTTCTTCTATGAACGGGTGAAAGGCTTTGTACTTAATATATGGGAGGGGATTATGTCTTTAAAGGGAGTACGCAACATTCCTCTCTTTATTTTTTATACACTGGCCATTTGGGCGTGTTATTTTCTCCATTTCTATTTCACATTCTATTGTTTCGCCTTTACGGCACATTTAGGAATTCTGGCAGCATTGGTCATGTTTGTAGGTGGTACGTTTGCCGTGATTGTGCCTACTCCCAACGGGGCGGGACCGTGGCATTTCGCTATCATTTCTATGATGATGCTTTATGGGGTAAATGTGACGGATGCCGGAATCTTTGCCCTGATTGTGCATGGTATTCAAACCTTTCTGGTTGTTCTGTTGGGTATCTATGGCTTTGCTGCCCTGTCGTTCACTAACAGACATCGAGGGTGAAATTTTAGCTAAAAGTGTGTATTCTTAAATGTTTTTGCTGACGTCCTTTGCCATCTGAAAACTTTTCCATAACTTGGCACTGTTTAATTATTAGATTTAAAATCGTTTTAAAATATTTATTATGAGTACCATTCTTTCTTTAGCTCCACAAAACGTGTGGAAGCATTTTTATTCGTTGACACAGATTCCTCGTCCGTCAGGCACATGGAAAAAATAACAGAATTTCTTCTAGGTTTCGGAAAAGGTTTGGGTCTGGAGTCTTTTGTAGACGAAGCAGGTAATGTAATTATCCGTAAACCGGCGACTCCGGGTATGGAAAACCGGAAAGGTGTAATTCTTCAGGCGCACATGGATATGGTTCCGCAGAAGAACAACGATACTGTACACGATTTTGAAAAAGATCCGATTGAAACTTATATAGACGGTGACTGGGTAAAGGCAAAAGGTACTACTTTGGGTGCGGACAACGGACTGGGAGTAGCTGCCATCATGCCGTGCTGGAAGCAAAAGACCTGAAACACGGCCCTCTGGAAGCTCTTGTCACTAAAGACGAAGAAACCGGCATGTACGGTGCATTTGGCTTGAAGCCGGGTACCCTGAACGGTGAAATCCTTTTGAATCTGGATTCCGAAGATGAAGGTGAATTGTATATCGGTTGTGCCGGAGGTATGGACGTAACTGCTACCCTGGAATATAAGGAAGTAGCTCCCGAAGCAGGAGATATCGCAGTGAAAGTTACTTTGAAAGGATTACGCGGCGGACATTCGGGATTGGAAATCAATGAAGGACGTGCCAATGCCAATAAGTTGCTGGTTCGTTTCGTTCGTGAAGCGGTTGCCAGCTATGAAGCCCGTTTGGCTAGCTGGGAAGGTGGTAATATGCGTAATGCTATCCCACGTGAAGCACATGCGGTTATTACCATTCCGGCTGAAAATGAAGAAGAACTGCTGGGCTTGGTGAAATACTGCGAAAACCTGTTCAACGAAGAATATTCAGCTATTGAAACTCCGATCAGTTTTACGGCTGAACGTGTAGAACTTCCTGCCGGTGAAGTACCTGAAGAAATTCAGGACAATCTGATTGATGCAATCTTTGCTTGTCAGAACGGTGTGACACGTATGATCCTACTGTTCCAGATACGGTAGAAACTTCTTCCAACCTTGCTATTATAACGATTGGTGAAGGAAAGGCAGCCATTAAGATTCTGGCTCGCAGTTCAAGCGATAGCATGAAAGAATATCTGACTACCAGCCTGGAGTCTTGTTTCTCTATGGCAGGGATGAAGGTAGAGATGACAGGCGGATATTCCGGTTGGCAACCTGATGTAAATTCTCCGATTTTGCATGCGATGAAGTCATCCTATAAACAACAGTTTGGTGTAGAACCTGCAGTGAAAGTGATTCACGCTGGCTTGGAATGTGGTATTATCGGTGCTATTATTCCGGGATTGGACATGATTTCTTTTGGTCCGACTTTGCGTTCACCGCATTCACCGGACGAAAGAGCGTTGATTCCTACCGTACAGAAGTTCTATGACTTCCTGGTGGCAACTTTGGAGCAAACTCCAATGAAATAACGTATTTCTCTTTATATAAATATTCTCCTATTATATAATAGGTGACCATAGTGAAGGCACGGATGATATTTCATCTGTGCCTTTTTTTCATATTTATTGCAGCGTATATTACAATTCTGCTTTATAACAAATAAATTAATTGATGCAAATCAAGAAATATGCTATAAAACATAAATTTCTCTCTTTTTAGATCAATGTATAAACAAAGGTTGTATTTTTGTGTTGTAAAACATGTAATTAGGAGGATAACAAAATGAAAAGTTTAAAAAGATTGTTTAGAAAGATCGGCGAAGCCGATGTACATGTTTGGGGATATTCAACAATTAATACCAAACCAAACAAGTAAGTTTTATTTTTTAGTTTTCAGGAATTAGTAATTTAAAAGGTTTAAAGATTATGGCAAAGAAAATGGGTTCTTTAGTTAGAAAAATCCTTAGTGAAGTAGGTCGTAATGAAATGCTTTCATGGGGTACAGAATTGAGAAATGAGAACAAGTACATTAACTAAGTTAGAGTGGGGATACGTTATTAAATACGATATCCCCATTTTATATCTAAAATTTTATATAGAGTTGTTTTAGCTAACAACTGTGGCGGGGGATCTGTTTCAGTGTCAGTTCCTCCTTTAATTTCTGTGTTTGGGTACACTGTCTTTTGCCACTTGGGCTGGAATGTATCACATGCGAGTTTGGCTGATTTTACTATCACACCCTCACCGAAACACTTGAAAGCTTTGTTCATCGATGTTACAAAGGGTGAGGGTAACTGTGATTGTAGGTGAGGGTAATTTTTACTCTCACCCTACAATTATACCTGTAATAAGTGCTTAATAGCTGATTTATAGTAAGTTGTATGCTGATTTGTCTGGTACTAATACATGAAAGATGATGTATTTGTGTCTGATAACTGGCGTAATATTATCTGGAATAACAGGCTGAACGAGATAATAGATACGGATGAATTAATTGTATTCCGTAAGGTTTCGATTGGCTTCTCCATAGGGGAAAATCAGTTTCAAGCTTGTGAACAGTTTGTTTCATACGCTTGAAACACTTAGTTTCAAGGTATTAAACACTTAGTTTTCCGGTGTGAAACTGGTAGTTTCATTACTTGAAACTGTTGGTCTCAAGGCATAAAACAGCTTATTCACCGGCATGAACAAGCCATTTTATGTAGAGGTGCTGCAAATTATTGAGTGTCTTCTATGAATATGCCCGGATTCTTATAAACGAGACAGTGTGTAAGATACCTCTATCTTGCACGCATCTGCAACGGTATCTTGCACTGCTTCAAATACTTGTATATCAGTTGACTATCGCTGGTTTAGTGTAAGGTGCAAGATACTTTTGCATTTATGAACTTGTAAGAGATAGGTGAATCTTATTGCAGAAGATAAACTTTTCAATTAAATAATAAACCGAGTGGCAGTTTTTGGACTTTTTATTTTATTCCAGAGCGAGTTGATTAATAGGCTAATGTTTATACAATATGGTATGGGGCTGATAGCTTGATAAAAGCTTTTTTTAAGCTAAAAAGTACAAATCTTTAAACTTTATTTCCTTACTTTGTTATTTATAAGGAGTGAGACTTATAGCAAACTTAAACTAGAAAGATTATGAAAGTAAAGCAAATTTGTATGATGGTGCTGTTATGGTTGGGAGTGATTCCGGCGGTACAGGCACAAACTTTCGACAAATTATGGAAAGAAGTGGAGCAAGCGGAGAAAAAGAGCTTGCCTAAGACTGTGATAAAACTGACTGATGAGATTTATCAGAAAGGGGAAAAAGAGAAAAACTCTCCACAAATGCTCAAAGCATATACGTGGCGGATGAAATATCGGGAAATGTTGAATCCCGACAGTCTTTACGCTGATTTGAAAGGACTGGAACAATGGGTGAAACAGACTGACCAACCAATGGATCGCGCCATCCTACACTCTTTGATAGCGGGAATCTATGCAGATTATGCAGTCAGCAATCAGTGGCAACTCCGCCAACGGACAGAAATCGTAGACCAGACACCTGCTACCGATATGCGTGAATGGACAGCCAATATGTTCATCGAAAAAGTGCGGACAAATATAAAGGAGGCATTGGCCGATTCTGTATTGCTGCTCAAAACGTCCTCACGCGGCTATATTCCTTTTGTAGAACTGGGGGAAACGAGCGAATACTATCACCATGATATGTATCATTTATTGGCTTCCCGTAGCATTGAAGCACTGCAACGGGTGGAAGAATTGGGTAACAGGATTACTAATGACGGTACTGTGAATCCGGTCAAACAAGATATAATAGCTATTTATGGGAATATGATTTCCGCTTATAAAGCAACCGGATTAAAAGAAGGTTATGTGTTGACAGCACTTAACTACCTGGAATGGAGATGGAATGCTGATCGGAATATTCGACCTCTGCAGGCTAAGGGCGAACTTCCGGTACTGACGGGAGATACTTATCTGAAAGCTTTGAACACATTGAAAAGCAAGTATGCTTCCGAACCGATCTGTGCCGAAGTCTATTTGGCAGAAGCCCGGTATACTATTGGAAAACAACAGCAGCTCAATGCATTGCAGCTTTGCGATGAGGCAATCCGCCTTTATCCAGGCTATCGCAGAATCAATGCTTTGAAGAATCTTCGGGAAGAGATATTGGCTCCTTATTTGAATGTTAATGCATCCGATTTGGCTTTTCCGAACGAAGAGATAGAATTAAGGGTCTCACACAAAAATCTGGATGGTTTCACTGTCCGTCTTTATCAGGCGAAGAAACTGATAAAGGAACAACATTACGCTGTGCTTCGTCCGAAAGATTATCAGACGCAGGACACTGTGTTTACATTCAAAGCTCCTGAACTTGGATCTTACGTGATGCGTATCATACCGGATATTCGTGCGAAGAGAGATAGTGAAAGCAAGTTTGATGTAACACGTTTCAAAGTGCTGACATGCCGTTTGCCGGACAAACAGTATCAAGTGGTGACGCTGGATGGACAGACAGGGCATCCTATTCCCCATGCGAAAGTGACGATGTACAGTAATGACGAAAAAGTGTTGCAGGAGTTTACGACAAACGAAGAGGGTAAGGTCGTATTTCCCTGGAAATCCGAATACCGCTATCTGAAAGCTTCCAAGGTGACGGATACGGCAATGCCGAAACAAGGCATTTATGCAGGAAGTTACGGATATTACGGCGACGAAGATAAAGTGACTGAAAATATGACTTTATTGACCGACCGTTCTTTGTATCGTCCCGGACAGACTGTGTATGTGAAGGGAATTGCTTATTCTCAACAATCGGATACGGCGAATGTACTTCCGAACAAGGAATATACGGTGACTTTATTGGATGTAAACAATCAGGAAGTAGGGCAGAAGTCGGTACGTACCAATGAGTTCGGTTCGTTTACCACCGATTTCGCATTGCCTTCGGCCTGTCTGAACGGAATGTTTTCTTTGAAAGCGGGAAGAGGCCGTACAAGCATTCGGGTAGAAGATTATAAACGTCCGACATTTGATATCACTTTTGAAAAGCAACAAGGAAGTTACAAACTGGGTGATGAGGTACAGGTGAAGGGTAAGGTACAATCTTATAGTGGTGTGCTGCTTCAGGATCTTCCGGTGAAATATACGGTAAAGCGTTCTGCATACAGCCTTTGGCGGTTTGCGGAATCTGTGCAGATTGCTTCCGGTGAAGTGATGGCCAATGAGAATGGAGAATTCACGATACCGGTTCGTTTGCAGGAAAGTGACTCTTATAAGAATAATGATAAGGTATATTATCGTTATTCCATTGAGGCCACTGTTACCAATGTGGCAGGTGAAACACAATCTTCTACGGACGTGATTTCGGCAGGAAACCGTTCGTTGATTTTGCAGGTGGAATTGCAAGATAAGACTTGCAAGGATCAACCTTCGAAACAATGTTTAAAGTGCAGAACCTGAATGGACAACCTGTGGAGGTGAAGGGGAATTATTACTTGTACCCTGCCAAAGACAAGGACTTTAAGCAGTTGGAAGAGAAACCGGTTGCAACGGGAACCTTTACTTCTAATGAAGACATGACGCTCGACTGGAAGAATCTTCCATCGGGACCTTATGTGCTGAAAGCATCAGTGAAAGATAATCAGGGCAAGGAAGTGACTGCTGACACCAACACGATTCTTTTCTCTGTTGAGGACAAACGTCCGCCTGTAGAAACGACGATGTGGTTCTATGGTGCAAATACGGAATTTGATGCTGCCCATCCGGCCGTGTTCTGTTTCGGTACGTCGAAAAAAGATGCTTATGTGATGATGAACGTATTTTCCGGTGATAAATTGCTGGAGAGCAAGACGTTGAATTTGTCAGATACGATTGTCCGTTTCGAGTATCCATATCGGGAAAGTTATGGGGATGGTGTCTTTGTGAATCTCTGTATGGTGAGGGACGGACAGGTTTATCAGGAACAGGTGCGGCTGACCAAACGGATTCCTGATAAGACACTGACTATGAAGTGGGAAGTGTTCCGTGATAAATTGCGTCCGGGACAAAAGGAAGAATGGAAGCTGACGATTAAAACGCCGCAAGGACAAGCTGCTAACGCGGAAATGCTGGCAACGATGTATGATGCTCCTTGGATAAAATATGGAATCGGCAACAGAATTTCCAAATCTATTATAACCAGATTGTCCCATATTCTAACTGGATGAGTGGATATTCCGGCAATAATTCATTCAACTACTGGTGGAATACGAAGAGTCTCAAAGTGCCATCACTGGAGTATGACCATTTTGTGATGCTATCGGACTATTATAATAATGGAAGAGATTTGGGTGAAGTAATAGTGAGAGGATATGGCTCGACGAGAAAGTTGACGGTGACAGGTAGCGTTTCGACATTGGACGTTGCAACTTTAAGGAGTAATGCGCCAAAGATGAAATCGGCTATGGCTGCTGATGCCATGACTAATGTTGAATTTCAATCGGAAATGATACCCACGGGAGAAAAAGCGGATGAGGCATCTGACAACGAAATGCTTCCCGAAGCATCTGCTGACTTGCGTACCAATTTAGCAGAAACAGCATTCTTCTATCCTCAACTTCGCACCAATGAACAGGGAGAGATCTCTTTCTCATTCACGATGCCTGAAAGTCTGACGCGTTGGAACTTCCGTGGATATTCTCATACAAAGGGAATGTTGACGGGAACATTGGATGGCAAAGCTACCACAAGCAAAGAATTTATGCTGACTCCTAATCTCCCTCGTTTTGTGCGTGTGGGTGATAAGACTTCTCTGGCAGCTTCTATCTCTAATATGACTGGTAAGCCGCAAGCCGGAACGGTCAGTCTGGTCCTTTTTGACCCGATGACAGAGAAGGTTATCAGTACACAAAAACAGAAATTCAGCCTTGCTGCCGGAAAGACAATGGGTGTGGACTTCCAGTTTATCGTTAGTGATAAATACGAAATAGTGGGATGCCGGATGATTGCCGACAGTGGTACTTTCAGCGATGGAGAACAACAGTTGCTTCCGGTTCTTAGCAATAAAGAGCATTTGGTGGAGACACTTCCAATGCCAGTGCGTGGAGAAGAAACCCGTACTTTCTCACTCGATCATCTGTTCAATCAACAGAGTAAAACAGCCACAGATCGTAAACTAACTGTTGAATTTACAGGAAACCCGGCTTGGTATGCCGTTCAGGCATTGCTTCATTGAGTCTTCCGACAAGTAATAACGCTATTTCCTGGGCTACTGCTACTATGCCAATACATTGGCTTCGTTTATCATGAACAGTCAGCCGAAGATCAAAGCGGTATTTGAAAGTTGGAAACTGCAAGGAGGTACGAAAGAAACGTTCTTGAGCAATCTGCAAAAGAATCAGGAAGTGAAGAATATCATTTTGTCCGAGTCTCCCTGGGTACTCGAAGCACAGACGGAAGAGCAACAGAAAGAGCGCATCGCCACCTTGTTTGATTTGAATAACATCCGTAGTAATAATATCGCAGCTTTGACTCGATTGCAGGAGTTACAGAACTCAAATGGGGCATGGTCCTGGTATAAAGGAATGAACGGGAGTCGATCTGTAACTACCTATATCGCCGAACTGAATGCCCGTCTGGCTATGCTGACAGGTGAGAAATTAAGCGGATCGGCTCTTTCCTTGCAACAGAAGGCTTTCGCTTACCTTCATCAATCAGCTTTGGACGAGTATAAGGAAATCCTGAAAGCACAGAAAGACGGTGTGAAGTTTACTGGCGTTTCGGGCAGTATTCTGCAATATTTGTATCTCATCGCTATTTCGGGAGAGCAGGTACCCGCAGCCAATAAAGCGGCTTATACCTATTATCTTTCTAAGGTAGGAGATTTGCTGACTTCTCCTTCGATGGATACAAAAGCGATTGCCGCCATTGTGCTTGATAAAGCCGGACGCAAGAAGGAAGCGCAGGAATTTGTCGCTTCTCTGAAAGAACATCTGACGAAGACAGATGAACAGGGAATGTTCTTTGCTTTCAACGAGAATCCATATACATGGGGCGGAATGCAGATGCAGGCTCATGTAGATGTGATGGAAGCGCTGGAACAGACAGGTGGCAATACCGATACAGTGGAAGAAATGAAACTTGGTTGTTGAAGCAAAAGCAGACACAACAGTGGAATTCTCCGGTAGCTACTGCCGATGCGGTATTTGCATTGCTGATGAAGGGCGCTAATTTACTCGACAATCAGGGAGATGTACGGATTGTGATTGCTAATGAAGTGCTGGAAACTGTTAGTCCAAGTAAAACGACTGTTCCTGGATTGGGATATATCAAACGTTCTTTCACACAGAAGAATGTGGTGGATGCCCGCAAGATTGAAGTGGAAAAGAGAAATCCGGGTATTGCCTGGGGAGCTGTGTATGCAGAATTTGAATCTCCTGTGAGTGATGTGAAACAACAGGGCGGTGACCTGAATGTTGAGAAACAGTTGTATGTAGAACGTACGGTGAATAACGTCCCTCAATTACAGCCTATTACAGCCAAAACGGTTCTTCAGGTAGGTGATAAAGTCGTTTCCCGTTTGAGCATCCGCGTAGACCGTCCGATGGACTTTGTACAGTTGAAAGATCAGCGGGGCGCTTGTTTCGAACCGATCGGCAGTATCTCCGGTTATCGTTGGAACAACGGGCTTGGCTATTACGTAGACATCAAAGATGCATCGACTAATTTCTTCTTCGATCATTTAGGAAAGGGTGTATACGTGTTGGAATATAGTTACCGTGTCAGTCGTGCAGGAACTTACGAAACAGGTTTGGCAACTATGCAGTGTGCTTATGCACCGGAATACGCTTCGCATTCTGCTTCGATGACAATTATTATTAAATAGTTCCGGCAGGGGATTTTTATTCTCACCGACGAGCGAGGCGTTCCTCACCGATGAAGAGGGTGTTCCTCACCGAGGAAGGCATCCTTCGTCGGTGAGGAACTTTTTTCTTATAAACAGGGGCTTACAAGGACTGCTATTAAGTAAAGTCTTTTCCCAATCTGTGTTAATCTGTGTAATCTGTGGTGAAAAACTCATCTAAAACCCCTACATTTGTGCACCAAAATAAAAAATATCGCATGAAACGTAGTTTACTATCTATATTATCTTTACTTACTGTCGCTTTGGCAGCCGTTGCCCAACCTCGTATCTCTTCAAATAAAGAGACACATAACTTCGGACAAATTGAGTGGAAACGTCCGGTGACAGTGGAATATACCATCACTAACACGGGAAACCAGCCATTGGTACTGACCAACGTCACAACCTCTTGTGCCTGTGCCGTGGCCGACTGGACCAAAGAACCGATTGCTCCGGGAGGAAAAGGAGTCGTAAAAGCTTCTTTTGACGCAAAAGCGTTAGGACATTTTGAAAAGTCGATAGGAATATATAGCAATGCCAGTCCGAGCTTGGTCTATCTGAAGTTTACCGGTGAAGTAGTGCAGGAAATAAAAGATTATACAAAGCTACTTCCTTATACAATCGGAAATATTCGTTTAGATCGTGATGAGTTTGCTTTCCCCGATGTCTATCGCGGACAGCAGCCTTCATTGACCTTTGATATCGCCAATCTTTCGGATCGTCCTTACGAACCGGTATTGATGCATCTGCCTCCTTATCTGAAAATGGAAGCGGAACCCAAAGTCTTGTTGAAAGGCAAGAAAGGAACTATCAAACTGACGCTGGATGCAAGCCAGCTAAAAGATTACGGATTGACACAGACTTCTGTCTACCTTTCCCGTTTCTCCGGTGATAAGGTGAGCGAAGATAATGAAATACCGGTTTCGGCCATTCTTCTTCCCGACTTCTCACGTATGACGGAAAAAGATTCTTTGAACGCTCCTGCCATGCACATTTCGGAAACGGATATTGATCTTAGTATCCCGTTGATAAAGAAGAATAAGGTAAGCCATGATATATTGATAGCTAATTCCGGAAAGACTCCGTTAGTCATCAGTAAGTTGCAGGTATTCAATTCATCGGTAGGAGTGAGCCTGAAGAAGACAGTCCTTCCTCCGGATGGAATGACGAAGCTCAAAGTAACTATTCGTAAGCGTGACGTAGGTAATAAGAAGCATCATTTACGTATCCTGATGATAACAAATGATCCGTTACGCCCGAAAGTCGAAATCAATATCAAAACGCTAAATCCTATGATTATGGAACATCCTGAAAATAGTGAAGAATATAAGGGGCTTGTTGTCAATAAAGGCATTGAGCAACCCTCATCTGTGAATCCCTACTTAAAGCGGAAACCTAAGAAACGCCAGCTTTCAGTAGCAGAGTTTGTAGAAGGTATCGTAAAAGGTGATGTCACTATATTGAGTCAGGCTGTGACATTGGTTGAAAGCGTAAAGCCTGAACATCAGGCTGTCTCACAAGAAATCATTGAGAAATGTCTGCCATTTTCCGGAAATTCGATCCGGATTGGTATCAGCGGCGTTCCCGGTGCGGGAAAGAGTACATCCATAGATGTATTCGGTCTGCACGTGCTCGAAAAGGGGGGTAAACTGGCGGTATTGGCCATCGACCCTAGCAGTGAGCGTAGTAAAGGCAGTATCTTGGGAGATAAAACCCGTATGGAGCAGCTTTCCGTACATCCTAAATCGTTCATCCGCCCTAGCCCGTCAGCCGGTTCTTTGGGAGGAGTGGCACGCAAAACACGTGAAACGATTATTCTTTGTGAGGCTGCCGGATTTGATAAAATTTTTGTGGAAACAGTAGGAGTGGGACAGAGCGAAACGGCTGTTCACTCGATGGTTGATTTTTTCCTGTTGATTCAGTTGTCCGGTACGGGCGATGAACTGCAAGGGATTAAGCGTGGTATTATGGAGATGGCGGATGGTATCGTTATCAATAAGGCCGATGGAGATAATCTGGAACGTGCCAAGTTGGCTGCCACTCAATTCCGTAATGCATTGCATCTGTTTCCTGCACCTGAATCCGGATGGATTCCCAAAGTATTGACTTACTCCGGTTTTTATAACCTGGGAGTAAAGGAGGTCTGGGATATGATTTACGAATACATTGACTTCGTAAAAGAAAACGGCTATTTTGAATATCGCCGCAACGAACAAAGTAAATACTGGATGTATGAAAGCATTAATGAACAACTTCGTGACAGCTTTTATCATAATCCGAAGATTGAAACAATGCTCTTAGAAAAAGAACAGCAGGTATTGAAAGGTAACCTGACTTCGTTTATAGCTGCAAGAAGTCTGCTCGATACTTATTTTGAGGATTTGAAATGAGACTTTAAATGATAATAAGATTCTGATTCTTAAAGAATACATTTGGCATAAGCGGGTAGGAAACGTTCAGTCTTTCTACCCGCTTGTACTATTAATGAGGCTTTTCTGCTTTTTCAAGATCAGCTCTCGATTTACTTTGAGTTACAATATATACTCCCAGGAATACAAGTGCGATAGCAATCCCTTTCTCCCAGCCGAAACTTCCGATGCCCATCGCGATTGCCGCAATCGTAGCCACGATGGGTTGCATATAATTGTACATACTGACTACCGTAGGACGGAGCAGCCTCTGTGCAGTCATAATGCAGAGATACGCGAGGAAACTACCTCCTAATACGACATAAAGTACCTGTAGAATGGCGACAGTGGAAATAGAAGTCCATTGAATCGTAGAAATATCATAATAGGAGAACGGAATGTAACACATCGAAGCATATATGAACATCCATTTATTAATCGTTACTGCCGAATATCGTTGAGACAATCCCTTGAATACAGTCAGGTATATGGAAAAACTGATTTGCGCAACGAGACAAAGCAAGTCACCAATCAGGCTTCCATTTCCGTTGCTTCCTGCCTGGCTGCTCATAATGAGAATGAGCGCTCCCATAGCACCTATAAAAATTCCCAGTACTTTTTTATTTGTCACCGGTTCTTTTAAATAGATAGCTGCTACAACCATTGTTACAATCGGTAGAGTGGTAGTTACGATAGAAGCATCAATAGGAGAAGTCATAGAAAGCCCGAAGATGAACACTCCTTGATTGAATACTAGCGCAAACAGTGAAGCAAAGAAGATTTTCAGCATATCCTGATGGTTCACATGTTCCTGTTTGCAAAATATAGAAAGTAGCCAGAAAGCGGCTGCTGCTCCCACCATGCGGAACGTGGTAACTGAAATAGCTGAAAACTCTTGAAGAGCCGACTTACCGATGGGAGACATCAATCCCCACATGACGTTGCTGAAAGTGCAAACAGATGACCACGCAGATTTTTACTTTTGTCCATGTTGATATTGATTAATCTACAATTTTTTTATATGAATAACAGTCAAACAGAGGAAACGGTTGCAAAGGTAGCTTTTTATTCTTATATTTTCCCAATCTAATATATTAATAAACGGACGTTATGGTTTCAACAAAACGAAGTCCGGTATCTTTTTATTGTTGTCAAAATGCTTGATTTTAGTAAACTTTTGATAGATGACTAAAAAACTCTTTGAAAATTTGCATCTTTTGATAAAACAATTACTTTTGCAACATCTCGCTAAGCTGTAGGAGGGCTGGCGAAATTTCAGAAAAGCGTTTTTAGTAGTCGTCTTTAACTTTTTTTTGAGCTTAAACGTAAATATTTCTGTATTGATAGATCTGGTTTTGTCTATTAAAGAGTGGTATGTGTACTTAAAAGATGAAGACGAATAATGAAACAAATTCCTGCGCTTTTTTTGTATCTAATGAACAGGTTGAATCAGTGGAATTTATAGACCGGAAAAACAGTCCATATGGGTATACTTGGTTTTATTGTTACGCTCTTTTGGGGAATACTGGCAGGAATTGCAGTAACGATTCTTATCGTGTATTTGATAAATGAACTAATGGATACCCCAAAGTGGTTGGTTGGATTGATAGGACTTTTTCTTCTCTTCTTTCTTTCCAAATTGTATTTCATAGAAATGTTTATACAATCCTTTAAATTCAAGCAGTTCCTGATGAGTACCTATTTCCTTTATCTCTCCATTTTCCATTACTACTATCTTATCTGCATTTATTATTGTTGATAATCTATGAGCAATTACAAAAGTTGTTCTATTGACCATAAGCTTATCTAAAGCATCCTGTACCAGTCTTTCTGATTCAGTATCCAAAGCAGATGTAGCTTCATCCAGTATCATTATTTCTGGATTTTGTATAAGAGCTCTGGCAATAGCTATTCTCTGTTTCTGTCCTCCAGAAAGAAGTACTCCTCTTTCTCCTACTTCTGTTTCAAACTTATTTGGAAGTTCCATTATAAAGTCATAAGCATTCGCCATTTTAGCTGCATTCATGATTTCATCTTCTGTCACTCCATTTTTCCAAAAGCTATATTTGTGAAATAGAGCACTGAAAAGAAAACTTCCTGAGGAACTATTCCTATATAATCTCTATATTTTTCAATGAAATATTCTTTATATCTATACCATTTACTTTTATAGCACCCTCTGTAGTTTCATAAAATCTAGGTATAAGATTTACAAGGGTAGTTTTTCCACTTCCACTTTTTCCTACAAGAGCTATAACCTCTCCAGCTTTTACATCTAGATTTATA
>ENA-OQDE01000832-OQDE01000832.1-human-gut-metagenome-genome-assembly--contig:-NODE-832-length-15223-cov-1.448264_pt1 | contig 15223 bp, 22 predicted proteins | sample MGYA00242768_ERZ504595 | MGnify/ENA primary metagenome ERZ504595 (study PRJEB26092, sample SAMD00036307) | human gut metagenome | host: Homo sapiens | study: EMG produced TPA metagenomics assembly of...
ATGCCGATGGTTCAGCTCCCCTGGCCTCCATTCCCTTCTCCATGGCCGCCAGGGCTATGAGACGGGATGCCAGGACAGTGCCTGACCGCCCACTCCGCACAGCAATACATTTTTTGTCATCTTATATACCTCGCTCTCCAAGCATCTTCCCTGTCCTGTCCGTCTGAAGCAGGACTATTTAACCGTTTCAATGGCGTCTACGGAACAGATCTGGCTGCACAGGCCGCATCCGGTGCACAGGCCGCTGTCTATGCGCACCATATCCCCGTCCAGCACCAATGCGGGACAGCCAATCTCATTGATGCAGGTCCGGCAGTTCACACATCTGTCCTCCGCAATCCTGCACGTCCGGAAGCTTTTTATGATAGCCGCACAGGGGGACTTGAAAATAATGGCTTTCACGCCCTTCATGGCGGACAGCTTAAGCACGGCGTCCACACACGCATTTAAATCCAGCGCGTCCACTGTAACGGTATTCTTTACGCCAATGCCCTCCAGCACCTTTGTAATGTCCACTTTCTCCACTACATTTCCCATCATGGTGCGGCCTGTACCGGATGGGGCTGGTGGCCTGTCATGGCCGTGGTGGAGTTGTCCAGGATGCACAGGGTCAGGCTGGCCTCATTGTATACCGCATTGACAATACCTGTGAGACCGGAGGCAAAGAAGGTGGAATCTCCCACAAAGGAAAAATACCGTTTGTCCGGCTCCACCCGCTGCAGCCCCTGGGCCATGGTAATCCCGGCGCCCATGCACAGGCAGGTGTCCACCATATCCAGAGGCTTTGCATTGCCCAGAGTATAGCAGCCGATATCGCCGCAGTAAACTCCCTCTATGGGCGCCGCGCCCTCCCCCAGGCCTTCATTTAACTTCTCCATGGCTCTCTTTACCGCGTAGAAGGATGCCCGGTGGGGACATCCGGCACAGAGTACCGGCGGACGCACCGGCAGCGGCGGAACCGGCAGGGCTGCTTCCGGCTCCGCTGCACCGCCTTCCAGTCCTTCCAGATACCGGATATAGCTTCTCCCAGATACTCTTCCAGAACCCTTCTGACAGACTCCACGGAGTTTTCACCGGCGGTCTGCACTTCCCCTGTAAGCTTGCCCTTTACTTCCAGAGGCAGATGGTGCCTGCCGCTAAGAAGCAGCAGCTCCTGTTCCAGAACCGGATCCAGTTCCTCCACAGCCATCACCTGGTCCAGTCCTTCTGCGAATTCCAGAAGCAGACGCTCAGGCATGGGATTGGGGGTGGATACCTTAAGCACCCTTGCTCCTCTGTATCCGTTCAGGGCTTCCATGACAAACTCATAGCTGATGCCATGAGTGATGATGCCCTTGACCGTGTTTCCCTCTTCCCTATGCAGCAGGTTGAACCTGTAGCTTGAAAAGTCCTCCCTATAATGGGATTGCGCGCCTCAATCATCCTGTGGTTTGCATGGGACAGCCTGGGGAAAATGACCCATTTGCCGGAATCCTTGACAAAACCCTCTGGCGCCGGAAGCTTGACCCGTTCCTTAAGCTCCACGCTGGCGCATCCGTGGCATAGCCTTGTGGTAGGGCGGAACAACACAGGAGTATGATATTTCTCAGAATATTCAAAGGCATCCTTAATCATCTCGTATGCCTCTTCCGGAGAGCTGGGATCAAATACCGGCAGCTTGGAAAACTGGCCGAACCTGCGTGTATCCTGTTCTGTCTGGGAAGATATGGGCCCCGGATCGTCGGCCACCACTACCACCATGCCTCCCTTTACCCCCACCATAAGCCAGGCCTCATCAGAGGGTCTGAAGCCACATTCAGCCTACCTGCTTCATGGTGACCATGGTCCTGGCTCCGGTGTATGCAGCCGCGGCCGCCACCTCCATACCTGCCTTTCATTGACAGACCACTCTACATAGATATCTCCGGGATTATGCTTGGCCACCGTCTCCAGTACTTCCGTCGAGGGTGTTCCTGGATAACCGGAAACCACCTTAACTCCTGCCCGGACAGCGCCCAGGCCGATTGCCTCATTTCCCATTAAAAATGATTTGGACATTCCCCTTCTCCTTCCCAACCGTGTTTTGTTTGTCAGATATACGTTCAGACAGGCTTTAGACCCTTCTGATCCCATACATTCTGTTATGTTTTGGTATCATTATACGCAAAAAAGGCCTGTCCTTTCAAGAAAGGACAGGCCTGAATCCCAAAATGCCTGTGATGCCACCTTAACTTTTTAATACGCTCTCAAACATGCGCGGTACAACGGTACGGTACATGCTCTGCCCTTAACGCAGGCCTGCGGTCCGGATACTTGGCGCGTAAGCTGTCGGCTGACGGCCTTTCCCCTTTCCCTCAGCGGTCCATTTGCCGGCCGGCTGTTACAGGGATTCCACCATCCCCTGCTCTCTGTGAACGCCCTCTACGGTTTGATCTCCGCTTCAACGGTTTATTTCAATCCCCATCCTGAGTATAGTACGGCTCAGAATACCCCAGCAGACAGGCTGCTGATCAAGATTCAGCTTACTAGATATTATACAAGTTTTCCCGCAGATGTCAAACATTTTTTAGCCTGAATCTACTGATCATTGGTAAGCTTAAAGTAATCCAGAACATAAAATACCAGACTTAAAATCATGCCTACCACGCAGGCCAGCACCATACCGGTAAGCTGCACATTTCCAAACTTCACGGCAATTCCCGACAGACCCGTGACAAATATGACTGAGGTAAGGGCCAGATTTCTGGAATTTCCGTAATCCACCCTGGAATCCACCAGAATACGCAGACCTGAGGTACCAATCATACCGTAAAGCAGGAAGGAAATACCGCCGATAACAGGACCGGGTATGGTGTTGATAAGAGTGGAGAACTTGCCGATAAAGGAGCACACAATGGACAGCACGGCCGCTCCCGCAATCACGCGCACGCTGTACACACGGGTGATTGCCATGACGCCGATATTCTCTCCATAGGTGGTGGTGGGCACAGAGCCTATCAGTCCTGATATCATGGTGGAAAAATTATCTCCGAACAGGGAACGGTGAAGACCCGGATCCTTTAACAGATCCCTTCCCACAATCTTGCTGGTGACCACCTGGTGTCCGATGTGCTCAGAGGTGATGACCAGGAGCACCGGAAGGATAATCATGATAGCCTCCAGATTAAACTTAGGCGTGCTGAAATTAGGCAGGGCAAAAACAGGAGCCGCTGCCACCTCGGCAAAATCCACGATACCCGCGGCAAGGGCAGACGCGTAGCCCACAATGACCGCTATGAGGATAGGGATAACCGAGAAGAACTTTCTAAACAGGATGGAACCAAATACAGCGGTTCCCAGGGTAAGAACAAACACAATTGTCTTTCTGGGGTCCAGCACCTCGTCCAGAAGCCCTGCATTGCTGGCAGCTGAACCGGAGAGCTCCAGTCCTATGAGCGCCACCACCGGGCCCATGGCTGCCGGCGGAAGGACCACCTCAATCCATTCTGTCCCGAATTTATATACAATAAAGGCCAGGATACAACCGCAGAACCCCACTGCCACGAATCCACCCAGGCATATTCATATCCGAAATTACTGATGACCACGCCTGCCGGCGCCAGAAATGCAAAGCTGGATCCCAGATAGGCCGGGGCCTTTCCCTTTGTCACTCCGATAAAAAGCAGAGTGCCCACACCGTTCATAAACAGCACCACAGCCGGTTTATGCCAAATATAAACGGCACCAGGATGGATGCGCCGAACATGGCGAACATGTGCTGGATGCTGAGGGGTACCAACAGGTTAAAGGGTACCTTGTCCTCTACTTGAATGATGCGTTGATTTTCCATTGTTTTCCTCCTTTGTTGTCCACTTGTTTCATACTCTGTTTCCTGCCGCGCGCCTCCGACCTGAGCGGTTATGTCCCCGGCTTTATCTTACCCCTCTCAAACACCGTTCGCAGATGGAGAACGGATAATCCCATGACAGCTCCTTCCCGCAGGCTGAACATTTACGGGTGTAGCTGGCACATTCTGTCCTTAAAATACGGCTGATTTCCTCCTCTGTGCTGCGTCTCTCCTCGGCCAGGTTCTCGGCTGAACAGGAAGCCCCACCTTTCTGGAGAACTGGAAATAAAGATCCAGCATCTTATAGTAGCTCTCTAAATCATACAGGTCCTCTCCCGGGCTGTAAGGAAACTCCAGTTCCGTCACGTCACGGTATTCCCTGCAGTAATCCTTCCACAGGTCCATGACCATCTTATTGTCTATGTCAATGGAACAGGTGATGAGCTTATAAATTTCCTGCCGGGAGTATTCCCCCATATCATCCCGGTGTACATGCTCAAAACTCATATACAGCGCCAGCAGCTCGTCCACCTCCATCTTCTCATAAATGGAAGGCGTGTCCATGCCGGCCCATATCTTAAACCAGCGTATCAATCTCAGCAGGAAGGTTGAGAAGCTGCTCAGGGAATCCCACATATGCCTTCATAATAGGCATGGGCATTCTGGAAAGACCGTCCTCAATGACCTCCGGCTCGTCGATGGCAGCCACGAATCCCTCGTCGTAAAGACCGTATCTTCCGGCCCGTCCGGCAATCTGTTTTATCTCCTCCGGATTCAGGGTACGCTTATTTACCCCGTCAAATTTGCGTGTTTCCACAAACACGATTCTGCGTATGGGCAGGTTTAGCCCCATGCCGATGGCGTCAGTGCTGACCACCACCTCTGTCTCCCTGGCCAGAACCTGCGCACCTGTTCACGCCTGGTGGCGGGAGGCAGGCTTCCGTAAATAACGCTGCAGTGGATTCCCTCGTTCTCCAGGTGGGCTGCCAGGGCCAGCACTGATTTTTTGGAAAACACAATGAGGGCATCGCCCTTTTTTAAATCCTGTTTCAGATTATAGGGCTTTTTCTCCATGGTCAGCCGGGTGTTCCGCTTATGGCGCACCACCCTGTACTGGTCGCCGCACCGCTTAATCATCTGAACCACAATATCCTCTGCCTCGGGAGCCATGCACAGGTGGATTTCCTCTGCCCGAAGCCCCAGCACTGCCCTGGTCCAGTTATGTCCGCGGTAGGGGTCGGCTATCATCTGGCACTCGTCCACCACCACGATATCGAAATATTCATGGTCGTTTAACATCTCTACGGTACAGGACTGGCAGACCGCTCCAGGCACCTCCAGCGTCTCCTCGCCTGTGACCATGGAACAGGACAGGCCCTCTGTGTTGAGCTTGTCATAGACCTCCAGGGCCAGCAGTCTTAACGGCCCGAAGTAAGCTCCATGCCTGCACTCCTTAAGACGCTCCAGCGCGTCGTGGGTCTTGCCGCTGTTGGTAGGTCCCACATGAAGGATGAACCTGCGTTTCATCTCCCTGGCCCCTGGGTATTCCTGCTCCGGCTTCTGTTTCACAGACTCCAGGATCCCCTTCTTGATGGTTTTCGGAATGTAGAACAGCTGGTATGCCCTCTCCAGAGAATTAGTGAGGAGATAACGGCGGATGCCCTGCATCTTCAGCACCTGCTCCAAATCCTCAAGGGACAGGCCGTTTACATATTCCAGGTCCTTTCTGGCAAGGGCTTCACAGAATTCGTTCATCTGACGGCAGCCGGACTCCCACTGCTCCAGGGCAGGCCCTGTCAGGTGTCCTTCCCTGCGCATGAGATAGGCGCACACCTTTGACAGCATGGCGTGGACATCGCTGAGTTCGTTGGACTTCACCAGCGGCTTCAGGTTGGCCTCGGTCAACCGGCTCATGCGTTTCCTGAGTTCGGCACCTGTCATGGCCCGGTAGCGTTTGTTCACATTCCCAAAGAACAGGCCCTGGTAATATTCCGCCAGATACTGCTCGCACTCCTTTTTTATCTCCATGGATTTCCTCTTTCTTCCAAATATTCGTAAAAGCAGCCAGACGCATATGTTTCCATATCCATCTGGCAGCACATTATACCATGGTTGTATCTACAAAATGTTCAAACCCCGATATACCATATTCTGCACACACGCTGTTGATTCCATCCACGATTTCCTCCCGTGAGTAATTGGCGGTGTAGAGTTCCTCATCCTTCAGCTGGTTGAGGTAACAGTATAAAACGTGAGGGCCATCTCCAGACAGTCCAGGCTGTCCGTGTCCAGCTCGTCGGTAAGAAGGTTCTCCGCGTCATTGATATTTCCCTCATCCACCAGATCCTTAAGCCGCTTATATACGGTCAAGGTCCGTATACTTGTCCTCATCCTCGGGAAGGTCATAATCAATATCGCTCTTTCCAAGAACCAGCCTGGCAATCGCCCTCACCAGATCGCTGATTGTCCTCATAACATAATCGTCCTGATATCCCATGTCATTTCATCTCCTGAATTTAGTGGATTCTGTTTTTGCACATTTAAACTTAGTATAGTTGATAACCTTTCCTCCGTCAAGCAGTCTGTGGCCACAATGATGAACCAATGGCAGATAGGGACCTGACTGCCATGCACCAAAGGTTTTGCGGCACATACGCTATCCTAAGACTCAATCTGCCCGACTATAGGCAGATTTTATATTTCAGGAGTGACTGGATGGAACACCCACATTTATCATCGCTTTTACCGGTAATGAACAGACCGGCAAGGAGGTCTTGTTTAAAAAGCTCACCGCCCAAAAGGGCCCTGCTATGCCTTCCTGTATGCGGGACATGTCCTGCCCCCATGGTGATTTTTCATATGACAGCCGCCGCTATAAGGCAGTGAACCTTCCGGAGTCCTGTCCCTCAGCTCCCCGTCAGAGGAAGCCAGCTGCACGGCATCCTATCTCTGCTCCGGACACCCGGACGCATTCTGGTGATAGGCCACGCGCTTCATCTGGAAATCCTTCTGGGACTTTAAAAGAAATCCTGAGTCTTGGACCGGTCAGGGACTCCTCCATTCCCGTTGTCCTGTGTGTCAGCCGCTGTGAAGAAGCCAGACGGCAGGCATCCGCATTGATTTTTCACTTCTCCACGATGTACTCCAGATTCCGGTCGTCCCCCTCCACGGATACGGCAGGGAACAGATGGACGACTTAAAAGCAGCCCTCCACTATGCTCTCCAGCCCCATCACAGGCACGATTTTCTCTACGACTGTCTGGACTTTCTCCCTGCCGCCTGGCTCATGAGTGCATGATGCCTGAAATAAGCCGTCTCAGGGAAAAAAGCGGAATATAAGCCGGAAGCAGGATGGATCCGAAGAATATGTGAAGCGCTGCTGCTATTGCTCTTAATTGGACTTACCGCCTGTCTGTCCATCCGGCTTACAGACTGTCTCTGGCCGTTATTTTTTGAAACTGAAACCGTCCTGTGGGCCTGGGCAGAATGGTTTGGAATACCTGCCTGGCTGGCTGCCCCATGTTCATGGTGCATTTCGCGCCGTGTCATGCACCATACTGGTAATGCTCCCAATGCTTTTTCTGCTGTTTCCCCTGTTGGGTTTGCTGGAAGGATGCAGCTGCTTTCCCTGGGCCGTATATCTGTCAGACCTGCTGACAGAGTTTTTTTATTGAAAAACCTTGTAATACCGCCAGCCATTACAAGTCATACGGTATCTTTTCCACCCTTTTCTCAAGTACCGCAGATCACACCATTCCGGTCCTTGACAAGGCAGCGGCAGCAGCTGTCCCGTCCGGCATTCTCATATGGTTTCTTGGCAGCATGGCATATGCCGGACCGGAAACAGGTTACGGCACCCTACTGTTTTCGGATATAGCCGGAGGGAACCTGTTAACTGCCATCACACATTTTCTTGAGCATCCGGCCCGTCTCCTTGGACTGGACGGCACCATACTGGCTGCTTTTATCCTGGGTATTTTTTCCCATGGAATGGCGCTTCCCGCATGATGATGATATATCTGAAAACAGGAGGAATCCCTTCCCCTTCATCCCCCTTCATCCTCGGACAGGTGCTGGCAAATCACGGGTGGACCTGGCGCACTGCCCTGTGCACCTGTCTCATGGCTCTGACCCGCTTTCCAAGCATCACTGTCTGTCTGAAGATGCGCAGAAGCCCCGGCCATACTCCGTACTTTTTTGGGGGGCGGCTGCTGGTATTCATTCTCGGTATCACCCTGTGCTTTCTCATAGCTTTGACAGGCAGAATATCCGGTTGACACCTGCGCTCCCATCATAATGCAGCAATCCCTTTCCCTCTCATAAAATCATTCCCCGGAATATGGCCCTGCCCTAGAAATATCTTCCAGTGCATGTCCCCCATTTTCTGGGGATTCTTTCTTGACTGCCGTGTCTCCTGAGCCTATAATGGAACTAAGCAAACAACAGGATACATATATGGACATTCAAAAACGCAGGACATTTATCATCAGCTTTATTTACTTTGGAATCATAGGTGTGCTCTGCTATATAGGGTTAAAGAAACTCCTTCCCATACTGATTCCCTTCATGGCCGCCATGCTATTGCAGCCATGCTGGAACCGGCAGTGTCTCTACTGGACAGACACATGAAGGGCGGAAAGGGCGCGGCCGCCGCAGTTGTGCTGCTGGTCTTTTATGGTTCCATTCTGACAATCATGTGCGTGTCTGGCAGCCAAATCCTGTCATCCATCCAGGAACAGGCAAAAAAGCTGCCGGGCATCTACAGCCAGACCATCGAACCAGGTCTGTCCCATTTCTTTTCCCTGTTGGAAAACAGTTTCCCCGGACACAGCATCCACATATCAGCCTTGGACAAAGCCTGGAACGTTTCATGGAAAATGCTTCTGTGGGCATCTCCTCCGGACTGCTTGGGTGGGGCGCCTCTGCCATAAGCGGTATTCCTGCCCTGGTCCTTGATTTTGTCATCGCTGTGATCGCATCCTTTTTCCTGACAGGCAATTACAGGGAGACGCTGGATTTCCTGCTGTATCAGATTCCTGATGACAGACGGCAAATGCTCTTACAGGTACTTCTCCATATCCGTAAAGTCGCCTGCCGGCTTCTGCGGGCTTATGCGCTCCTGATGCTCCTGACATTTACGGAACTTTATATTCGGTTTCCTGGTGCTGGGCATTCCGGCCGGATTCACGCTTGCCTGCATCACCTCGCTGGTGGATATTCTGCCGGTCCTTGGCACAGGCACCGTGCTTCTTCCCTGGGCATTCATAGCCTGGACGACCGGCTCCGGAAGCCTGGCCATGGGTCTTGTGTGCCTGTATCTGCTCATAGCAGTGGTCCGCCAGACCCTGGAGCCCAAAATCATCGGCCATCAGATGGGCCTGTCCCCCATAGCCACCCTCCTGTGCCATCTTTGCAGGCGGCAAGCTTCTTGGCCTGACCGGTATATTCCTGTTCCCCATAGCCGCCACCGTACTGGCCGAACTGCACAGCGGAAATAACCTCCCCGCCCAGAACCAGGTTTAACCTGCAGCATCCCACCAGGCAAGAACACAACCATACCCCAAAGGCAGGTGTTGTATATGAAGTTCTTCCATAACGTTACAGCCAAGATTGCGCCGGCATTTTCCTCTAAAGCCGCATTAAAATCCACCGCCCCCCAGAACAAGGCGCCTGAAAGGACAGAAAAGAAAGTCCGTTCTTTTAGATTTTTTGCAGCCGGCCTGGTTCTGGCCGCTGTCTCCGGCCTGCTGGGACTCTGTGCCCGGACAGTGCCCGGGTTCGCCCAGTTTTACTCCGTCACCGTGTACCCGCTCCTGGCCGGTACATTGGGACGGTTGTGCAGCCTGTTTCCATTTTCCCTTTCCGAAATCGGGCTGTATTCCCTCTGCCTGTTCTGCATATGCTACATGATTCTGCATATCAGGCAGCCTGTTGTGGTGTTCTCCCGTGCCTTTTTTCTTTGCTGTGTCCTGTTATTCGTGTTCACCATAAACTGCGGCATCAACTATTACCGGAACCCCTTTTCCTATGAGGCAGGCATTGCCGCAGAAAAAACCTCCACCGAGGAGCTGCTGGCCGCTGTGCCGTTATCTTACAAACCAAATCAACAGCTCTCTGACAGAAATAGACCACTCCGGCGAAATCCTGGACGGCCTCTACCCGGGACAGACCGAGGCAACCCCCGCGCCATCAGCCCGGGAGCTTTCAAAGCTTGGAAGGACGGCAGGGCAGCATGGTCCGGCTGGGCCAGTCCTACCCCCAGCTGGAGGGTTATTATCCCTATCCAAAGCCTCTTATCAACTCCAGACTGCTGTCCGTGCAGCAGTCTCTGCGGCATTTATTCCCCTTTCACCATAGAGGCAAACTACAACAGGGAAATGCCTTACTATAACATCCCCCATACCATCTGCCATGAATTGTCTCATCTGAAGGGATTTATGCGGGAAGATGAAGCCAACTTCATCGGATACCTGGCATGTATCGGCTCCGACTCCCCGGACTTTCGCTACAGCGGCTATCTGACCGGCTGGGTCTACGCCGGCAATGCCCTGGCCAGGGTGGACCCCGAAAGTTATTATGACCTTTATACAAAGCTGTCCCCTCAGGCCGCTCAGGACCTGGCCTGGAACAACCAGTTCTGGGAACGCTTTGAAGGACCTGTGGCAGAAGCCTCCACCCAGATGAATGACAGATATCTCAAAGCCCACAGCCAGGAGGACGGCGTCAGAAGCTATGGACGGATGGTGGATTTGATGCTGGCATATTATAAGGACCAATTAAGGGAGGATTAGGTTAAATCCTCCCTTTCCGCTTATATGCCGTCCTCCCCTCCCAGTCCCCTACTTCCTGCTTGTGGTTCATCATCAATGTCTCCACCCGGTACAGATGGTTGTACATGGATTCATAGGCGCGCTCGCCATTCATATCCAGGATGTTTTCATATATCTGTGTATGGTATGACACCACCTCATCCCGTGGAGTAGTGTATTTCAGGGAAAGGAACTGATGGTTGGCTGTAATATAGGGTATTGCATCCAGGCAGTCCACAAGGAGCTGGTTGTGGGATGCCTTTGCTATAGCCTTATGAAACCAGGCGTCTGCTTCAAAAAATGAATTGTTCTCCTTTGCCTTCAGCTTACGTATCTGGTTAATGCTGTCGAACAGAGCATTCTGAAGTTCTTTTATATCATCTGCCGACCGGTTCTGGGCCGCCTCTCTGGCTGCCTGGGATTCGATAAGTCTTCTTAGTATAATTGTCTCCTTTAATAACGTAACATTTTCCATAAAAGGTGTTCCATAGGATGTGTCTGACAGGGTGCTGCCGGATGATATCACCACGGTCCCGGAACCCGCCGATGTCCTCACGATTCCTGCGTCTGCCAGCTGTCTTAAGGCTTCCCTCACCGGAATGCGGCTGGTATCATAATAGTTTGCCAGTTCCCGCTCCGTGGGAAGCTTCTGATTTGTCCGGTATTCTCCTGTTAATATTCGTTTCTTTAGATCTTCTAATATGACCTCACTCAATTTTTGTCTTGCCATCAATTCGCCCCTCCCGGTATATTTTTAATCCCGCATACATGTATTTTGGTATATATTATACCATTATATCTCTTAAATTCATACCAATATTTATATTTTATACCAATATATCATCTTATTTTGTATAACTTATATACTATCCGGTCTTTTTATCTTTAATATATTGATTTTTTATACAAAAATATATATGCTTTTGGTATAAAAGCGCGCGAAAACACATGAAAAGGAGATACAATGTACAGGGAATTTTTAAAAGCAAAAGATGATTTCTTAGCCGCCGCATCCCGCACATACGAGAGCAGGATTCAAACCGGAACCGGCGGAAACCTGAGTGTCCGTATTCCGGGAACTGACCTGATGATTGTCAAGCCCAGCGGATTTCCTACGGGCAGTGCAGTGAGGAGAATATAACCATAACTGATTTCCAGGGAAACCTTCAGGAGGGTCTGTACAAACCCACCAGGGAATCCACCCTTCACGGCAACCTGTATGCCCGATACCCCAAAATAGGAGGCATTGTACATACACACAGCCCCTATTCCATCCTCATTTCTCTGAATGACAGACAGCTGGAATTAATCACCCTTCATTCCCAGCTCAAATTGAAAAAACCGGTCAAGGTAGTGGATGTCACCACCCAGGCCGTAACTCAGGAGGAACTGCCTAAGGTGTTTAAAGTTCTGGATACAGAGCCGGAGACCGCTGCCATCATCTTAAAGGGCCACGGCATTGTCGCCATATCGTCCAGTGCAGTGAAAGCAGGGCAGATCGCCGAACTGATTGAAGAAACCGCTATGATTGCGTGGGAACAGAAAAAACTCAGAAAGTAAAGGAGAACAGATATGACAAACTATACCATCACACCTATTAATACAGGATTCACCAACACAAGCAAGGGCCAGTACTTATATCACCACAGCGTACACAAATTCTATGATGTGGAGGGCTTTGTAAAGCTCCCTGTCACTGTATTTCTGGTACAGGGCGGCGGAAAGAAAATTATGATCGATACAGGAATGTCTGATACAGAAATTGCCGGAAAATATCACCATCCCGGCTCTGTGCAGCCAGAGGGTTATGCTGTTTATGAACAGCTGGAAAATCTGGGAATCAAGTGCAGTGAGATAACGGATATTATTTTTACCCATCTCCACTGGGACCATGTCTATTATCTGGACCGCTTTGTAAATGCTGATCTTCATGTCCAGAGAACAGAATACCAGTTTGCCGTAAATCCCATTCCTCTTTACTATAAATCCTATGAGTATCCGGTTCTGGGACTGAAACCTCAGTTTGACGGCAGAAGCTTTAAGCTTTATGACGGGGAGGCAGAGATTTTTGACGGTATCAGCGTATACCCCACCCCAGGACATTCCGTTGGTCATCAAACCGTTGTGGTTAATACCAGCGAGGGGCAGTATCACTGCTGCGGCGACCTTATCTTTACCTATGACAACCTAAAGCCTGTACCGGAAATGCATTATGACATCACACCTCCAGGACGCTTCTTAGATATCGTGGATGAATGGAACAGCATTGTAGAACTGAAGAAACGGGCAAAGAGCCAGGAATTCATCCTTCCAACTCACGCGCCTGAGATGATTGAAATTGTAGACTCAAAAAGAGTGTACGGAAATTAGGAGGCAGCATGGAACACAACAGAATCGCCCTGATAGCCTCTCTTGATACCAAACTGCAGGAAACCTTATATGCCAAACATGAGATTGAATCATGTGGAGGCCAGGGACTCATAATTGATATCAGCACCAAAACCCTGGTGGACGCCGGCGATGCGGTGGGGCCTGCCGATATCCTGGCCCGTTACGGGATGACCTGGGAAGAATTCGGTCCCTTAGATAAGGCCCAGAGTATCGAAACCATGTCAAATGCCCTGACCGCAGTCATGCCTGCTTTGTATGCGGAAGGGTTATTTGATGCCGTCATTTCCATCGGGGGAGGACAGAATGCCCGGATGGCTGCCGCGGCCATGAAGTCCCTGCCATTTGGCGTACCTAAAATTGTGGCCTCTTCCCTGCCTGCGGCAGAAGAACCATGGAACAATATGTGGGAGACAAGGATATCATGGTCGTCCACACGGTTGCAGACATTTCCGGGCTTAATTATACCACAAAAACTGTGATTCACAATGTCTGTCACGCTGCCCTGGGCATGCTCCAACACCAAAGACAGGTGACTCCTGATTCCCGTAAAAAGATTGCCGCAACAATGCTTGGAATTACATCCAAAGGCGTTGAGGGAGCACTGCGCCTCCTGCCTGACGGCACTTATGAAAAAACCTGCTTCCACGCCAATGGCGTAGGGGGGCGCTGCATGGAAAAACTGATTGAGGAAGGTGCCTTTGACCTGATTGCGGATATAACACTCCACGAACTTACCTGCGAAGTCCTGGGCGGGTATTGTACCGGTGCAAACAACCGGCTGGAGGCAGCCGTTAGGCATCACGTCCCTATGGTCGTCGTGCCCGGTGCCCTGGACATGCTTGATTTCTTCATTGACGAGGACGGGCGGGGATTACCGGATGATATTGACCGCAGAAAGAAGGTCTATCACAATTCAAGTATCGTCCACACCAAAATTTACAGGGAAGAGGCAGTAAAGCTGGCCCGCGTCCTGGCCGGGCGCCTGAACAAAAGCACTGCCCCTGTAACCCTTATCCTGCCGGATGAAGGCTTCTGCGAGGCCGCGGCCAAAGGCGGTCCCATGTATGACCCGGAGGTGGATGAGGCCTTTATAAGCACCATCAAGCCACTTCTGGAACAGCATATAAAAATTATTGAAGTAAGGGGTAATATCAATTCGGACAGCTGTCAGAAGGCAGTTGCCGCAGCTATAATGAATCTTGTATAGGAGGGTGGATTTATGACTACAACCATAAGCGTTGCCGGTTTGTTCCTGGCGCTGTTCCTGCTGGTATACCTGGCATTTAAGGGACACAGCGTAATAATCATCGCACCAATCGTTGCCATGGTAGCTGTAATTTTTTCTGCCGGCTTTGACTCCCATCTCATGGCAAATTATACGGAAGTTTATATGACCGGTTTTGCAAACTACGCAAGGAACTATTTCCCCTTGTATTTATTTGGGGCTGTCTTTGCGAAATTAATGGAGGTAAGCGGGTATGCGGATGCCATCTCCCATCTTATCGCCAGCAGGCTTGGCAAGGAAAGAGCTATACTGGCAGTTGTCCTGTGCTGCGCAGTCCTTACATACGGAGGCGTTTCCCTCTTTGTGGTAACCTTCGTGGTTCTTCCCATAGCCATCTCTCTTTTCAGGGCGGCCGACATCCCCAAAAGGCTGATTCCAGGCTCCATTGCCCTTGGGGCATTTACCTTTACCATGACAGCTCTTCCTGGCTCTCCCCAGGTACAGAACACCATACCCATGACCTACTTGGCACGGATGCATTTGCCGCTCCGGTCCTGGGCATCATAGCCGCCATCATGATGTTCTCCCTCGGCATGATCTGGCTTAACTACCGGCCAAAAAGGCAAAACAGGCTGAGGAAGGATACGGGGACCATGACGATGAAAAAAAGGAGATATCTGAATCCGATCTCCCCGGCATCATCCATCCTGTTATTGCCTTCCTCCTGATTGTAGCGGTCAACCTCTTATGCTCCAAGGTCATATATCCCCGTCTGAACACGGCCTATCTGGAACAGTACAACACAAAAATCAGCGCTGTCTCCGGCAATTGGTCCGTCCTGATTGCATTGCTCGTTGCCATCATTTACCTGATTATAACCGGTCTGCCCCGCTTTAAGGCATTGAAGGACAGCCTTAAGTCAGCTGCGGGCAATTCTCTGATGCCCCTTATTAACTCCTGCGCAGTTGTGGGCTTTGGCTCCGTAATTAAAGG
>ENA-OQDE01000835-OQDE01000835.1-human-gut-metagenome-genome-assembly--contig:-NODE-835-length-15167-cov-8.202660_pt1 | contig 15167 bp, 17 predicted proteins | sample MGYA00242768_ERZ504595 | MGnify/ENA primary metagenome ERZ504595 (study PRJEB26092, sample SAMD00036307) | human gut metagenome | host: Homo sapiens | study: EMG produced TPA metagenomics assembly of...
TCGTCGGATATTCGACGCCGTTGAACGTCCAACGGTGTTCCCCGCCACGGTCTTCGTTTCGGTGGCTTCTGGTCACCTGACCCTCCTTGCGGTAGGTCAGGTGTTGCAACGATCACTAGAACCCGCCCGGCGTCTCTTATCGTGGGGGGGGGAGATGCACGAACTCGGAGCGGAGTGAACGGCTACCTCCGATGACACATGGGGCCACTCAAACGAGTGACAATTACGAGTTACGACGGGAGATGACAATGTTCCGCAAGGCTCCCCTCAGTCACCTTCGGTGACAGCTCCCCCCAGGGAGGGGAGCCAGATTAGCGTCAGCGTGTGGAGGCGCGGGCGATGACTTGGGATTCGGTGGTGAGCAGTTCGGGTTTGGTGATGCTGCCATCGATGCGTCCGAGGATGCGATTCACTGCCGTGGGAGCTGTCCAGTCAAGGCGGGAATCCATGGTGGTCAGCGGAATCTGCAGGTAGGGGGCTTCCTCGTTGTTGTCGAAGCCGATGACCTGCACCTGCGCGGGCACCTCATAACCAGCGGTGCGCAGAGCGGTCAATGCGCCGATGGCCAACTGATCGTTCAGTGCGATCACACCGTCGAATGGCACGCCGGAATCAATCAGTCGCTGAGTCACGCGAGCGCCAGCGCCGATGGTCCAATCCTGATCGGTGTTGCCAATCAGATGAGGATCCAGCTCAAGCCCACGGCGGCGCATTTCTTCAATGACACCACGCAAACGCAGTTGTGCGTTGCCTTCCACAGCCTGCAACAAAGCGGCCGCGTCATAGTCGTCTCGTGCGCCCACTACAGCGAGGCGAGAAGAACCTCGATCGTATAGGTAGCCTGCCGCTGTTGCTGCGGCGGCAACATCGTCCGGAGTCACGTGGTCGGCAACACCCCATGTGGTTCGGGCACCGACAATAACCAGCGGGAAATCGACCTTCAGGTCTTCGGGCGAAATATCCTCCACCTCGCTCATGGAGAGAATCATGCCGTCTGACACGGTGGAGTTGAAGTTCTTGAGCAGGTCACGCGCTCCTTTGGCCGAGCCCTCTGCATACGTGGTGACGTATACGGAGTAGTCGCGCTGACGGGCGGCCTCGATGGTGCGGTTGGCCAACTCGGCCAGATATGGCGGAATCAGCGAAGGCACGGCAAGGGTGATGAAACCGGTGTGATCGCGGTTGAGGTTACGGGCGGCCACGTTGACTCGGTAGCCGAGGTCCTTAATGACTGTTTCAACCTTTGCACGGGTTTCATCGGTCATACGCCGGAGCCATTGATCACGTTCGACGCAGTTTTGAGCGATACACCGGCGCCTGAGCGACATCGCGTAGCGTCACTCGACGCTTGGCTGTTTTCTCGTCGCTCATGCCACACTCCTCTATCCGGACAACATTGCCATTCTAGCGCGGTTTAGCAGGACGTTTTAGCGATAAGAATGCGTTGCGGTTCAGCGTATATCCAACGGCGTCAGTCTCGCAACGGTGGGCGATGATGGGATCACCTTCCACACCGTTGACGGCAACGGGCTGCTTCGAACGGTTCAGATAGAAATCGAAGCGGATGGTACCGTCTGAGGATTGGCGGATGGTGTGCAGGATGCGGGGGTCATGAGTCGTGGCTGCTGCGGTCGTAGTTGCGGCGTTGATCTCTCCCCCACCCGGCCTTTGGTCGGGAGCCCTTTCGTCGGAGGGGGCTGTTGTGTTGAGTTCCTTGAGCAAGTGGGTGATGTCGTGGCGGCCAAGATCGCAGCCCACGTAGATGGCGGCGCTTGGCCGTGGGGGTGACTGGTGATGGCGGGGACGCCGTCGAGCTCCCAGTCAGCAGCGGCTGTACCCACGTACGTGGCAAGCACGCGAGTGTCTGGAGCGACCGAGGTCACGTCATTCTGCCACAGACGTGTCGTGAGTCCATTCGACAAACCGATTTCGGCCGGTTCGTCTTCGGCTTCTTCTCCGAGGATGTTGAATTCTTCGGAGCGGATGCCGAGCATGTCGCGCAGAAGTCCGTTGCCGGCGCCGGGGTATCCGCCGAGACCGATGTGGAAGTGTTCGTCGATCAGCCGGTGGCATAGCCGACGATGACCGTACCGCCGTTTTCGGCGAAGTCCGCGATGCGACGGGTATCCTCGTCGGACAGGGCGATCACGGTGGGCAGCACGATAGTCTGGTAGCCGCTCCAATCGTAGGCGAGCGGGACCACGTCCGCGCGCGCTCCGGCATCGAGATATCCGCGATACCAGTCGCGTACGTCATGCCAGTGATTGAGTTTCATGCTGGGCAGGGTCTCGGAGCGAGTGGCCCATTCGGATTCCGCACTAAACAGAATCGCCGTGTCCGCGCGCTTCAGTTCCGTGTCTTGCACACCCGCGTCGGACAGCGTCTTCAGCGCGGCGCCGAGTTCGCACACTCCTCGAAACAGTTTCGTATCGGAGCCCGCGTGGGGCACCATCGCGGAGTGGAACGCCTCGGCACCCGATGCGGATTGTCTCCATTGGAAGAAGTTGATGGCGTCGGCACCCATGGCCACGTGGGCCAAGGAGTCGCGCATGAGCTCGCCGGCGCGCTTGCGCGTGTTAAGCGGCTTCCATTGGACGGCGGAGGTGGAGTGCTCCATCACGTACCACGGCTTGCCGAGCGCGAGCGAGTCCATGAGCGCGTCCGAGCAGGCGAGTTCGTCCAGATGGGATTCGCCTCATGGAAGTAGTGATCGTTGGACACGAAGTCCACTTCGTTTGCCCATTGCGCGTAGTCCATGGTGCATTGGTCGGTGGAGACCATGAAGTTCGTGGTGAACGGCTTGCCGGGGCAGATTTCTTCGATGGCGTCGCGTTCGGCCTTGTAGAAGTCGAGCAGCATGTCGTTGCCGAACCGCTCGTAATCCAACTGCTGGGGCGGGTTGACCATGCTGTCGCCGCCCATGTGGCGAGGCAGCAACACCTCGTCGAAGCTGTTCACGTGCTGGGACCAGAAGGCCGTGCCCCACGCTTCGTTCAACGCGTCGACGGTCCCGTATTTGGCCTCGCACCACGTGCGGAACGCGGCCAAGGCGTTGTCGGAGTAGTCGTAGCGGTTGTTCCAGCCGTATTCGTTGCCCATGTGCCAGGCCGTCACGTATGGATTGTCCTTGTAGTGTTCGGCAAGTTTGCGGCACAGGCGCAGCGCGTATTCCTTGAGCACCGGGCTTGTGGGCTGCCACGACTGGCGTGAGCCGCATTGACCACATGGCCGTACCGATCGATTGGCAGCACCTCAGGATGACGCTCGTACAGCCACAACGGGGCCGTGGCAGTGGCCGATGCCAGGTCCACGGCGATGCTCGCCGCGCCGAGCTTGTCGATCACGTGGTCAAGCCACTCGAACGTGAACTCGCCCTCGCGCGGTTCGATCTTGTCCCAGCTGAAGATGGCGAGGGCCACGGTGTTGACGCCGGCTTGGACCATCAGGCGAATGTCCTCGTCCAGTGTCTCCTCGGGCCACTGGTCCGGATTGTAGTCGCCGCCGAACGCGATGCCACGACCGGATTCAGTCAGCAGGGACGGCCACCTGAACGTTCTACGAGTAGTCATATCAATCAAGTCCTTTATTGTACCGGCTCATGGCCGATGCTATGTTGCTGGCGGCGGCCGTTGCTGCGATGACCTTCTTGGTGTTGCGCATGTTATCTCCTCCTGAGCCGTTGGGATTGGTCGTGGCTTCGGGACTTTGGACTTACCTTGGGCCTGGGTTCCTCGCCTGCGATATGCTCCGCTGACGGTCTTTTTTGGGGTGTTTTCTTTGGTACACCCGTGTACCAATATCTATGATGATACACCCGTGTACCAATTTGTCAAAATCAAGCGACACGCCTGATTTCCCGCCAAAACTCGCCACCTCGGGCACACAGAAGAATCTTCAGCCTCCGACATCCACAATTCCGAGAGCGTTCACATTCGTGGATGTCCAGCGCCAGACGGAGCCAGTTCGGCTAGTATGAATAGGCACCACCATAGCTGTATTGAGAGGAAGAGCACATGGCGGGACTGTTTCGGACTGCTTCCAAGCAGCCCAATCCTTTAGGAACAGCCATACGCACCCGCGGATCAGGAAAATATACATTCGGACTGGCTTTGAGTGCGGGTCTTGCCGGATTACTGTACGGCTACGACACCGTCTCCATCTCCGGTGCCATCGAATTCCTGCGCGCCAGATACGGGCTCAGTACTCTCATGGAGGGCCTCGTCGTTTCCTCCATCATGCTCGGTGCCGTCATCGGAGCGGCCACCGCCGGATTCCTTTCCGACCGATTCGGCAGGAAACGTATCCTTATTATCGGCGGCGCGTTCTTCCTCGTTGCGGCTGTATGGAGTGCGCTGACGATAGGTCCCATAGCGCTTATCGTGGCGCGCGTGGCCGGCGGCTACGGCATCGGCCTGACCGCCGCGCTGGCCGTCACATACATCACCGAATCGGCTCCGGCCAACATCCGTGGTCTGCTCGCCTTCTCTTATCAGCTGCTTGCGGTTTGCGGTATCTTCCTGACCAACGTCATCAACTACATCATCGCCTCCCACGGATCAAACGACTGGGATATCGCCACTGGATGGCGCTGGATGCTGGGATTAGGCGCGATTCCGGCCGCCACCTTCCTGCTGGCTATGCGGAGGGCACCGGAAAGCCCACGATTCCTCATTCAGATAGGCAGAACCGATGAAGGTTTCGCGGTGCTCGAGCACATCCTCGGCACCGAACGCGCACGCCTGCGCACCGATGACATCCAAGCCTCGGTCAAACTGGAAACCGAGATGTCGCACGAATTCCATGATTTGTTCCGTCCAGGCCTGCGACGGGCACTCGTCATCGGCATCTTTCTCGCCGTGTTCAACCAGTTCATCGGCATGAACGCCATTTCCTACTATGGGCCGGTGATGTTCTCGGATCTCGGGTTCGCCGGGGACACTCAGTTCCTCGCGGCCGCCAGCGTAGGCGGCATGGAGCTGGTGGCCACCGTGGTAGGCATGTACCTGATCGACACGTTCGGCCGTAAACGTCTTATGGAAATAGGCACCGGCATGATGTGCGTGTTCGCGCTATGCATTTCGGGCTCGTATTTCATGGGCAATTCGCTGCTGACGCTTATATTCGTCATGGCGTTCACCATATCGTTCGCCTTTTCGATGGGACCGATTCCCTGGATTGTGATTCCCGAGCTCTTCCCCACGTATCTGCGCGGTCGCGCCACCGGATTGTGTGTGATGTGTCTGCTGTTCGCCAACTGGATCATCGCACAATTCACGCCGATGATGATCGATGGATTGGGCGGCGGCATATCGTTCGCGATTTTCGCGGTTCTGGATCTGATTTGCCTGTTCGGCATCGTGGCGTTGGTGCCGGAGACAATGGGACGCACGCTGGAGGAAATCGAGCATCTATGGCAGCCGAAAACCGATTTGGCCTACGCAAAATACGCGCTGAGCACGGCTGATGCGAATATCCGCCACGCGGAAGCCACGCTGCGTCGTATTGAAAACGAACGTCAGCAGGCATTGGGCATTATGGATGCGGCTGAGCGGCTCGCGCTGCGGCACAGCAGAAGATTTTCGCCATAGAGACCGCCAAAAGGGTCGAGGCAGAACGGCTGGAGGCGCAGCGCGCTGCCGAGGAAGCCGCCAAGCAGCGGCGAATATGGCTGCAGAAGAAGACACGGCAGCGACCGTCTCGGAAGTTACGACGGATGAGAACGTGCCGTGCTTATGCGGCGTACGAGGGGCGCTGTTCTGGTTGGTAAGTCATCCAGTAGACGGCACGACGGTGAGTATACGGACGGCTCTGCGAACGGCCCTGCGGATGGCTCTGTGGATGGCTCCGTGACTGACTCTGCGGATGGTGCGATGCTGGACGGCGCGGCGGCCGAGGCAGCGGCCAGCGCAGCAGTCGCGGCCTTGGCCGATTCACTGCCCGACGATCCATCCACGCTGGCGAATCGGCCGACTACGCGCAGTGGTGCGGATGATACAGATAGCGTTGATGCCGCAGATGCCGTTGATTCCGCGAATGACGCGAATCGAAACCGCAAGCAGACAAATGCCGTGCAGCCGGCACATATGGCCTCTATTGAGCACGCGCACAGTGCCGATACGCCTCGCGGAGTGTTGTTGCCCAGTGCCGACGAGGATTCCTACAGCGAGCATTCCTTCGCCGAGACGGATGACGACCGCGAGGCTCAGGCCATCGACGCGGCCCTCGACTCTCTGGATGCCCTTATCAGAGGCTGATATATAAGGAAATCCTGTATTGCAGAGTATTGCGGCCTGTGACTGTGCGACTTTACAGATTCAGCACCGCATCGGCAACGCGCATGGCGGATTCACGGTGAGAGACCAGCACCACAGCCACGTCTTGCCCCTTATCCGCATTCTGCTCGCTCTTGGACAGCTCATGAATGGAACGCAGAATGATGGCTTCATTCAAGGCATCCAGACGACTGGTCGGCTCGTCGAAGAGCACCAAGTCGGCATTGCGCAGGAATACACGGGCCAAGCCGATGCGCTGGCGTTCGCCTTCAGACAGTCGGTCGCCCAGCTCGCCCACCTGGGTGTCGAGCCCATCCGGCAGGGAATCGATCAGGTCGAGCACGGATGCCTTGGCGAGGGCTTCGCGGAGTCGGGCGTCAAGAACACCGGCCGCTCCCCCATTGCGAATCTCCGATTCAGGCAAGGCGATAAGCAGATTCTCTCGAATCGTGCCGTCGAACAGGTGGGTCTCCTGACTCATCATGGCCTGAATACGGCGGCGGGCATGCACATCGATTTGCGGTAGCGGCGTGCCGGACAGCGTCACTTGGCCGCGCTGCGGATCCCAATAGCGCATCAGCAGCTTCAGCATAGTGGACTTGCCCCGGCCGGACGGGCCTTGGATACCGAGGATGCCGTGCTGCGGCACATCGAGCGAGAAGTCGGCGAGAATCGCCTCGCTCCCCTCCCCCGGGTACGCGAAGGTGACGCGGTCAAGGCGCATGCCCTCATAATCCGAGTTCGCAGTGCCAGTTTCCACCACGGCCGGCGCTTCGTCCATCAGCCGAACAGACGACGGGCGGAGGCGAAGGTCTGGGTGAGGTTCGCGGGCAGGGCGGCGAGCGCCAGCGTCGGCCCGAACGAGCTGGCGAGCAGCGCGAAGGCGGCGACCAGCGCCGGGATATCGTAGAGGTTCACGCCGGCAAGATTGATGGCGATGCCGGCAGCCGCCGAGGTAAGCAATGCAACCAGCAATCCGCCGACACCGGCGAACCGGCCGTTGACACGGCTGAGTTTGGCATGGTCACGCCATAGCGCGCGCGTGCGGTCTTCGATGGCCTGCGCACGATCTTCACCCCGACCGAATCGGATGATCTCGTCGAGACCACGCATGTCGTCGAGCATCACGTTGTCGAGTTCGCCGGCCGCGCCACGGATGGCGGGGCCAGATTGCGCACGCCGGTGGCGAAGAAGCGCGGCACAATGATGCCGATGATCAGATGGGAGACGATCAGCGCCAACGCCATCCAGGGGCTCAGCGTGGCCGCCACGATGGCGTAGACGATGGTGGTGGTCACGGCTATGGCCACGGCTGATGGTATGCGCGAAGAAGATTTCGAGCAGTTCCACGTCGGTGGTGAGCATGGCGATGAGGTCGCCCTTGCCCTTGCCGGCGAGCTTGGCCGGAGCGAGGCGGCGAAGGGCGGCGAAGGCCTTGGAGCGGAAGAGCGCGAGCAGGTGGAAGGCCACGTTGTGGTTCAGATATTGCTCAACGTAGCGCGTCAGGCCGCGCAACACCGCGCAAACAATCATGGCGGTGATTGCACCGGCCGCACTCATGCCCCACACGGGGTTGCCGGCGAGCGCGAATCCGGCGATGATGCCGAACACCGGCAGGAAGGTTGCGGCAAGGTGGCCGATGGTGCCGGCCGTGGAAGCCGCGACCATAAGCCCGGCCAGTGGCTTGGCCTCCCCGAGTAGTCGCTTGATGACCTGGAACGTGCTCATCTCGGCCGGAGCTGCAGCCGGAGCTGCGCCCACAGCCGCCCCGCTCCCGCTGGCGGAAGCTGTCAGCGAAGCTGGCTGAGGGTGGTCAGCCGTTACGTCGGTCTCTGTGCTTACTCGCGTCGAACCACCCTCAGTCCGACTGTCGTCGGCCAGCTCCCGCCAGCGGGAGCTTATCTGCGTCCCATGCTGAGGGTGGTCAGCCCCAAAGTTCTCGATATCCGCCTGAGTAGTGAACAACTTGGCGTACACGCCGCCGGCCGCCATGAGTTCGGCATGCGTGCCGGTTTCCACCGACTTGCCGTGTTCGAGCACCACCACTTGGTCGGCGTGCTCGGCGTTGGCCATGCGATGGGTGATCATGATCACCGTCTTGCTGCGGGATTGCACCAGTTCGCGGATGGTCGCGAGAATCAGTTCCTCGGATTCCACATCCACACTGCTGGTGGCCTCGTCGAATACGAATACCGGCGAATCATGCAGAAGCGCACGGGCGATGGCGATACGCTGGCGCTGGCCACCGGACAGGTTGGCGGCGTCGGGCTCAATCGTCATGTCAAGGCCGTCCGGCTGCGAACGCACGAAGTCGGCGATACGGGCCTGTTCGAGCGCGTCCCAGAGACGGGAATCCACGGCGTCGGACGCGGCTTCACCGTTCTGGCCGTCATCGGGCAAAGCCATCAGAAGGTTCTCACGCAGAGTACCGGCAAACAGATGGCTACTGGCACCGATCAGGGTGATGGTTCGGGCGAGCGTCTCTCCGGACAGGTCGGATACCTTGACGCCGTTCAGCGTAAGCGAGCCTTGGTATCCGGTCAGCGTACCGGCAAGCAGCGCGGCAGCCGTGGATTTGCCGGAACCGGAGATGCCGACGATGGCGGTGAGTTGACCGGGGTAGGCAGTGAAGGTGAGGTCGGTGAGCGCAGGTGCCGGCGCGGAATTCGTTTGTTGAACGGCGGCACCGGAATCGGCGCTGTCATAGGAATAGCCGACGTGGTCGAAGCTGACGGTGATTCCGCCATCGGCCTTGGTACCGGCCTTGGTACCGGCATCAGTCCCGGCATCGGTACCAGCGGTGGCCGGCAGCGTGGCAGTGCCGTGGGCGGGCTCGGGGGTGTCCAGCAGGGCGAAGATGCGCTTGGTGGAGGTCATGCCGTTCATCGCCACGTGGAAGTAGGAGCCGAGCTGGCGCATGGGGATGAAGAATTCAGCGGACAGCAGCACGATCAGCAACAGTCCGGCGAGGGTGAGCGGGAAGCCCGCACCGAACGGCATCAGGTATTGCAGGCCGTAGGCCAGGTAGGCGAACGCACCGGGCAGGTGGGCGGCGAGCATAATCGGAGACCAGCCGGCGGCGCTGGCTCCTGCGGCGGCCGCGGCGGTATGCGCATACTGCCATAGAGCCACACCAATGCCGGCCGCCGCACCGCCGTAGGCCACGATATCCATGGCGGTCAGCGAGCGCAGCTGGATCTGCAGCACGCGCATGGTCATGACGCGGAAGCCTTCGGCCTTCTTGTCCATTTCGGCGGCGGCACGGTCGTCGGCGTCGAAGTTCTTCAGGGTTTCGAGGCCTTGCAGGTTGTCGAGGAATGCGGCACCCATGTCGGTGTATCGGCCCCAGTATTTTTTGAAGGCGCGGGCGGCGGTCATGGATACGATGCCGGTGACAATAATAATGAGCGGCGCGCAGACGAGCATGGTCACGGCGGCCGGCATGTTGATCGGCGCAATCACGGCGAACAGGGTGATCGGCGCAAGAATCGCATAGAAGAGCTGCGGCAGGAACAGTTCGAAGAAGCTTTGAATCTGCTCGACGCCTTCGCCGGCGGACTGGACCACATCCGAGGTCTTGACGCGCGACCTGTAGGACGGGCCGAGGGCCACCATTTTGCGGTACAGCTTGGAACGCAAAGCGAGCTTGACCCGTTCGGCGGCTTCGGTGCCGAGGCGTGTGGCGTGTGTGGTGGCCAGGTAGCGAACCAGCATGCAGACGATCGCCAAGGCCACGTAAACCATGAGGTCGCCGGCCATCGGGGCGACGGTGGTGCCCGGAACGCCGAACAGATTGGCGGGGCACTCGGAGGCCGAGGCGGCGTTACAGGAGAAAGTGTGTGGGTCGGCTGCGGCGAGCAGTCCTTGCAGCAGCATGACCAGCGAAAGCATGAAGCCGATATTGGCAAGCAGCCCAACCCACATCAGAGCCACTTTGCCGGCTATGAGCTTGCCGAGACCTGGTGCCAATTGGAACAGTCGTTTGTCGAACATGGTTCGCTTCCCCTTGCCGTGTTGTTGCGGTGTTGGTTGCCGTGGTACTGCAGTAGGTCTCGTCATGCATCAGTCGCGGGTGCCACCAATCGCATACCTGCACATACCGATGGCGTGCACTGCGCAATCCTATTTACCTTAGGCGAAAGCGCACATACACGCCAGACCTTCAGCTGAGACGACTGTCACGCTGAGCTTCGTTCCCAAATAAGAAGCCACAGACTCCCCAATGCCGACGCCGCCGATGATGCTGGAGCTGATGACCGGACCCTGCAGGGCCGGGCTCAGCACGTACTTGTCCTGCAGGAAGTCGTTGGCTCCCGAAATGGACACGGTCATAACCGTAGAGCAAACCGGTTAGACACGGCGTTGTATACAATCCACAAAACCAGACAGACAACTTCTCCATTGCCCACAACGCGCGCAACCTTACGCCAGCGTAATCTAACTCGTCAGAATGGCTCGGGTTGTCAACTTGCCATCATGTTTGTAAGGAATAAACGGCCGTATGCTTACCGAATACACCACGCCCGGCGAATCCATCGAGATCCGCGATGACCAAACTATCTACTCCCTACTTACCGATCGCCTTGCCCGCACCGGCGCGGACACGGTAATCGCCGCCAAGAAAATCGGCCCTGGCCGCTGGCAGAACGTCACCACCGGCGAATTCCACGAGCGCGTGGTCTCAGCCGCCAAGGGCCTGATCGCGCTCGGCATCGCCAAGGGCGACGCGGTGACCATCTTTTCCTCCACCCGTCTCGAATGGGGCATTCTCGATTTCGCACTGGCCGCGGTGGGCGCGGTAAGCGTGCCGATCTATGACACCGACTCTGCCCCGCAGGCCCAGCGCATCATGAACGATTCGGCGGTCAAGCTGGCCTTTGCCGACAACCGCGAGCGCTTCGACCGGCTCGACTCGGTCAAGGACCACTGTCCTGCCTTGAAGCAGATTCTCATGATCGAGGGCAACGCGCTGGGCGCGCTCGAAGGTCTGGGCGTGGCTGTTTCGGACGAGGAACTGAACGAGCGCGTGGCCACCGTGCGCACGGGCGACCTGGCCACCATCGTGTACACCTCGGGCTCCACCGGCAACCCGAAGGGTGCCGAACTGACCCACAAGAACTTCGTGTCCATCACCATCTCCGCCTCGCAGGCGTTGCATGAAGTGGTGCTTGACGACCATCCGCGCCTGCTGCTCTTCCTGCCGCTGGCCCACTGCTTCGCACGATTCATCCAGTACGCCTCCATCGCCTCCGATGACGGCGTGGTCGGTTATCTGCCGGATACCAAAACCCTGCTGCCGGACCTGCGTTCGTTTGAACCGACCTACCTGCTGGGCGTGCCGCGCGTGTTCGAGAAGGTATACAACGCCGCCTCGCACAAGGCCGGTGCCGGCTGGAAGGGCCGCCTGTTTGTCAAGGCCGCCGAGGCCGCGCGCGTCTGGAGCCGCAAGGAGCAGGCCGGCGAGCAGCACACGTTTGCCGAAATCGCCGAGCGCGCCAAGTACGAAACGCTCGTCTACCGCACGGTGCGCGGTGCTCTGGGCCCGAAGATCAAGTACGTGGCCTGCGGCGGCGCACCACTGTCGCTCGATCTGGCGCATTTCTACAACGGCATCGGACTGCCGATGATTCAGGGTTATGGCATGACCGAAACCGCCGCCCCGTTCGCCGCCACGCGCGTGACCGACAATGTGATCGGCACCGTAGGCCAGCCCGCGCCCGGCTCCTCGATTCGCATTTCCGACGAAGGCGAACTGCAGGTCAAGGGCCCGAACGTGTTCTGCGGCTACCACAATCTGCCGGAGAAGACGGCCGAGGCGTTCACCGCCGACGGCTGGCTCAGGACCGGCGACTTGGCCGAGATCGATGATGAGGGCCACATCGTCATCACCGGCCGCATCAAGGACATTATTATTACTGCCGGCGGCAAGAACGTCTCCCCCATTCCGCTGGAGGAAGAGATCGCCAAGTGCCCGATCGTGGAGCACTGCGTGGTGGTGGGCGACCAGCGCCCGTTCATCGGCGCGTTGGTGACGCTCGATCCGGAGTCGCTGGCATTGTGGCTGCCCGCGCACGGCCTGTCCACGGAGACGCCGGTCGACCGGCTCGCCACGAACGCCGCGGTGCGCGAGGAGATTCAGCAGTACGTGGACAAGGCGAATGCGACGGTCTCGCGCGCCGAATCCGTACGCAAGTTCGCCGTGCTGGACACGCAGTTCACGCAGGAGAACAAGTGCCTGACACCGTCGCTGAAAGTGGTGCGCCCGGCCGTCAATCGCGTGTTCGCCGATGTGATCGACAACGAGATCTACAACGGCAAGCGGTGAGACGCGCGGTTCGTAATCCGACACAAAAAAAGGGCCTTTTGAACCGCACCCCGATTGTTGGACTGGAGTAATCCAGATTCGATGATCGGAGGTGCGGTTTCTCATGTCCAGGGATCGCAGGCGTCATTATGACGATGATTCCATGCGGGTCGTCGCCGGGGTGCCGCCCGGCCCAGGTGGGTCATGCCCGGGTCAGTTTCTTGCTCCTGAGACGCAGCACGACATCGGCGGAGTTGGCGACGCGCTTGGAATGCGTCACCACGATCACGCATTTGCCGAGCTGATGGGCGGCGTGCTGCAGCAGATGAATCACCTCGTCGGTCATCTCCGGGTCGAGGCTGCCCGTCGGCTCGTCCGCGAGGATCGCGCGGCCCGGGGCGACCAGCGCGCGGCCGACCGCCACCCGTTGACGCTGGCCGCCCGACAGGTGCATGATGTTGCGCTTGGATTCCTCACGGCTCAAACCCAGTTCCTCGAGGATCTTCATATCGGCCTTGGCGCTGACCAGCCGCAGGTTCTCTTCGGGGGTGAGGTAGTCGATCAGGTTATGGTCCTGGAACACCAGGGACACGTGCTCCCGGCGGTGCTTCGCATAGCCCGATGCGGCGATGTCCTCCCCTTCGAAGCGGACCACTCCCCGGGAGGGGGCGTCCAGGCCGGCCAGCAGCGACAGCAGCGTGCTCTTGCCGGCGCCGGACGGGCCGGTGATCGCATACATCTTCCCGGATTCGAAATCCGCGCTGACATCCGAAAGAACACGGATCTTCGCCGCGCCGTAGGCGTAATCGACATGGTCCAGTTGCAGACAGTTAGACATGATTGGTGACTCCTAACGCATAGAGGAAAGAATGGATTTCGGGGATTTGGACAGCACGGCGGCGCATGACACGGCAAGAGCCACGGCGATGACCGCGCATCCGAGCAGCAGGATGAGCATCGTCTGCTCAGGCGGCAAGGCCTCCACGTGCAACGATTCCAACGGCGCGACGCCCGAATCGCGCAACAGTCGGGAAGACACGTATCCCGACAGCATGGCGCCGGTGCCCAGCGAACACAGGGCGGCGACCGCCGCCATGAGTCCGGTTTCGATGGCGAGTTGTGCGACGATCCGCATCTTGTCGATGCCGAGGGCCAGAAGCGTGCCTATCTCATGGATGCGTGAGCGAATCCAGAAGACCAGCGCCATCGCCAGCACCAGTACGTCCGCGAGGCAGACGGACAGCAGCACCATGCGCACCAGATTACGCACCGTCTGCACGGATTGCAGGACGCCGGAGAGCCGGGCCGAATCGTCGGTGACGTCGTACTTGCCGCCGGCCATGGTCTTGGCCCGTCCAATAGCCGCGGACAGGTCCTGCGGATTATCCGACAGGCATCGGATCATGTCGATCCGGTCGTTTCCGGTCAGAGCGGAAGCTACTCGCCTACCCGAATAGATGAGGTTCTCGGAAGTGTCCGAGGCAGGGGCTTTGGGCCTGCACGTTGCCGGAGAAGATCCCGGCCACACGCACCGTGGCGTTGCGCCCCTCCTGCCGGAGACGGAATGTCGAGCCGACCGATAGGCCGTTCTGCATCGCGAAGTCGCGGTGGACCAGCACATTGTCGCCGTCGCCCGAGATATGGCGGCCCTGCTCCAGGCGGTACAGGCCGCTCTGGAATTCCTCGGACAATGAGGAATCGGTGGTGCCCAGCACGCTGACCTGCATGGCCAGATCGGAGTCCAATCGGGGGCTGCCGGGGCATGACCGGGCGCGCGCCATCCACCTGCGCCAAGGTCTTCGTCGCATAGGCGGTCTTCGTCACACCGGGGATACGCGAGAACCGGCTCGCCTCCTCGGCGCTAATGGGATTCTCGCCGGCGCTGACGGTAAACCCTATGCCCATGCCCGCGCCGATGCCGTCGGACATGGTACGCAGGGCCGTCGAGACTCCGACCTGCGCCACCAGGCTCGTGAAGACCATCAGCATCAGCAGACCGATGATGCCGCTACGTACCGGCTTGCGTACGATCGCCAACGTGGCACGCTTCCACACATTCATGCTCATCATCGAATCTCCGACAGGTCTCGCGGCGATTTGCGCAGCATCGGCATGCACGCCACCGCGACGCACACCAGCATCACCGCCAACAATCCGAGCGCCACGTACAGCATGGCGGTCCCGTCGACCGACACCGTGAGCGAATCCAGGGTGCGCACCGACATGCTGGATTCAAGATCGCCGCCGACCTGCCCCATGCTGCTCAGCTCCTTCGCCGCGGAGGCGTTCACGGAATGGAGCGCCGTGGCGCCGAGCCATTGGGCCATTCCCTGCGCGCACAGCCAGCCGAGGGCGAGGGACGGCAGACCGATCAGCACCATCTCGGCGAGGTATTGGGCGACCAGGGAGGCTTGCCGACGCCAAGGGACACCAGTATGCCCATCTCTTGACGCGGTCGTTCATCCACAGCAGCAGCATGAGACTGAGCACGAGCACGGCCGAGACGGTCACGCCGATCAGGGCGCCGCGCATCATGGAGCGCACGCCGCGGGCAGCATGCAGCATGCTCCGTGAATTACTGGTTCGTTGAC
>ENA-OQDE01000836-OQDE01000836.1-human-gut-metagenome-genome-assembly--contig:-NODE-836-length-15139-cov-2.502198_pt1 | contig 15139 bp, 14 predicted proteins | sample MGYA00242768_ERZ504595 | MGnify/ENA primary metagenome ERZ504595 (study PRJEB26092, sample SAMD00036307) | human gut metagenome | host: Homo sapiens | study: EMG produced TPA metagenomics assembly of...
TCTCGTAAAAGGATAGCGGCCAAATGTCTCTACTTTGCGCGACGCTTCCGGATCCCATCCATCCTTGATTTTACTATTCTCCCACAAATCAGCTCCCGATACATAAATACGGGCATAGCTTATGAATTTAGTCTTCGAAAGCACATTTGCCGGAAACGTGTAGCCTAACGTAACATTCTTCAGACGAAGATAAGCACCATCTTCCACTGACCAGGAAGAACAAATATAGTTATACAGATTGATCTGTGTCTGATGTGTGTAAGTGGGATAATGGGCGTTCGGCGTTTCTGCCGACCATACATTACCAACCGACTGATTCGTTGAATTATTATACCAAGACATCATCGGTATCCGCCAATTGTCATTCTTTCCCTTTTGATTATTTTCGCCACCACGCCATACTGTGCGTTTACCGGCTCCTTGGAAAATAACCGAGACATCGAAGCCTTTCCACGATAATCCGGCATTAAAAGAGAAAGACACCTTCGGATCGTCAGTTCCCAAATATACATAGTCAGCTTCTGTCAATTTACCATCTTTATTGACATCTTCATACATATTATCTCCCAAACGCAAGTTACCAGGCATAGCAATATTGTTATTGCCATTGGCATATTGATTAATATATTTATCCAACTGATCTTGCGTTTGTATCTTACCGCAATATTTCAAACCGAACACGGAATTCAACGGATAGCCTTCACGATTTGAAACTACACCGGATTTAATCACAGCGTCACCCCCATTATCTACCAATTTGTTAGTGGTATAGGTGAAAGTCCCCCCCAGATGATAGGAAATTTCTCCTATTTTATCCGACCAGTTAATCGTGCCTTCCCAACCGTTTGCCTTAAAACTACCTCTATTAGCGGTAGGAGCTTTATCCCCCAATGTTCCAGGATAGGTGACATCAATCAACATATTGTTACACTTCTTCCAAAAAAGTTCGGCAGTACCTGTCAGTCGATTATCCAGGAAACCGAAATCCAAACCGATATTGTAGTTCTTGATGACTTCCCATGTACGGTCTGTACTCAACAGCTTACCGTTTGTATCCACATAGGAAAGTAAACCACTCCCCACTAATGCACCTCCATTCTGTTTGAAATCGTATAGCTGCACACCATCGTATCGATCAATACCTCCCTGATTACCCACTGTACCATAAGAAAGACGTAGTTTCAAATCATCGAAAACACCCAGCCCTTTCACAAACTCTTCTTCACTGATACGCCATCCTCCGGATACACCTCCAAAGAAAGCCCAACGATTCTCCGGCTGAAATTTAGAAGAACCGTCATAACGGAAATTTCCTTCAAGCAAGTATTTGGATTTATAGTTATAGTTCAAACGTGCAAAATAAGAAAGCAATGCTTCCTGATATCTGGAAGGTCCTTCATTCTTTGTGTTGCGTAATGTTATCTCTCCTATTCCGTTGATAATATTCAGTGAAGGTAAAATATTCAAAGCCTTAGTTGCAGTATAATCATATTCTTTCATGCTATATTGCGTACCAAGCATCATTCCGAGGTTATGACTACCGAATGTCCGCTTCCAGTTCAAATAGAAATTTAACGTATACAGATTGGTTCGTGCAGTTGTTTTAATATAATAAGTATCCTCTTGCCTGGGTTCCACACGCGTTTCCCGTTTTGTACCAGTGTAGTCATAATAATCTACTGTTTGGTTTTTCACGTCCCGAATGGCAGTAGAGGTGTTATACCCAAAGTGGCTACTGCATCAAAATGCTCGTCAAAACGATATTTAAATGTCTCACTGATATTGATACCGGAAGTGTTGAGTTTGTTGTCTCCTCCCAATTCACAACGCCAGTTGGGCGTAGCCCAGTTACCCCACGCATAAGGTTTCCCATCCATCGTGGAAGAAGGAAAACCCGGTTGTTGCGTTCCGGCTGTCAAAGCTTCTCCAATTTGCGTCGGTGACACTTGATCCTGACGATAATAGAAAATGATAGACTCAAGATCAAAGTTCTTTGTAAGATGGAATGTATTACTCAAACGAAAATTATAACGTTGATTCTTATTGTTACCCCATTTCAAATTACTATCATCATACATATATCGTCCGGAAAGACGGAAGACAGACCTTTCGTTACCGCCCGATACGCTCAGTTCATGTGAAGTGGAAGCTGCTGTCCCCACATGATATCTTGCCAATCGGTATCAAAAAAGACGAAGTCGTATAAACCTTGGAAAGAATCCGGGAAAGGATTACCCGACTGCTCCACATTAATATAATGTCCCTTATTCTGACGAGCCAAAGCTACGTATTGCAGCCATTGATCGTCTGCCAGCTTTTTGTTATCATTCAAACGAGCTTGTTCCATAGCATCACACCACTCATCCAATGTCATCAGTGTAGGCTGCAACCCTACGAATTTAGCAGTTACCGAACCACTATATTCCACCTTTACCTTACCTTCTTTGGCCTTTTTAGTCTGTACCAGAACAACACCTCCGGCAGCTTTACTACCATAGATAGCTGCAGAAGCGTCTTTAAGGAAATTGATGGACTCTATATCACCCGGATTTAATTGGGAAAAATCGTCAGACTCCACACCATCAATAATCACCAACGGAGCTGAATTATTCTTCGAGAATGAACCGCGTAATTTCATATTCCAGCTCTCATCTCCCGGAGCAGCCGAGTTACGGGTTATAATGACTCCCGGCACTTGTCCTTGCAAAGCCTGTGCAGGATTAGAGAGAGCTCCCTTATCCTTTAACATCTTGTCACTAACTACGGTCACCGCACCTGTTAGTGTTTCTTTCTTCTGTGCGCCATATCCTACAACTACCACTTCTTCGAGCACTTCAGTACTCTCCTTCATTGTCACATTTAGTACCGCTTTTACACCTGCATCAATTATTTGGTCTTCGTAACCGATATAACTAAATTTCAATTTAGCACCCGCAGGAACATCTAGCGAATAGTTACCATCAATGTCGGTAATCGTACCACCCGTTTGTCCGACTACACTCACATTGACGCCGATAAGCGGCTCACCTAACACGTCAATCACTTTTCCTTTAATTTTCTTCAGGGTTTGTGCTACCGACTGCTGTTCACCGACAGCCGCTTGTATCCCAGCAACGGGATACACCACACACACCAAACAAGCAAAGATTGTTATCTTCTTCACCTGCTTTACCATACATAGCATTTTCTTTCGGAGTTTCATGAAATTAAATCTGAGGTTTTTACATTATTATTTTTATTCTCAAGACTCGGCAAGATGTGCAGACATCCCGCCATTTTACTTTTTCTGCTTTTTTTCTTCATTGGCTTCACTTCTATTTATTGATTCAGTTCATATTAAATGCAATTCTTCATATATCGGCGCATGTCACGACGTCCTAAAAATAAATGATAATCTACCGTACGCTGACTAAGATTCAACATATTGGCTATCTCTTCCGTATCTTTTTCTTCATAACGGCTCAACGCATACACCGTACGCCGTTGTACAGGAAAGACAGCAAGTATCCGTTGTTCTGTCTTACACAAGTCATCGGCAATAATCTTCTCTTCTGTTTCATTAGTAAAAGAAGGGATCATATCATAGATATAATTATTCACTTCTTGTTTTTTGTAGTATCTGCGTAAATAATCGGTTACGATGTTACGGGCAATGGTAAACAAGAAATACTTTACAGTATCCGGACGAAGCATTTGTTTATAATCCAATAAACGTACAAATACATCTTGAGCCAAATCTTCTGCCTCACAACGATGAGTGATGCGATAGGTTATGTAATTGAGAATTATCTGGTGATACTCTTTATAAGAGCAAGTTATGATATCATCAAAAGTATTAGCCATCATTGTTATTTTAAAGTTCTCTATAATATTGAATAAAGGCAGCAAGAGGAATTCCCATTGTCGGATAATTAGGATATGGATGGGGATTTCCGGTCTGTATTCCGTCACGATTCCGGTTGTACCCTTTTTCATTATCAATGGTAATGCCTATGTCAACGACATAGTATCCTTCACTTTCCCTACCATCAAATGTATCAATGATATTTTTTCGCAGTTGCCACATGGATGCATTCTGCCGTAACGTAAAATCTCCTCTGATATTGTTGAGCGAACCACAGGTTGTACACGGGATCAGAATTATAAATTTACCATCGGGCACAGCTTTGTAATATGACTCTTTCATCTCGGCAATCTTTTTATTCCATTCCCGATAATCGGCCGTCAAACTGTCGCGATAATCATTGAGCCCCAACATCTGTGCAAAGAACTTAGGTGCATCAAGATTCCACATATCCAGATATTTTCTATAATTGAAAGCCCATTTTCTCTCATCAACCTCAACATTCTTCCACTTCTTTCCTGTATAAACCATGTAGCTTCCACGTGCATTATCATACATTAAATCGTTTTTCTTCGGAGCTGCCAAATAACCTGTCTCCTTATCGAATTTAGTTATGCATTGATCGTATCTCCCACAGTTATAGACTATTTCAGTATCTGTCAGTTCACCATTAATCACCTTATAACAGTTTTTCCAAAACTCACAACTCCCCCAATATCTATATTCACCCACAGGTTGCATATATCCATGATATGATGTCATCTCTCCTTTAGGAATCTCGAAGTATTTCTTCACTGTCCATCCACCCCGCCCTTCATCATATTGTCCTTCTTCATTCTTTATATTCCTTAGTCCGACCAGTTTTATACCGGGAATATAATTCTTCGACAGCAACGCGTCCCTGAAAAAAGCTCCGTTGACAAAACTGTCCCCCAGTATCTGAACAGTAACTTCCTGAGTTCCTATTCCTTTTTTCCCTACGCATATAGAAATTGCTTTTTCTTTTATTATTTCAAACTCATCCGAATTGACCAATTCGATTTTCATATTCGATCCATCCACAGGAGTATCGACAGAAGCTACACGATTCAGTTTTCTCGAATAAACACAGTCACCCGAAAATCTCACAAAGTCATTGTAAGGTCTCCATCTTTTAATTAGTGCTTCGACAAAAACATCATTCCTTATATCCGAAAGCATATACAGTTTGCCCGGAATACAAATGTCATTTTTAAAGTTACTTTTCTGTCCCCAAAGCGGATGAAGTGAAAAAAGAAATAGTGGTAATACAATAAATGTTCTTTTAGATAGAATATTCTTCATGGTTCCATCATTTTGCAGTTCATAGTTATTTTTAATCACACTGCAAAATAGACGAATCCAATCGACACCATTGAGATAATTTGTCCCGATTATTAGGTTAGTTTGTCTCATTATACCCTTTTTAGGGCATTTTCAGTATATAAATGGGAATGGAGAGACTTTTTATTTAGTCTCTCCACTACCATTCGAACGATATTGCGTCGGAGTGAATCCGAACTCTTCTTTAAAGTATTTATTGAAATATTTAATGGAATTGAATCCGACCCTGTCCGAAATCTCCGAAATATTATATGAACTGCCCCGAAGCAACTGGGCAGCTCGTTTCAATCGGACAGAACGAATAAAATCATTCGGTGTCAATCCTGTAATGGACTCAAATTTACGGTATAGCTGACTACGACTCATCCCCAAGTCATCACACAAGTTATTAACCGAGAACTCCGGATTTTCCATATTCTCTTCCACCAACCGTAAGGCTTTCTCCACAAATTCTTCATCTAAAGAAGTAATAGTGATATTCTGAGGAGAGATTTCTATTTCTTTATGAAATATTTCCTTACGCTTTTCCTGCTGTTCTAAAAGCATATTAATACGCGTCAGTAATATGTCATAATTGAAAGGTTTCGATATATAAGAATCAGCACCAGCTTTATAACTTTCTATCCGAGCTTCGTCTGAAATACGTGCCGTGAGCAAGATAATCGGGATATGTGAGGTCTGAATATTGTTTTTAATCCGGACACACATTTCCAGACCATCCACTTTCGGCATCATCATATCGGATATTATCAGGTCCGGCGACTTATGTATGGCAACTTCTTCGCCTTCGGCTCCGTCTCCAGCCTCCAGAATATTAAATTGACCTATCAATTGTTCCACCAAAAAACGACGGAATTCTACATTGTCTTCCACTATCAAAATAGTTTTCCTGTCCGAATATACCACCTTTTCTTCCACATCGGGAGACATAGCCGGAGCTTTGGATTCACTGTCGTCTCCTTTCAAGTCGGATGGAATATATATCAAAAATGTTGTTCCTACTCCTATTTTGCTATGCACTTCTATCTTTCCGTTATGCAAAGAGACATATTCTTTGACCATATGCAAACCAATACCGGAACCTGTCACACCAGGAATTGGCTCCGACTGATAAAAGCGGTCAAATATCACATTCAAGTCTTTTTCACTGATTCCACATCCTGTATCGGATATTTCGATTCTTACGAATATCTTTTCATCTTTTTTCTCCGTCGCTACAATCGTTGAGATAAGCCTCCATCAGGAGTGAATTTAAATGCATTGGAATAAATATTATTCAGAATCCGTTGCATTTTCGTATCATCAAACCAGATATTCATGCCAGGACATTCACTCTCTATCGAAAACTTTATAGATCGATTTGTCGCCAGTTCTTTAAACCCTGAACCAATGTACCGCACAAACTCTACGATGTCAGCCTGATGTAATTTCAGACTTTCACCTCCCATCTCCAGTTTCCGAAAATCAAGCAGTTGATTAATCAACTCCAACAAATTACCGGCATGGTTATAGATTGACTTCAATTTGTCCTTCATTGGATTCTCCGCTTGTTGAATAAGGATACCTAAAGGCGTCATTATCAAAGTAAGCGGAGTACGGAATTCGTGACTGATATTGGTGAAAAAGCGGAACTTCATCTGATTAAGCTCTTCTTTCTGCTGTTCACGTTTCAATGCCTCTTGTTCGAACTGCTTTTTAAGTTTTTTCTTCCTATAAGCTTTAAAAAACAAATAGATGACTCCACCTGCAATCAATATGTAAAATATGTAAGCAGGAACAGTTGCCCAAAAAGGCGGAGAAACGACAATAGTCATTTCTGCGGCCTGTTCTCCCCAACTTCTGTCATTATTGGCTGTGTATACCACTAATTTATATTTCCCCGGATGTAACCGGTATAGGTAGCCACTCCCAGACCATTGGTCTTTATTTCATTCCAGTCCGGATCAAAATTCTCGAGTTTATACCTATAGTAGGTTTGCAAAGTATTCACATAGTTAAGCCCGGCAAATTCGAAAGTAACAAAGTTCTCATTATACTTCAAATGAATCTCACGAGTATTATTTATCGGATATTCAAGAATAACACGCCCTTTATATTCTGTGTGTTCCTTAACAGGAGAATTGAACAGACGGAATGCAGTGAATATAGGTTTATTGTGGACATGATTATAATAAATCTTTTGAGGTTGAAACGAATTAATGCCATGATGACCGCCAAAATACAGTTCTCCATCACGGGTTTTTAACGATGAATTCTCATAGAACTTTCCTCCCTGCAATCCGTCTTCTGAACTGAAGTTGACTATGAGAAAATCATATCCTTCAGAAGTCTCTTTTAATTCAATTCGTGAGATACCACTTACCGTTGATACCCAATAAATACCGCTATCATCCTCAATGATTGACGATATAGAATTGTTAGCCAATCCGGTCTCTGTAGTTATCGTATGAGCTTTCTTCTTTTGTTCGTCCCATACACGAATTCCAATATCCGTCCCAAACCATTCTAGCGAATGGCTATCTTTGTACACACAATTATAGCTTACCTGAGGCCCCATAAATTTAGGATTATCCGGATCGTCTATTTCAGGAACAAAGATTTTATCTTTATGAGTATCATAGTAGTAAATACCATTTTCCCCAAACACCGCAAAAGTAGAATTGCTGACAGGATAAAAACCATAATCGCGTTTATGAAAGCTAATCTTCGGATGTTTATCCCGCAACAATCGTATTTTTCCCGTTGAGGTGTCTAGCTCACCTACTCCTTCATTACTGACACTGACCCAGTAACGCCCATCCGGATCTTCATAAACTGCTCGGGAGATATTCTGCTCCGGGAATAACTCTGTATTAACTAATTGTTTATTGTAATATCTCACATTTTTTCCATCTATGCAGCAGAATCCATTCAAATACGTTCCAACCCACAATCTCTTTTTACTGTCTCTATAAAGAGTCAGACAAAGATCACCGGACAGAATATCTTTGAATGCCCTGCTGACTTCTCCCGTAGAAGGAGAGTAACGCATCAATCCGTATGCAGTAGTACCAATGAGTATCGTTCCGTCTTCGTCTTCCAACAAACAACGCACCGATTCGTTGGTAATCATTGTTTTATTCTGAACAGTCTGAATTAGCTTGAACTTATACATACTCGGATTATAGTAACAGATACCTTGCCACAAAGTGCCTACCCAAATTCCGTCATTATTATCGGCAAAGATGCACTGTATGTCATTACTTAACACACTGCCGTCACCTAATTTCAATCCGGGCATTGTTTCAATTCTATGTGTAGAGTTTTCAATTTTCCGCAATCCAGACCACGAAGAACCGACCCATGCGTTTCCTTGCTTGTCCAAATCCATACAGGTAAAGAAGTTGGACATACCTTTAATGGTGCTTATCTCTTGCCAACCTTTATCAGTTTATCACGATAGCAAACAGCCTGATTATACATCAGCCATAGATTCCCATCGGAGGTAGATGTATTTTTAACCGGTCTGTAGCTCAGAGATACGTCCTACAAAAAAAGTATCCTGACCGGTGTAATCTCGCAAGGTTTTGTCCCAACGACGAATCAGCCCGCTCGAATATACGATATAATAAGTATTCTTATATTGAGCTAACTCGTACGGAATACCGTGCTGATATGTAAAGTCACTGTTCCCCTTTTCGATTATCTGTAATTCTCCTGCGGATATATCAAAAAATAGAATGTATTATCTTCGGTAAGAAACCAATAGTTCTTGCTCTCATCAATAAACAAATTCTTCAATTTTCCACTTACTCCCATCCGGCGTAATTCGGAATCAATATCATAAATAAACTGATTGGTATTCAAATCGAATAATAACAAATATCCCGGAGATTTCATCCATATCCGTCCGTAAGCATCGTGATAATCTTTAAATATTTGATTCCGGTTGAAATCCCATTTATAGATTTTCCGCCTATCGTGATAAAAATGTTCGAATGTAGCACCATTGTAGATGTTTAAAATAGAAGCTGTTCGAATGACCATACGACCATCCGGTGCCATTGTAAAATATCGTATTTGATTATCCGACATCCCATCAACCACATCCCAATGCCGAAACATATATTGTGAGTATACCTTAAAAATGCTTAGCAGGAGAACGAGTGTGATAATGCTTGTACGCTTTGTATTTTTCATAAGCCAGCCTAATTTGCCAGACAAAAATAGAGATTAAACATCAATACAACAAGGGTATACATTATAATTTTCGAAAAAACACAAATGATTAAGCGAGATAGACGTTTCATTCGTATTTCATTTAAATAAGGAACCAATTTATGCAAAATGTAATATGAAACGAATTCTTTTATGTCTTTCAGCAGCTTTATATTTACTTTTTATCCATGCAGAAAAAATAAAGCATCCAGCCTTACTTTATACCCCTCAACGAATTGAGCAGGCAAAAATAAGTGTCAGACAGGATACACGAATGTCTGAAGCTTGGAATTCAATCAGGAAAACTGCCGATAACCTATTGCAGAAAACTCAATTGAATAAGATAGACTATTTAGCACTCTCATTTCTAATGACGGATGAAAAGAAGTATGCTGATAAAATAAAAGAGATTTTGCTGGATGTCACTGAGGACGAAACTTGGGGCAATCAAGAAATGATGCTCGTACCCCAGCCTGGAACGCCGACCTTGAGATTGCACATAAAGCTTTTTATGCAGCAATAGCTTATGACGCCATCTATCAAGAACTTTCTCAATCTGAAAGAAGAAAAATAGCTCACGGATTAAAACATCTGGCAATGGACCGCTATTAGGTGACTGGATCTTGGAGCCAACACGTATTCATTCACTAAACTCAATGGGGCACAACTGGTGGACTTCTTGTACGTGTATGGGTGGTCTACTTGCACTAAGCTTACAGAATGAATTGGAAGAAGCAAGAGATGCTGTAAAGATTATCAACGAAGTCCTTCCCGAATGGTTTGAGTTTGCAGGAGATGTGCTTCATCAAAAGCCAAAGACCTTTGATGAGGCCGGTGGAATGTATGAATGTCTGAACTATGCAAACTACGGGATTCAAGAGGCTTTATTATTCCGCTTAGCTTGGATGAATACTCACAAGGAAGATAAAGCAATAGAGATACCCCAACTGGAGAAGTTATCAGATTTTTTTGTACATATCTGTTATCCACGTACAGGTATGCTGTATAATATAAACTTCGGGGACAGTCATAAAAACACGGCTGCCGAAAGTAGTCTGATGTTATTATATGCAATGGGGATTCAAAATGATGATATGCTTTGGTATATGAATCAGATAGAGCAAGGGCAACACCGTGATGGATATTTTATCGACCGCCCGATAGGATTTCTCTATACTCCCGATTTGAGTAAAGCACCCAAGGTTCCTAAACTAAAGAAATCACAATTATTCAAAGACTTCGGTTGGGCAACCATGCGCAACTCTTGGGAGAAAGATGCCACAATGTTAGCCGTCAAGTCCGGATATACCTGGAATCATTCTCATGCCGATGCCAATTCATTCATAGTCTTTCATAAAGGAGAGGATATTATCAAAGATGGAGGACGATGTTGGTATGCGAATCCCGAATACCGCAACTACTTCTTTCAAAGCGAGGCACATAATGTCGTATTATTCAATGGCAAAGGGCAAAGACGAGAACAGCAATATTATGGTTCTACCTTAAGAGGATATCTGCATTATCTGTTGGATGCCGGAAATATAAAATATGTGTTGGCAAATGGTACAGGTCCTTATTCGGACCAGTTTAGCCGCAACTTCCGTCACTTTTTGTGGATAGACAACGTCATCTATATCATTGATGATTTAAAAACCTATGAAACCGGTCATTTTGAATGGTTGTGGCATCCGGGAGGAATAACTGAGAAAAAGGGACAGATCTAAACATTACAAATGGAAATTCTTCAGTAATAGTCCGTCCATTATATCCTCGCACGTTGGCACGATCTAATTTTGTGCATGATTATCCGGACGATTTGTATTGGGAAGTAATAGAAGTACCGACTGAAGATTTGAAAAGTAAAGATAGTTATTATTCTTTTCACTTGCCTGACGAAGTCAATAGAGTGAAAGGTGTGACTGCTATTATTTTAAAAGAGACTCCCGATGAAAAAGAGCTTCCTGAGATTGAGAAACGTGAAGGTAAAAACTGGATTGGTTTACGCATCCGCAATAAGGGTAAGATTACAGATATTTATATTAATCAGTTAGCAGACGGACGATTAATGCATAGCAATTCATGGATTGAAGCCGATGGCTGGTCTACAGATGCTTATATGTTTATAGTTACATATCCGGAAAAGAGCGCTCCGGCAGATGCTAAAGAGTATTTTATTGGTTATGGCAGTTCATTAAAAAGAGGAACTACCTCTTATTTCTCCTCGCTGGCAAAACTATTTATTATTCAGAAAGAAGAAAATAGACGCATGCAGCTATGGATTGATGGCTCCACCAAAGTCAAAGCTATATCAGAAGTTTACAATGCCCGGTATCTGTGTTCTGTTAATGGGGAAAGTATTCCCATAGTCTATGATCATTCAAATCTAAAAATCGAATTATAAAGCGCGAACCAAGTGGAGTGAAATGATAGCATCGAGACTATATTTCATTATCAGCCTATTATCAGAGGTTATTATCAAGAGAGCATTGATATTCATTTATTTGAATGTTATACTAACTGTTTGACAATAAAAATAGGTGCAAGCTACAAATACATTCAGTGTGTCGGAATTTCCGACACACTGAATGTATTTAGAAAACATATCAAACAGTCAAAGATGGCATCTCCTATTTTATAGCTACTTTCGTCTGTAATCTTATGTCATCGGAAGCAGCACCAATCATTATCTGAAAAGTTCCCGGCTCCACAATCCTCTTTAAATTCCGATCGACAAGCGAGAAATCCTCTTCGGACAAAATAAACTTCACTTCCCGTTCTTCACCACGCTTCAAAAACATTTAGATGGAAAAGATATAAACAGGATAAATAGTAACTTCTTCATAAAACAAACATAAATAAAAGAAACCTGCTTACCAAAAGAATATTATCTTTTCAGTAAGCAGGCTTTCACTCATATTCAAAAATGCAAAGAGCAAAAACTCTCAACAAATTTGTGTGTTCCATTAATTGATAGCTATCGGAGCATCCAACGTCTTAATAGTAATTCCATTTGTAGTACCGTTTATACGCCCTGTGGCATCTTTGATAACTCCACCTTCCTGAGTCTCTGATCCGTCTAGTTTATAATAAAGTGCCAAGCCTTCTGAAGCAGGGTCAACACCCAGCATATTCTGCTTAAGTTGATTTTCCGTACGGGCTACACTCCAAACACGGACTTCACTCATTTTACCATGGAATGGACGTTCACCCCATTTAAAACCATAGATTCTACCAATATAAAAACCCATGTCCGAATTCGGATCAAAACCGTCAATACCCCAATCTGAACCAGCCCATTTCTCACCATTTACATAAATACCTGTTTTTCCTGTCGGTTGATCATAAGTCAACGCTACATGATACCAACGATTTGTTAACAACGGTTTCATTACACGGTAGTTCTGTCCTCCGGCCACTTCCAAATAATCTTTAGGAGTAATTCCTCCTCCTGCATCACCGATACGGAGAATCATCACACCTTCGGTTCCCATAATCGTATTATTATCGAGGAAATAATCCACATTAATCAATGCTTCGTAAGTGAATGACGAGAAGAAAGTACCGACAGGGAACTTCACAGAAATATAGTGATTACTGAAATTACCAGCTTTGGTAATTTTCAACGGTTTGGAGAAAAAGAAATATGCAATGTTTGTTCCGGAAAGAGTCGACACCGAAGACGAATGCACCCGCATAGGCAAAACATATGAGTTCCCGGCTTTCAAGGCTTCTAACCCGGAAAGTTCGACTTCTACATTATCCGCATACAATTTTCCACTCGAAATAGAAGATGTCGTACTGCTTAGCTTTACCTGCGAAACATCAAGCATCTCATAATTTGTGCCATACTTTGCATTGTATTCGTCTACTACACTTGGTTCGGCTACACTATATGATACGTCTACCTGAGAGGAAGTTGCTGACGAGAGTCTTGAAACCAGATCAAATGTCATTACATCCATTTCATCTTCCACCGAGAAATTATATTCCTTGCTTTCGAAATAAACCTTAGGCTCCAGCAGGTCATTCATGCTGTCGTTGCAAGCGCCCAACAATAACGCCATACTACCTACCATCAAATAATAGAATATATGTTTATTCATCATCTTTTTACTGTTTTAGAATTTTATAAGTCCACTTATTTCTGCGGTTTATTTTCCGCTTCGTTTTGTTTCGCTTTCCATTCATTGAAAACCCGCTGATTGATTTGAATAGCCTGACGCATCCATTTATAATTTGGCGTATTGTCATAATCATTATCGAAGCGATAAGCTCCTACTCCACCTTTATAACCTTCTTGCGGCATAGCAGCAGCCTGCTTCAGCAATTGACCTCCATTAGTGGCATACTTTTCAAAGTTCTCTGTGCAGATTATTTTTTTAGGATCAACGCCATAACCATCAAAACCGGGATTGGAACTACCATAACTTTGTATAATCCAATAATCGACATACTCATCCAATTCATGGGTAAGCCCATAAATATTTCCATCAATACAGATCATTTTATGTCCTTTACCTTCCGGATCGCTTTTCGGACCAATGTAATTGTTCATCTCTTTAACCAAATGAATCAAATGCTTATTCTGACTCAATGTGCCATCCATATCAAACACACCACTACCGATTTCCCAGTCTACATCATAACCGTCCCATTCGTTTGCATACAAAGAATCACACAGAGCTTTGGCAAACTTCGCCAGACATGCATAATGGTTTTCACTTTCAAACTGACCTTCAAATCCCCAATATTTCCAACGGGCTTGTTTCTTCGCCGTTTCCAATTGAGCCGCCGACCAGCCTTCTTCCTCCGCTTGTTTTTCCACTTCGAGGTATACCGAATTTGGTGTCGCACCCTTACCAAGATAAGAAAGCAGACTTACCTGCAACAGTTTCGTTCCTTTCACCTTTTGCACAAACTCTTTATCTGCCTTCTGCTCCGGAGTGATTTCATAACGTCCTGGAGCGCCACTCCACATAGAAACAAAATCCATACTATCGGGCATAGCAGAGAGATATCCTCTTCGATAAGCTCCAGCAGGCGCCCAATTGGAATACCATCGAAAGCTACGGGACGATTGTAATTCCAAGCAGTCGCCTTATAGGCGCGCAGATTGGCATAATATGCCTCACTCTCCGCATTGTTCATTGTGGCATACCCGCCTATATGGTCTATCTCAATATTCTCCACATCCATGCAAGAAGTTACCATCATGCCTGTCAATGGAATAATATATAACAATTTTCTTAATGATTTCATATTCTTCATCTGTATTAAAATGATACATGTAGGTTATCTCTTACAATCCCACCACAAACGGGTAGAAGACTTATCTTCGCCACCTGCACCGTTATTGAACAACTTCAAGGCTGCTTCATAAATAGCCTTTCCCTCGTTAGTCTGAGAAAAACTGGTGGGATAAATCATACGGCGAATACCGCCCTCAAGAGTTGCGCCTTGCACTGCTCCTTTCAAAGTCTTAATGACATTCAACTTCGGATAACCGGTTCTTCTCCATTCCGTCCACGCTTCCTGTCCGTTAGGAAACAAAGCAATCCACTTCTGAATCATAATTTTTTCCAACTTCTGCTCAGTTGTCCCTTCAAACTTGACAGTAGTCTCACACGGAGCAGAAAGTGTTTGCCCATACTGATAATGGGAAAGAACATATGCCCGAGGTGACAAATTGGAATTCATATAATCGTCTACAGGTTCGGGTCACACATCTCCTGAAAG
>ENA-OQDE01000837-OQDE01000837.1-human-gut-metagenome-genome-assembly--contig:-NODE-837-length-15110-cov-1.777882_pt1 | contig 15110 bp, 13 predicted proteins | sample MGYA00242768_ERZ504595 | MGnify/ENA primary metagenome ERZ504595 (study PRJEB26092, sample SAMD00036307) | human gut metagenome | host: Homo sapiens | study: EMG produced TPA metagenomics assembly of...
GTAAATTCGCTGTACACCTCCCAGTCGAGGCGCAGGGAAACCAGCTCCGGCAGATCGGAGTTCTCCGCCAGTTTGCCTTCATTTTTCAGCGTCTGATAATCATTCAGCCACTGCATATTTGGTGCGATGAAGTTCGCTGCAAAATGAGCATCGTCCGGTGAACGTTCACGCGTTTGTTGGCAAACACGCGCCGCGAACGCATCCAGCGGTAATGTCTCTTTTTCGCCAAGAACACTGGCGATTTGCCCACGAATCATCAGCGGCCAGGTACGGGCAGTAAAGAAGCTGGCACGATGCGCGGCGTCTTGTACCGAGTCAGAAAACGTAATCAGCTTTTTATGTTCATTGAACTGGCTGCCATAAAGCTGGTGAATCATCACCGCCGACAGACTGGCAGCCCGTGACCCCAGAATCGAAATCCCCTGTTTGCTGTTGCAGTACGGGCATTCATTAGCAAACTCCAGCTCGTCCTTACGCTCTTTGAGCATATCCGGGATCAGTACCTGCAACAGTTCCGTATGACCGCAATGTCCACACTGGACGCTGGACTGTCGGTTCAGTTTCAGGCAGGTAGGGCACAGTTTCTGGTGTGCGCCACTGACCGCTTTTTCGTTGTTATCCGGGAAAGCAAGGACGATGGAGCGTCCTTTTTCAAAGAACTGGCGATAAATGCCGTCGAGGTCTGTTTCCAGCTGAACGCTTTGCCCATGACGCAGGCTGGCCCAGCCGGTTGCGTGGCAGTCACGGCAGTGGATAACCGGCAAATAGTGTTCGCGGTCTTCCACCGCCACATCATCGGCAAACACCAGTCGCGGCGTTTTCGCCACGCTGGCGACCAGACGACGCATCTCACGAAGCCACAACTGGGAGCGCAGTTGCACAAATGGCAGCACCGGACGCGCTTTCTTCGCCAGGAGACGTTTTTGACGATCGTGTTCCGTTTCCGGTACTTCGAGACGTGCCTGCGCGATCAGCGCCAGAATGCTTTGCAGCACGCGTCGGGCATGGTCGGCGCTTTCTGCCAGCATGACCTGGAGATTTTCCAGACACTCTCGCTCAGAGAGGATCCCGCCTTGCAGATCATGGAGTAAGACATGCATCACGCTGTGGCGGCGTAACAGTGACCCCAGCGCAATACGCTTTTCACGCCCGTCGTCGCTCTCCAGATCGTCCGGGAGTTGCAAGTCGCTGTCGGGGAACCACAAAGGGATTTGCCCGTTGAGATACGCCACCGGGGTAGCGTAACCCCGCGGGTCCAGCGCCGAAGCGACCTCCGGCCCCGGATACTGACTGTACGCAATGGCGTAATCCTGCAAGTACTCCGCTGCCGTGTAGCGATCTTCGCGAATAACGGCGTCATCGGTAAACGGCTGGTCAAAGATTGTTTTGCGTAATCGAGCAGTTGCCCCAGTTCGTCGCCGACGGTAGCTGATGTCCCGACGCAGGCGAATCGTTGGTTATCTACACCTACGTGATGCTTCAGACGTCGCACCAGACAGGCCAGATCCGACCTTGCGCGCCATCAAACGTATGCAATTCATCCACGACCAGGTAACGCAATGAACCGGGCTGGTTGTAACGCCAGAGCGGCTGATCGCCAGGCGCATCAGCAGGTAGTCGAGCATTTTGTAGTTGGTCAACAGGATGTCCGGCGGGCTTTCGCGCAGCGTGTGCTTACAGGTAATGACCTTTTCTGCCGACATTTTTTTGCTGGGTTCGATTTCGCTGTCGCCGACAAACAGGCCGACGGTCACCTTGCCATGCAGTTGTGGATCGCTGGCGATGGTTTTGGCGAAACGGCTGGCCTGATCGGTTGCCAGGGCGTTCATCGGGTAGATGATAATTGCTTTAACCCCGGCTTGTGACGCGCCCGCGCAGTGGTTGAGCAGCGGGAACATAAAGCATTCTGTTTTACCGGAGCCGGTACCGGTAGCGACCAGTGTCGGCTGTGGCGCGTCGCTTCCCAGACGCTGAAATGCCCGGGCTGATGTGCGTGCGGCGGGAACGGCAGCGTCAGATTAGGGAAAAAATTCAGCGGTAAGTCACTTTTACGAAACGGCAGCTGAGCGGAAAGATACGGCCCTTTCAGCAGCGTTTCCGGCTGAGACAGAAATTGCTCCAGCATTGAGACATTATCGTTATTCTCACCGTTGAACAGCGGGCTGTTTAACGGGAACGCCGCCCGTAAAAAGGCGGCAACGCTGTCGGCGACCTGCCGACTGACAACGGACGCAGCATCAGGCGCTCTCCTTATCTTGTGCAAAGAACGCCCAGGCCACTTTGTAGTCGTCTTCGCGATCCGGCTTGATAAACGGAGCCTGCCAGGTGACGGTGCGGCGCTCGCCTTCGTCGCTGCGAGTATAGTCATCAAAGGTGACGCTGACGGTACCGGTTTGCAGATGTTTGACATCATCCCAGCCGATAGCCTGATCGGTGCAGTCACCGCCGGTCCACTCCGGGCTGTCGACGTTAAAGACAAAGCCGTTTTTCAGGTCAGCTTTACGCGCAGTGCGAGGCAAGCCAACGCCCACCAGCCCTTTGCTTGGGGTAAAGATAATGCGACCGTTTTGATCGTACCAGGTATCCGCTTCGTACTGGCGCATCACCGGGAACTGTACACGGTAAATGGTAAGCAGCTCTTCGAGGGTTAACCCCAGCGACTGCGCCACCAGTACGTCGATTTCCACCAGCGCCTGACGACGACTATAGTCGGAGCGTAAGGCGCAGTTACGCTGCCACTCTGGGGTCAGTTTGGCGAAGAAATCCTGGGGGAGCTGCGGGATATCTCGGCTCCAACGCTGGGTATTGAAGTCTGGGGTGTAGCAGGATTGCCAAAGCTCGGAATAACTACTTGTTAGTACATGTAATGTAAGTGTTCTTACTTTTAAATTTACAGCTGCGTCAATTAAGGGATAGCTATCAACATTTGATGTAGATTAGTTCTCCCCGTAGATTTTATTAAGTAATCATAAGGCAAAGAACATATCTGAGATGCAAAACTAACCAACTCATTTTCATATTCCTTAGAAAACACATAACTTCTACATGAATTAGTATGTGCCAACCCTTTTGGAAATAAAGCTCCAATGAGTGTTCTTTCGTTTCCCGGCGGCAGCATAGCTCTTAAAATTACCCTATAATAATCTACAACTTTAGTCCGCGATTGAGAATCAACTCCCCCCCAAATAACATCAGGTATAGAAGAAGCACATATATGTGTATTTTGATTTGGTATGTAATTTGTTCGAGGGAAATAATCCTCCGCTAAAAATATTGGGTCAACGTAGTCAAAGTCACTACTCAGTTCACATACTTTCCTAGGGGTTTTGTAAAATGGATTACCAACGAAGAAATGGGGGCCAGATAAAACCCATTGTGATGAATCTTGAGGGAATTGAGTCTGCCGCAAGATTGTCCCATCCCTCTGCGCATATGTTTCATCGAACATAACCGTTGAAAAATACTGCCCTTGCAAATCACCTAATCTCTTCGGCTGATTAGCAAATTTTTCCAGCACAGCAACAAGTTGTTTAGCATGTAAGGCTGGCAAACGAGCCTGCCAGGCTGGCGTTCCTTCGCTGTCATACAGACGAGCAAATAAAGAGAGCTCCTTCAAACCAATATGAATTAGACGTGAACGGTGGCCCGACGTATTCCAGGAGACTTTGATTTTGCCTTCAATTTCCTGCTCATCTTTGATACCAGGAACAGGACCAGCGTTGTTGTGTTCAAACGAGGCATCAATAGCGCTTACTGCGTAAACGTTTGACATGTTAATAAAGGACGGCGTTGTATTTTGCGGTCCATAGACATTGATACTGAACATCGTTGCATGATGAACTCGGCAAAAAGACTCAATCATTATGAAATTGAAAATGCGCCCTCAGCCTCGGATATACCGCCGCACGTAATTGCCCGCCTTTCGGGTCATCATAAATCCCTTCCGGGTGCAGGAAACCTGACACGCCTTTCTGCGCCCCTAAGCGCCAGGCCTGAGGCAGGAAGCATTTATACAAGTTGGTCTGCACCCCGCGCAGTACCGGGTAGTTTTGCTGCGCATTGAGGAAGTTTTGCATCCCTTCACAGCCTTCATACTCGCTGCGCCAGGCCGCTTCCAGCGCCGGGATCTGGTTAAAGGTATCAATACGCAACGTTGCCAGCTTCGATGCACTCAGCTTACGCAGCACAAATTCCGGCTCGTAATCACCCAGAACGCCCGCTTCCTGCCATTCCACTTTCAGCCACGGTGGGTTTCCGAGCATCAGGTCAAAACCGCCGCGCTCGGCAAACAGGTCGCAGAACTCCAGATCCCAGTGGAAGAAACGGTGCTGCTTTCTCAGGGCATCGACAATCGCCAGACGCGGCAAATGACGGAACAACACCTCAGTTTTCAGACGACCTGCGCCGGAAAACAGTGAAGACTCTTCTCGCAGCAGACCTTCTTCGGCAAACAGATCGCCGGTGGTGTGCTCCGCAACTTCAGTGACTTTTTCCGTGATTACAATCCCGTCGAGCAGGGTTTCAATCTCAAACAACCAGGTGCCGCGATCCGGTAACTCATCGGCTTTGTCGATCGGCCAGAACCACAGCGCGCACCAGTAGTCCATCACCCAACGCAGTTTCTGGTAGGCGCTGTTATCTTCAAGACGACCACTAAAGGTTTCATCTTTACTGCTCAGTGAAGAACGCGTCTGCTCGCTGTTTTCTGCCGGCCACACCGGGTAGCTGTCGGCGGTTTTCAGACGTTCTGCTTTAAGTTGCTGGCGATAGGTGTTCCACAGAGCTTCCACCTTTTCGCTGATACGCTGCACATCAGCAATCTCATGCCCGGCAAAGCTTTTAATAAACTCTTTGCGCCAGCTGTCCAGCGCTTTGAAGTCATCCGGATAACGCTGCTTAACAGTTTTATCGCTGTAGTTAGCCATACCGCCGTCGGGCAGCAGGAAGTGGAAAATCTGCGTCTCTTCACGCGGCGTGTTCATCGCCAGCTCGACCGGCTCGCTGTTAAGCCAGCTCGGATCTTTGGCTTTTTTGTAGGTCAGTTCACTCTTGTTGAACACCTGACGCGCGCGCCCACCAGTGAGTTACCGCAGTGCAGCTGGTAACCAAACCACGGTACAAAGCATCGCCACTAATGCGTTCAGCACAGCGACACTTCCGCCAGTTCCACCGCCACCGGGTTTAAGTCCACGCCGAAAACGTTGTTGTCGGCAATGTACATTTTCACCCGCTGTAACTCCTGGGTGTAACGATCCTGCGGAATACGGCGACCTTCCGCCTGCTGCTTGTGGAACAGATACGCTTCCGCCAGCTGGTTGATGGCTTCGTTAAGGAACGCCGCGCTGCCCATCGCCGGTTCGCACACGGTGAGGTTTAAGATGCGTCGGCTTTGGCGTGCGGATCGCTAATGGGATCAATCTGCTCCTTAAACAGTTCTTTCAGGGCATATTTAACCAGTGAGCGGGTCAACACTTCCGGGGTGTAATAAGAGGCAGATTTCTCACGGTCGCGCCCGGCCATACGGTAGATAAAACTGCCTTTGCGGTGAATGCGCAGACTGCCGTCTTTCTCGTAGACCTTCTCGTCTTCGTGGTATTTGCCAATCTCATCCTTACTGACGAAGTAACCCGTCTCCAGCTCGTTAAACTCTTCCCCGGCTTTCTTCACCTCGTAGAGATCTTCGCTGGCGAAGAATCCGCGATAGGAGAGCAGCGCCTCATACACCGCACCCAACTGGTTGATACCCAACTGGCGATAAGATATACGTCCGCGGCGGTTAAAGCGCCCTTTGCCCGGGCGGCTTAACGACATCGCTGGATAATCTGTTGCAGGGTTTCGTTACGGAATACCACGCGGTTAAGAATGCGGGTGTTGTTGGCATCGAACAGATGACTTTCCAGACGCGGGACGCTGAACTGATGACTATGGATGGTGATCCGGTCGCCGCTCTCCAGGTCACTCTGCATTTTCACGCCGCCGTTGTAGCCTTCGCGCACCAGTTTAAACAGCATATTCAGGCTGTCGTGGAAGTAGCGCCCGTTGCGATCTTCTTCGCTGGTCAGCGGGATCATCTCCAGATCGCGCAACGTTTCCAGGCTGTAACCTTGCAGATAGGTTTTGGCGGTCATTGGCGCATAACCCAGCTCCGGGCGCGCTTCAATGTAGAACAGGAACAGCAGGCGGTACATGTAACGCAGACATTCGCGGCTCAGTTCATCCGGGTCCACCGCACGGTTACCGGTATAGTTTGCCAGGCCACGGTCGATCAGATAATGCATCGCTTCGTTGCCCAGCAACTCAATGCTTTCGCGCAGGGCATATTTCAGATCTTCCGAAACACCAAACGCATGTTTGTGCGAATTGTCATCCAGCGAGTCAAGATAAGGTGCCCCCCTGCCCGGCAGCAGAGAATCTTTATGTAGCAACACCGCCGTTGCTTTCAGCGTATCCGTTTCACGACGACTTAAAATCTCTTCAAAATCAAAACGCAGCAGACGGTTTTGCGCCCATTTAGTACGGTCCAGCAGCAAGAGCTGACGGTTACCGAGCAGCAGCACAAAACGCGGCGGTTCATTTTGGGTGAAGACCGCCGTAGAGAGCAAATCCTGCCAGCTGCGATATTCACCGTTGGCTTTTTTGCGCAGGCTGTCGCGCTTATGTTTGTCGGTATCCGCCGGGAATTGCGCGGTCAGTAAAGAGAGCGCCAGCGGATCCAGCGTTCCTTCTTCCTGATCGTGTGCTTCAACAATCCACAGCCACGGGCTACCGTCAGTGCTGTTGTAACGCGCCAGTACCGGCAGTGGTGTATCGTCATCCAGCATTTGGATCTGCGGCGTAATTTCGTAGCCCAGCGCCTTTAACAATGGCTGCCAGCGATTACGTTGATCGGCCAGACGCTGCGGGATCTGACGCTGTTTTTCGTGCTCGGCAAGTTTGCGGAAAAACTCAGTCGCCAGACTGTTAAACTGGTTCCACGGAGCGCGGTATCCCGGCTCTACGTCTTTGCCCTGTTCACGAGCGGCACGCTCCGCTTCACGCGCTGCATTTTCCTGGGCTATCCAGGGTTCCAGCACATCGCGGATATCACTGGTGAAAACCTCACCCAAATAGTGGTTAGAGTAAAATTCGTTTTCGTTATTAATACCGACCAGCGCCATGATTAACCCTCCGCTCCGGTGATAACAGCAATTACCTGAATGTAGGGTTCTTTTCAGTCGTCATGGTGTCCTCAATCCATTCGATATAGCTGTCAAAATTGTGTTCGATTTCGCGTTGTCTCTGCTCTTTACGGCTCTGCTTAACTGACAATTGCTGTTTGTTATCGGCAAAATCCAGCTCAAGTTGGCTCAACTGCCGCCCACGCAAAACGTCCAGCTTTTGCAGATGCTCATTCAGTTGCTGGTTAATGTGCGTTTCAAACGCATTCCGATCATGGATGAATACCTCCCGGGCATGAGCAATAGCCGCTTCCAGTAAATCCTGCTGGCGCTGGTGATTACGATCTTTACCGCCGCTGTTAGTCAGCTTGTTACTCAACTGCGGATGACGTTGTAAAAACTCAGCAAATGGCTGACTGCCGATTAGCGATTCACGGTTAAAGCTCACCACTATCCACGGGTTCACCATCGGATGTGATTTACGGTTCGGGAATAACCCGGAAAGAATGAAGTGATCTTCATCGGGTTCAAGCAGGTATGGCAGACGGATAACCGGTGCCTGATGACGACCAAAAGCCGAAGAGATTTTATCGTCCAGCCACTGCACTACCGGATTGATTTGCCAGAGATACTGCACATCGGGCCAGGGATGTTGCTCACTGCGAGCGCGCGCAATCGCGTCGGTGATGACGGTTTTATCCTGGCTTAAATAGAGCTGCCAGTTATCCGGGGCGATTTCAGGCGGTAGCTGGTTGAAGCGGCGGCGTAACTCCTCCGGTGCCACCAGCGACAAGGTATTATCAGGCAAGGTTTCATACTGGATAGTTTGACCACTGGCTTTCAGGTAACCCAATGCTCTTTCGCAGTACGCCTGTTCGCTGGCAAACAAGCTGGTGTCTGCTTCGGTGACCATTGAGGCATCGCTGGAAACCGCACTGCATATTTCGCCAAACAGATCGTGTTCGGCGCTTTCCGAGACGTTGCTGTTCAGCAGTTGATCAAACAGGCTGGCACCATCATCCTGCATCATGAACTCTGCAACCTGCTCTTCTTCCTCTTCCTGGGTAAATTTGCCGGTAAACTCCGAACTGTCCCCAATGTTCTTCTGCGCCTGTTCGTCTTTGTTGATCAACACTTCCAGTACGCGCATATCGCCATTGATCTGTGGTTCGCTGGCCTCGGTAAGCAGATAGCGGATTTGAGGCTGATGTTTTTGTCCATACGCGGTCGAATACGCCCCGTTACGTTGCTGGAATACCATCAACGACCACGGAATATCAAAGTGAATCATTTTGTGGCTAAGGTGATGCAAGTTGATCCCTTCAGATGCCACATCCGAACAAACCAAAAGACGCAACGGCGACTGCGTTTTACCAAAGTCTTCTACGGTTTTCATCAACACCGTATCGCCCTGATCGCCGCGCAGCGTGGCGATCTGGTCATCTTTCAATTTCAGATCTGCTCGCAGTTGCTGTTCGAGGAACTCCAGCGTTTTAATGCTTTCGGTGAAGATCACCAGGCGATCTTCCGTGTTATTGGCTTTCCAGGCGAGGTCTTTTCGGATGGTGTCGAGCAGCAACTGGTATTTGCTAAACTGGCTGGCATCAATGTTATTCAGCGCCAACAGCAATGACTCCAGTTCGTTGATCTGGCTCTGGCTATTATGATCTTTACGGCTCTCAAGACGCTTCAGACGATTCGCCACTACGCTGGCACACGCCATCGGGCTGGAAAATAGTGCTTTTTCGAGGGTTATCTTGAACAGACGACCTTTGTTAGACTGGGCCTGTTCATCGTCATCATCACGGAACTGGCTCTCAACCAGGCGACGGTATGCTTCTTCTTCGGCACCGGATGCCAGGCGAGTCAGTTTGACAATATTGCGCTCGGGGAACTCGCCGGACATCTGATCTTTCACGCTTTTTGAAGCGACGGACAACCAGATTTTTATCGGCAAAGTCGGCGTATTCATACTCTTTCGGGTTGGCGATCGCCGTCGGGTCAAGCATGTTCATCAGGCTGGCAAAACTTTCAGCCTTACCATCATGCGGTGTTGCTGAAAGCATAATCAGCGTATCGCTGCGCCCGGCGAGCAGCTTTGCCAGTTTACTGCGTAACGAACTGGTTCCACGTTCTGCGACGTTATGGGCCTCATCAATGACAATAATATCCCACCAGGCATTTTCCAGATGGTGACGATATTCAATGTCTTGTTTCAGCGTATCGATGGAGATAATGGTCTTGTCAAAATAGTGAAACGGGTTGTGGTTGGTAGGGATGCGGTTACGCACCTTTTGTAAACCAGCAGAATCCAGGCGGGTCAATGGGATCGCAAAACGGCTCCAGAACTCCTTCTGGAATTGTGTCAGCATCGATTTAACCGCCAGAACCAGAATACGTTTTCCGCGCCCACGACGGATCAGTTCCGAAACCAGAATACCGGCTTCCAGCGTTTTACCCAGACCGACAGCGTCGGCAATGAGTATCCGCTGGCGCGGCTGTGCCAGCGCCATCCGCGTAGGGTCGAGCTGAAACGGCATGGAATCCATCGCCGCCAGATGACCAAAATGGACTTTACTGTCTGTCGGTACGCGTTGGCGTAACTGACTTTCGATATACAACTGCGCCGCCTGATAATTGGCGGATTCATCTTCCACCAAATGCGTTTTTGCGGGATCCAGGATCTCTACTTTTTGTTCCAGTTTGGTCAGAAATAACCCTTCTTTACCGCGCACAAGCTCTGAAATACCATCGCAGGTCAGCAAATACCCACCATCACCACTGTCATCCGCCCGGCGAATACGCCATTCGGCATCACGAATAACCACCCGCATACCAGGTGCATAATTTTGCTTATTCATCGGTTTTTCTGTCTATTTGGGGCAGTGGCGGTAACGTCATCCTGAAAAATGTGGCGCGGCACACTGCGATAAAAAAGAGGGCCTTAAAGATATCATGAAGGCCCCCGGCAAAGTGACAAAATGGGAGGGAATGCGCATAAATTGCGCATGATTTTCAAACAAAAATTATTAAAAAGTGAGCTGGGTCAACTCCCCTGGAAGATATCCCCAGGGGAGCAATTATTTATCCAGCGATAACATAACTCCTAAGGTCATTACCCGGGGCAACAGCTCGCGCTCGCGTGTTTGCCAGCCGTTCAACTTGCTGCGGTACTCGCAGAGCAAATCAAAGAAGGTGTCTTCAATACAGCGCCAGTAGCTAAGCCCCATGTCGAGCAGGACATAATGCTGACTGCCATCGCTGAAGGTGACTGTCAGTTCTCGTCCATGCTCCGTACTCTGGTTATCCCCCGTTAACCAGCTAATTGCTCCCGGCCACGCTGGCCCCAGATATCCTTCTTCAAGTAAAGTGGTCACAACCTGCTGACGATCTTCCTCATTAAGCCACGCGTTATAGAGAGTGTCGTGTTGGCGAGAGTTGTAATCCAATTTTTTGACGCAAACAGTAAGGCTGGCGCGTTCCGCCATTCCCTGTTCAACCAGCTCAGTTAAGATTTCACCTAACAAACGCGCCGTGAATGGGCTATTAAGATAACGATCGCTGTACTCAACATGCGTTATCTCTTTGTGGCGGGTAAATGCCTGCTTCCAGCCAGCGTGCTGTTGCGTGACTAACGACCAGAAACGCGAACCAAACCCTTCCAGCGGCCCGTCCAGTTGCTCGCAGAGGTTGATGCGCACCGCCCCGATGGGTAAGGCGGGCAGTAAATCTTCTGCACTTAAGGTCTGACCCGAGAAGGTTTTTCCGGACGTTCCTTTAAGTGTCACTACTGGTGAGGACGCACTTTGTCCCCATAATTCACCAGGTGCAACGGTAGCGCTGTCGTCTGCGGCCCACTGTTGGCTTTGCCCTTCGCGAGTCACCTGCGCAAGCCAGCGCCCCTTTCCTTGCATGAGTTGCGCAGTGGCAATGGATTTCACTTGTAAGCGCCCTCCCGGCATCGCCGCCAACGCGGAAAGCTGATGTCTGGAGCTATCAGTTAAGTTTGCCAACGGCGTGGCCACCAGCAACTCAACATGCCCACCGGAGGAGGCAAACTGGAGCAACTCTTTAAATAATGGCCATTGGGCAAAATCCCACTGTTCCTGCAGCCCCGCAAGAACCAGCGAGCAGGAGTCATAAATCTCGCTGTTCAGGCATTGCGCAATACGTAAACTCAGCGGGTTAGTTTCAACCCGGCTACCATCGCCGAAGTACTGATATTCTGGCGCGAGGTTAAGTCGCTGCAACCGTACATTGGTAAGCAGGGTTAATGCATGGTGACGATCTAATCTGTTGACATAATGCTGACTGTCGTAGCTGAGCAAGCAGTGGTGACAGAATTTATCGCAACTGCAATCGAGCAATTTTCTGGCGTAATTAAAGACATCAGCAATGTCGATCAATTGCACTGCATAACCTGCACCACCCGCATTATTGTCGTAAATGAAGATGGAATATCCGGTATAGCCATTGATATCGCGCGCTTGCTGCGTCGTCACGCCCAGCTCAGTATTTTCGATACCCAATTTATGCGCTAACCCTTCACGCAAAGCGACCGCAAGGGATCGCGCGGCAACCTCATCACGGATCAACAGGCCATTATCATCATTGAGTTGCAGCTCAACCATATCTGTACGACTGCTATACCCCAACCACAGATCTTTATGCACATGACCGTGGCACAATTTATTGCTCCCCTGACGATCGTTACTGCCCCCTCGCAACAGGTAATGCGTATTTCCCTCTCTGGGTTCTTAAGATTTTCAGGGGTACGCTGGGGTTGATTTTGAGATTCTGCCCGACCACATGAGAGGCAAATTGCGTAGCCGTGCCCAAATTCCCCTTCACTGAAGTGGAACAATTCCCCACTATGGCTAAAACGGTAACGTCCTAGCCCGGCATCGGGTAAAGAAACCCACACCGAAGACGGTACAAGAACACGTGGATCTTTCCAGGGAAGTTGTGCAGGCATGGATACATCATTATGCGCCTGATAACGGATATCTGTCGCAAAACCAACAGGCTGTAAATAACGCTTCACATCAAGTTGCTGTATATCCGCTTTGCAGTGACTACATTCGACAGGACGGGTAGTACTGGTTGCCCCCGCACCACATTTACGACAATGCCAGAACCACGGAATATGATGATCGCCTGACAGCTCCTGCCCGCTGGCAAGTACCTTGCCAAGCATAATGCCCGAGGAACGATATACTTTCCGCCCAATACCACATCTGCACCTGGAGCATACTCGCGTAATGCTGTAGGCAAATCACGGCTGGGCAATTTTTCAATACGACGAGAAAAGCTTTCTCCCCCTTCATTAGGGTCAGCCTGAGTAGCTTTTATTGCGCGACGTTTTCCAGCTCATCTGCCGTCAGATAATTGAAATTGACGACGCCAACCGGGAAACCATGCCCCGGCAGGAACGCTTCACTAATGAGTTTAGAAAACAGATATGCACCGCGATAATCACGAAGCTGATAAGCGATGGCTTTACCTGCTGGCGTTTCTTCCCACGCGCTGTTATCCGCCTTCAACGCTTCGATATTTTCCAACAGTATCGCAAGTTGGCTTCTCCAGCGGATATCAACCTGCTGCATCATTGCTTGTGTGCGGGTCAAGAGCTGGGTTGCGTCAATGACATCAGGACGGTTCCCTGAGTAAGGCGTTTAAGTTTATCCGCTAGCTGATCGGCCTGGTTATTTAACCAATGGAGAAAACGAAGACACTGGCTCTCATCACCTTCAAAGAACCATTTGCAACTCAGTTTTGTCGCATCAGGAACTTCAGCTCGTAAAAACAGACCTAAAACCAGGGCATTAACATGTCGTTGAACAATACTGCTGCTCCCAAAACGAACCCGTGGCGCACTGGCAGTAGTGTTGAACGCCCAGAGGGGGTCTTTGAATACCTCCATTCCATGCGCCGTGTTTTTACATAACGTAATGGCAGCAGATGCACTCTCTCCACGTCGACCCGCGCGGCCTGCACGCTGCAAATAATTTGCCGGAGCTGGAGGAACGTTGTTCATTGCCACCAAACTCATACCACCAATGTCCACCCCCATCTCCATGGTCGTGGAGCAGTTCAGCACATTAACTTGCCTGACTTAAATTGTTTTTCATTAAACTGGTTCTGCTCAGGCGTTCTCTGCGCAGAGTGTTCCTCCAGACGATACCAGCTATCTTTCAGGGCCAGTCGGTCGCTGCGAGTAGACCATAATCCTTCCTCGCGGGCATGTTGAATCAGCGCATTACTTTCCAGCCACTCCAGACGTTCTTCTCGGGCGATTTCTCCACCACCAGACAAACGCCAGTGACGTACAGGAAGCTCAGGCATTTCAATCAACACTGCTTTTTCAGGTGCAATTTCTTTGCTACCCGGCAAATACGGAGAGTATCCCAGTAACGTGACGTCTAACGCACGTCGAGTATAGGGGCAACGCCACACTTGCTTTGGACTGTAAAATTCAGCTTGTTGTTTAATATCCAGCTGATAACCCGACTCAAACTGACGTAAGCAGGGTCGAATTGCATCCCAGACCTCAATCATTAAGTGGTTAACTAACGATTTCCAGTGAGCCTGCTCAGGTTGTATTGCCGGAAAGACTGCAATTAATAGCTTAATGACCCGGTTATAATGGCGATCGCGTATTTGTGGCCAAAGTTGATCACGTTTCTGCCCTTTGTTTTTTATCTGGACCCTGGAGCATTTTTACCGGGAAACGAGCCCCCATCCAGCGAGGGTATTGCTCGTTTTCGTAAAAACGGCACTGTTTTCACGTATAAAGAAATCAAGAGTAATCTTCAATAAATTACGCCATTCCGCTAATTGCTTATCGGGATCGGGTAATAATGTCTTCCAGTCCTGCGGGCAGGTTGTAACTTTATCAATAAATGGATAGTGAATGGCTACCAGACCCAGACTTTCGAGGGTCCAGGCATTTTTAGGGCGGCGACCAAACTCACTGTATAAACAAAAATCTGCAAACTGTTGTTTAGTAAGATCAAGCCCAGACAATTCTTTAAAACTGCCTCTCATTCTATCGGCAAGGTCCACACTGCCAACCAGCTGTTCAGACAGTGTTTGCCATGACATGGTTTTCTTCTGCTGATTGCCAGAGTTAGCCTGGAGTATTAGCATCGCTTCAGCATGATCCGGGCTTAAGGAACTCACCATCGGCTCGATAATTTTAAGTGCCTGAATGTCCGCCGGGCTAAGCTCTTCATTAGCAACCATCGTTTTTTCAGCGCGTCAATAGAGTTTTTTAAAGGAAGGATAGAAAACTGGGTAATAAAACTCTCTAACAATGCGCAGTGTGCCGGGCTGAGCTTTGCTGATGGCTCATTAATATTGGCCAACTCCTGGTAACAAAGAGCTCGCAACGTCGCTTTATCGGCATCCTGCTGTAAGCGGGCAGAAATGCGGGCAGTGCCCTGACGTGAATCCGTAAAGGTGAGCAGACGTCGACCATTAAACGGTCCTAACTGCTCTTCTCTTGTCTGCGGTAATGGTGAAAACTCCAGCAGAGTAGGAATAATTTCATTTAAAAAAAAAAGGGCGCGCCAAGTCGAAGCGGACGGAATAAAGGATTATTTTTTCGTTGGGTGTCACCACAGCAAACACAAGCAAAGGAATTATTACGTCCCTCACCTCGAGATTCCGGTCTTAACAGGTTTATTTCATAGTGCTTTTGCGCTTCACTATCAATTTTCCCCGCCGTCGTTTCTTCCAGTGAAATGATATATTTTTCACCATCGCTCGCAATCAGACGATCAAATTGAGAGTTATTGTCTAATTCGTCGTTGTCTTCATCTTCAGAATAAACATCTACATCAAGAGCAAATTCATCCACTTCGGCAGCGGCGGGTTGCGCTACCAACCAGTTCGTTCCATCACCGCGCACCTCCTCTTTGGCAGACAAATAGCTGAACCACACCCGGAGCA
>ENA-OQDE01000838-OQDE01000838.1-human-gut-metagenome-genome-assembly--contig:-NODE-838-length-15096-cov-1.854366_pt1 | contig 15096 bp, 17 predicted proteins | sample MGYA00242768_ERZ504595 | MGnify/ENA primary metagenome ERZ504595 (study PRJEB26092, sample SAMD00036307) | human gut metagenome | host: Homo sapiens | study: EMG produced TPA metagenomics assembly of...
TGCGCCGTATCGACGAGGACGCTATGGACGAGGATAACGGCATGAATTTCGCCGAGTTCGTGGCTCTCCTGTCGGGAAATACCGACCTGTTGGAGAAAACGAAGCTCGACAATAAGATTATGCAGCTCGAAAAGGAACAGGCCATTTTCAAGAAAGACCGTATCAGGGCCGAGCGTAAGATTGCGGCCAACCGGGAAGACATGACAAAGGCCGAGAGTGCGGCGGCACGCATGACGCAGGACTGGGAATATATCACCTCTTACACCGGAGACCGGACGACCCGGCTGTTGAACCTCGCACAAGCCACGGCGGAAGAGACCGGACGGGAGCTGCACCGCATTTCCAAGACCTACCGCAACGGGGCAATCGGTACGATAGCACGTATGCCGGATTGACCTGTCGGTGTACAGCGAGTATGACATGGGCGGTACATTCTACCGCAACACGTTCCTCTCGAGGGCGTAAGCGGACTGAAATACCGTTGTGGCATATCGGGAGCATTGCCTCTGGCTTCGTGGAATCCTCCCGATACCCGCAAGCCCGCCCTCGCCCAAGCTGCCCGGCCATGATTGAGGAACAACGGCAGAAGATAGCCAAGCTGGAGAGCGAGATACCCGCTTTGCAGGGAATCATCGCCCGCAAGTGGAGCAAGGCGGACGAGTTGGCAAGGCTCAAACAGGAGTGCAACGCTTTACAGCATCGGATCGACGAAAGCATGAAAGAGGCGGAACGCACGCAGTCCGCCCTTTCCGAACACGAGGCCACCGACAAAGCGGCATGACCATAATTCATAGATTTAACCTTTTCCCTCTGTTCGGTTACAACACCGGACAGGGGATTTTTTCACCTTCCGGTCTGCCACGGCCATACCCGGTTGTAACGGAATCTTCCCCTTGTACCTCCAGCCACTCCTTTTATACCACACACCTTGTCTTTTATAGGCAGGCTTTCGCTTCCCCCCCCTTTGTAGATTGAGATGCTATCACGAACCGACGACCGTAAAGCCCGACACTTTTTCCGCAAAGTTGATTGCATCTCAAACTTTGCCTCAAGGCCCATCTTCGATTTTCCTGATGAAAATCTTCCTTCTCATTCCATTCCAAGAGTATTTTTCATGGAATCCTTGCTGCAAACCCCGTGATGCAAAGACGAGGCAGAAAAGAATCGAACTTTCCGGTAATCGCTCGAACCGGAGGGAAATAAAAAAACTTAAAAACAAATTGAAACATGAAAAAAAATTCGCTTTTTGACAACTGGTTCGTTTACAACTATCAGAGATTGCGTAACATATTCGGACGTTACCTGCACGAGGACGCCTTTCACGACGCCTATTTGGCGATGAAACGGGAAGTCGTGATTTCGGAAATACCTGTCGAGAGCTTCGAGCCTTATTTTTTCGGCGTGTACAAAAAGTGCAGACTGAAATGTATTCACAAGGATAGTTGTTACTGTTTCCCCGACAACGAACATTTCTTTTTGCTCATGCAGGAAGAAGAAACACCGTCCGTCGAGGTGCTGGCAGCTTCCGACAAGCTGGTGTATGACATACTGCTGTTTGTGAAGAAGAAATATCCCCAAACGGACTACGAGCTTTTCAGACTGAAAGAGTACGAGGCGAAATGTTCATACAGACACCTTTCCGCCTATGCAGGCATTTCCGCAAGTGCGATACACCGGAGAATAAGCGATATAACCGACACTATCCGCAATCACGAAGGATTTTCCAAAAGGTACGCCCGCGTAAGCATGTAATTTGTATAACCCGTAAATAATTCAAGAAAATGAAATTTGTAATTTACAACGTCGAGAATTGCCGGACAAGAGAAAACCGTGTAGGTAAAAGAAGCATAAGGTTCAACAGCGTTACCGGCAACATGTATCTATCCACCAAATTGGCAAAAGAAATGAATATCACAATGAACGACCGACTGGAGTTTGGCTGTGATGAAAACAACCCGAAAGAGTGGTTTCTGCACAAAACCACTGACAAGCGAGGTTTTCCGCTGCAGTTCAACAGGGGAGGAACACGTTTGAGGAATAAGTACATCTGTAAGACCATTTTGGATATAGCGAAGGTCAAGGAGAGCGCAACATTCTTGGTATCGAAAGACCCGGTAAAGACCGAGCTGGGGCCATTTTACAGAATAATACTTTCTTGCCCCATTCTCCCGAAGAACAAGCCCAAACTATAAGCCGATAACCTCTGTGGTCTGTCCGATGGGCGAAAGCCTCCGGACGGATTGCGGGGCAACCGATACCTTTTATAGTACGATTACTCCTTTTTTACCTTCAGGCTGTTTCCCTATTATACGCCGGCTTTCCCAACCCGTGAACCAGTGGAAAGTCTGTGCCGTAACAAGTCGTCAGGGAAAGGTACGGGAGGCCGTTCAAAACCGGCGGCAGCCCGGATCGTGCCGTTCCATGCCGGAGCTTCGACCTGTCGAAACAACACGGTATTCCACAGCCCGACCGGTCTTTATGCCGCTGGTTTCGGACTTTCCGCCTCTGTTCCGTATCTTTCCCTTGTGACCTGCCACGTCAAGGGCAAACGGTGATACTTCTTATTCGCTCCGCGCTTTCATTCCGCCCGGTCGAAATTCAGGCGTGGAGCGGATAAGGAGAATCCCTTTCATGTTTGCCCCGGCAGACCCTTGCCGGACCCGCCCAAGCCGGACCCTTTTCTACTTCGCTTCCCCTGCATTTATACAGGCAAAGCCGTACTCCCTTTTTACCATCATATTTACCGGTCTGTTCCGGTCTCCTCTCTGCCGGTGTCGTCCGGTTTGCCAGATGCAAAGGTCGGCTGCCATGCTTGATCCGGCGGCTTGAAGTGCATTCCCCGCAAATTCTTCCTTTCCATGAAAGCGTAATTGGCCGGGAAACCCGCCGTATGAAGCCCTGTCGGCAGCCGTGTTCCGCATCTGTAAATCCCGGAACGGTTCAGACAGAGAGAAGAATCGAAAAAAGGGTAAAAAAGCAGATGTTTCACGGCATAAAAGACAAGTGATGGACAAGAAAAATTGTAAAACAGGCAAACGCATGAAAAGGCAGGTTGAAAAAATCCTGATGGTTATCAATGTCAAATGGGAAATCATAGATATTCTTCAAATAACCAATCGGCGTTTTATGTACAATCCGCAAACGGGAACTTTAATTTTAGGAGACGAAATCTACGGTAAAACCATTTGCAGTTCCCATTCACAAGAGTTCCATGCGTCAAGAGCAGAAGGCTGTTTCGATGATTATTTGCGCGGGTGGATTGGCACATCGAAAAGCTACCCTCACGGGATTATCCATTTTGCCCCCGCCGTCATCATGGAACAGTTCGACAGAGGGTTTGACGCATTACAAATGTTCGCCGGACTTGAAGGCGTAAACGGAGATACTATCGTCAGAGGGTTTTGTACTTTGCCAGAACAAAGGATGGGCGATTTGCTGCATTCCTCCCTTTGAGATACCGGTTCTGACAAAATAAGCTATGATAAGGTATCGTGCCTATGACAACATCGTCGGTGAAGGGCACGATACCCGTTTGTAAATTACCGCAACTCCGTTGGCGGTTTCCTTTTATACCTCTCTCTTTTCCTCTGCTCTTATACTTGGGCGAAGCCCTCTTCCCTTTATATCAATTATATGTATAACCTCTACGGTCTCCTCTCTGCCGTCACCGTCCGATTTTTCAGATGCAAAGGTAGGCTGCCGCGCTTGATCCGGCGGCTTGAAGTGTATTTCTTGCAAATTCTTCCTTCTACGAAGAGTAATTGGCAAGAAAAGCCGTCGTATGAAGCTGTACCGGCAGCCGGGTACCGCATCTATAAAATCCCGGAACGGTTCAGGCAGAGAAAGGAACCGAAAAGAGGGAAAAAATAAACAGTTAGGTAACGGCAGGACCAACCACCTTGCCACAAACAATTTTCTATTATGTTACATGTTCACACTATCGGACGCATCGGCAAAGATTGCCAAGTAATTTCAGGAGCACACGGCTCATTCATGCTATGGACATAGCCGTTGACGATTATTCAAAGGGGCAAAAGCATCACCACTTGGATAAGGGTACGCAGCAACAAGGACAACCATATCCGCTTGTCCGAATATCTGACGAAAGGGAGACTCATACTTGTTGACGGCACGCTGTCATCTTCCCTGTGGAAAGACAAGAACGGCGAGAGCCAGATACAGCTCTCCATCACGGCAGAGAGTATTGCCTTTATCAATACCGGAAGGCGGGAAGGCGCGGCAGCCGGAGAGGACAATGCAGTAAGCGGAGCAGACGGCGCACCCGTTCCTCCTGCAGATTTCCCGCAGGACGAAAAGGAGGATTTGCCTTTCTGATAAGAGAGTAAACCTTTGAAAATAAGCGAATACTAAATGTAGTATATCCTATATGTAGTAGATTAGTAAGCCACTCGTCTGCGAATGTAGGATATACTACTCTTAGTCAAACTTTATTTTAGTATAGTAGTAAATACTAAAATACTACACTGCTAAAACAATAGTTTTTAGTGAATTAGTATATACTAATTTTAGTATTTACGAAAAATAGTATTAACTTTGCAAGTGGAATAAAAGAGTGAAACGATGACAAAAATAATTGCGGTCTTGAACCATAAGGGAGGGGTCGGAAAGACGACCACCACCATCAATCTGGCTGCGGCCCTGCAGCAAAAGAAAAAGCGCGTGCTGGCTATCGACATGGACGGTCAGGCGAACCTTACGGAATCCTTCGGCCTCTCCATTGAGGAAGAACAGACGGTGTACGGGGCGATGAAAGGCAAATACCCCTTGCCATTAGTTGAAACGGCAGGAGGTGTAACCGTCGTACCGTCCTGCCTCGACCTCTCGGCTGCCGAGGCAGAACTCATCAACGAGCCGGGACGGGAACTGATATTGAACGGCCTGATTGGCAAGTTGCTCGAAAACCGGAAATTCGATTATATCCTTATCGACTGTCCGCCCTCGTTGGGGTTGCTGACGCTGAACGCCCTTACCGCCGCAGACTACCTGATTATCCCGGTACAGGCACAATTCCTCGCCATGCGCGGCATGGCCAAGATCATGAATGTGATTGCCACCGTCCAGGAACGCCTGAATCCGAAACTCGCTATTGGTGGCATTGTAATTACCCAGTTCGACAAACGCAAGACACTGAACAAAAGTGTGGCCGAACTCGTCAAGGATTCATTCTGCGAAAAGGTGTTCAAGACCGTTATACGGGATAACGTATCTTTGGCCGAAGCTCCCATAAAGGGCAAGAACATCTTCGAGTATAGCAGGAACAGCAACGGAGCCAAGGACTACATGCACTGGCGCAAGAGGTACTGAAATTAAAATAATCCCGATATGAGCAAGAGCGATTTACTGAAAGACAGCATGAAAGGCGGACTGGACGGGTTGCTGTCACCTACGAAAAGACTACCGGCGGAAAACAGCCGGTAGCAGCCCCCACGGAAAAAGAAACGGCGGTTCATTGCAACTTCGTCATCAACAAAAGCATTCATACCCGTATGAAATTCCTCGCCATCAAGAAGAACATGTCGCTGAAAGACATCGTGAACGAGGCAATGAAAGAGTATCTGGAGAAGAACGAACAATAAACACAGGCATGGCTACCGCGTCTGCCCACCCCGGAGACGGCAGCCATCGCGTCCTTTTTATCCGCCCGCTGTTTCCATAGGCGCATTCCTCCTTTATAGTCTTACCATCTTTCTCTTTTTTACCTGCCCGCAAGTACAGGCACATGGCCCGTTTTATCCCTATTCTAACCCTGACGGCATATCCCTTTTCTACCGATTCCCTTACCGCTTTCCCGGCTTCATTCTCTGCCGTCACCGTTGTGTTTTATCAGATGCAAAGGTCCGCTGTCGCGCTTGATACGGCGGCTTGAAGTGTATTTCCTGCAAATTCTTCCTTTCTGCGAAAGAGTAATTGGCAGGAAAAGCCGTCGTATGAAGCTGTACCGACAGCCGTGTACCGCATCCGTAAAACCTCAAAGCGGTTCAGGCAGAGAAAGGAACCGAAAGGAGGGAAAGAAAAAACAACGTAAAATTGACAGCGATATGGATAAAATCAATTGGTAGTTACAACGAGTACGCACTGGGTTATATCATGCCCGAACAACCCGGCAAAGTTTGTACGTTGGTGGATAGGATAACGCTCGGCGCACCGTTTCGGACAATGAATGAACCCTATTTCATCGGGAAAAGAGATACCGTCAGACTGGCGGGCAGAAAGGACTTTGACACGTTTCGGATAGTGTTCGACGGGTACGACAATCCGGAAATATACGAGTATGACACCGCACAATAAAGACAATAGTAATCAAACAATCTAATGTAATAACAAATTAAAATTTATGAATTATGGAAACAGCGAACATTCAATCAGTAGTAGAGAACAACATCGTATCAGTTGCATTGATGAATATTCAACCGAGCAACTATAACCCACGCAAGCACTTTGACGAGGCGAGCCTTGCCGAACTGGCCGAGAGTATTCGTCAGCAGGGAGTATTGCAACCTATCGGCGTGCGCCCCATTGTGGACACCGACCGCTTCGAGATTATTTTCGGAGAGCGCAGGTATCGTGCCGCCCTTATGGCAGAACTGACCGAAATTCCGGCTGTCATCTTGCATGTTTCGGACGAGACCGCCGCCGAAATGGCCGTGACGGAGAACCTGCAACGCAAGGACGTTACCCCCATAGAGGAAGCCAACGCCTACCAAAAGCTCATGGAAAGCGGTCGCTACGATGTGCAGTCATTGGCCGTGCAGTTCGGCAAAAACGAGAACTATATCCGTACCCGTCTGAAATTCGTATCATTGATACCCGAAATCGCCGAACTTCTGGAAAAGGACGAAATCACAATCAGTGTAGCGAGTGAGATTTGCCGATACGGTACGGACATTCAGAAAGAGGTGTACTATAAACACTTGAAAGACAGCGACAGCATGTTGTACGACTGTTGGCGAGGACTGAAAGCCGCCGATGTGGCAAAGTTTATCGAACGGGATTTCACGACAGACCTTAGCCGTTACGCATTCGACAAGACCTATGCGCCTCATGCCCCCACAATACCAACAACATGATGTTGTTCTGCGAGGGTGGTTGCGGAAATTGCGCCAATCGGAGTTGTCTGGCCGAAATGAACGCTTCCTATCTCGTGGAGAAAGCCTTGCAGTTTGTGGAACAATACCCCTCCGTATCATTGGGCTACCAAGATTTCAACAATAACATGCTTGCGGTGGAACGCCTTACCGCTATGGGGTACGAGGTCGAGCACCTCAATACCTATGCCACGGCATACCCCGAAACGCCGGTAGCACCCGAAAAGGAAGAATACGACACTACCGAGGAATACGAGGCGGCATACAAGGAGTACGAGCAGGATTTCAGCAACTATATGGAAAAATGCAAGTCAATTCATGAACGAATCGATACGGGCGAACTCACGTTTTATATCTGCATCGGGCAGAAAGAAATTACGCTGTGTTACATGGCAAGTGCTGCCGCCAATGCGGACATGGCTACCGAAAAACAACTTTCCCCGGTGGAAAAATTGGAACAGCAGGACAAACGTAACAAGGAAATAGCCGTCGAGAAAACCGTTGCAGACGCTAAGAAACAGATTTTGGACGTTGATACGTCTGAAAGCAAATTCACGCAGGACGAGGAAAAGATGATATATTTCTTCCTGCTGTCGTCTCTCCGCAGGGAACACTTCGGGGTATTCGGTATCGGGGAGAAAAAAGCCTACCAACACCTTGAGGACGAAGAAAAAATGAACATCATCGCCAACCTCACGGCCAAGCAGAAAGCCGTTATCCGCAGGGATTTCTTGATAGACAACTTCAAAGGCGCATACGGCAATAACGCTGCTGCGACCCTCTTGCTCGATTTTGCCCGTAAGCACATGCCGACACGCTCGCCGAAATTCGAAAGTGGATATAATGAGGATGTATGAGAAACGCCATAAACGTATCGAGGAACGCAAAGCCGCCTTGTTGGCAAAGGAACGGCAGACAAAGCCCGAAGAAGCCGCCGAGGCAGAAATACACAACCCACGGCAGAGGTACAACCCGAAGAACATACGCAACCCGAAGAGGTCGCAGCTTGACCATAATTCAATAGTAGGACGGAGAAATCCGTCCTACTGTCTAACCAATCAAAAGAGGTAATGATGAAATGTAAGGACTGCAAACATTACAACGGTGCGACAATGCCCGGAGCGGGATTGTGCAATGCCACGCAGGCACGTACTTTTGCCACGACGGTCTGTTTCAATGGACTGTTCACCCCGAAAAAACGGCAAGACGAACCGGATAGCAAGACCGGGAAGAAATAGCGCAACGCTACAGAGAGAGAGCCGCAGGAGCGGCTGTCTTTTTTAGCACTGCCGTTGCAGATCTCCCTTTTTATCCCTTCGTTTTCCTTTTGTACGGAAATCCCTTCGCCAACGGCTCTGCCGTCGGGACATGCTTTTTCCGGTGCAAAGGTATTGCCTTGGAGGAACATTCAAGTACCGCTACGCTATTTGAACACAATTTTTCAGCAGCTTTCCCGATTTTCAATCGTCCATATTTCGCGGACGCTCAATACCGCAACTATAAAATTCTGCCCAAATTCCTTGCCTGTTTCTCCCTGAAAGGCAATCTTTAATGCACGTAAAAATCAAATCCCGACAGGAGAAGCCTGAAGGCTTCCGAAAGGAGGGAAAAAATAAACAGATTGTTCAACTGATTAATGTTAAGATTTTATGGAAATTCAATTTGCTATCGTGCGTTCCGAAAACAGAGAGTATTTGTGCTACAAAGCAGGTGAAGCGTATGTAGATGCCAGCAACCCTATGATTGCTTTTACCGCAGGTGAAGATGAATTTGAAATCGTAGAGCCGGACAGCTCTTTCAGACAGAAAGAATACGAGTTCAGAGGCGAACGGTATTACCTCGTACCACGGTTTTATCGCAATGGCTGGTTGGCTCTTATCTTGGTAATGGTGGAAGATGAAGACGAATATATCGTACTTTCCGTCAATTTGGAGGAAATGGATGCGCTCGGTTTGCCGGACCGTACCTTTATCGACGTGAACAATTACCCGGATGCGTTGGACTTTTTGGTAGAAAACAGATTGGCGACCGATTCCGGCTACAAACGCAGGAGCGGCTTCGTGGAATACCCTATGGCTATGTTGAACCTGCCGCTTCTTTATCAGCATAACCCGCAAATTTCCAAAAGCGAACATCGAGCCATTCGGAGAAGAATGCTTTTGAAAAGGATTGTTCCCAAAAATGAAAGTGTCGGGTTCCGAAGATTGAATGTACAAGATGGCGTACTGATAACACAGTCAGTGCGCTATCTCCTTTGTCTTTATCGCCCGCCTTCGTCCTTTTATAGTCAGCCTCCCGGATACCCCGCCACCGCCCGTTTCCTCTTATAATTGCATTCTTTCCCTTTTGTAGCGGCACGAGCCGCCTGTTTCTCCCGTCCGGCTTTCCCGTCCCTCACCGCACGGGTTTTATCCGATGCGAAAGTCGGTCGTCGCGCTTGATTCTCCGGCTTGAAGTGCACTTCTTGCAAATTCTTCCTTCCCAAGCGAAGCGTAATTGGCAAGAAGAGCCGTCGTATGAAGCTGTGCCGACGACCGTGTACTGCATCAGTAAAACCCCGAAGCGGTTCCAAAGGAAAAGGATCGAAAAAAGGGAAATAAATAATCAATAATTCACAAGACAATGGGAAAATACGATTTTATCAAGACAGGGAATCTGCTTTATTGGCATGACCCGGACAACGGTTTGTCCGATGGGGCTTACCGAGTGATTTCTGCACCGGAAAACATGGAAGACGACAGCATTATTCTGATTTCGTCCGGTACTTCGGAAGCGGAGGTTTTGCCTTCGGAATTATCGCCGATAAACACGGGCAGAAGTCATAAAGAGGATTTTTTGCGCTGGAAAGCGGAACGTGAAGCCGAAGGCATGGAGTTTTATAATCGCCTTTCCGAAGTCATGGAAACGGAGGACGATTTGGCCGTAGGCGACATGGTAGCATTTACAAACGATTATGGAGTAGTATTCGGCCCTCAAGAGGTATTAGCTTTCAGGAAGCCTTGGAATGGTGACAGATGCGTATATCTTGACAGCGACGCCTATTGGTTTCCCGACCGTCCCGACCAGTTGACCCTCCTAAGCAAGAAAGGGGCGGAATGACAACGACAAACCCACCCGCCACAAAAACGGGTGGGTTCATTTCCCCTGCATGAAATCCCATGCTCTATTTTAATCGGCTCGCACGCACTCCACTCGTGCAGCGATTTCCTTTTCTATCGTTCCTATCCATTCCTCTCCGACACCGGCCTCCCGGCCGTATTCCGGGTAACGCGAAACGATGCCTATGGTCTTTTCTATGAACGGCTCTGCGGCCTTTATACCGTACCGGCGGGCTACTTCCAGCAGGTCTGCCGCAGTAATACCCTCTGTCCGGTTGTTGATAGTCATGCTGTGGCGGTTGACGTAATACGGTGCGTCCGGATCGACCGAGAACGTGTAGTCGTAGGCCGGAGCAACGTGCCAACGCCCGTCATCGCCCATCAGGAAGCTGAAATTCTTGTTATGGTCATCGACGTTCCCGCCCAGCACGTTCAGCACCATCAAGCGAAACAGTTGCCGGAGTTCCCCCGGCGGCACGCCGATACGGCAGGCCGCCTCGAATAGTGCTTCGTAAGAATCTGCCGAGGGGTTCATGGCAGCCAATGTCTGGATATGCACCTTCTTGCCGTTCCGGCGGTCGAAACGCTCGGTCAGGAAGTGCGCTGTCTGCTCACCTTCCAACAGGCGGCTCGGCATCATCTGAAGCCCGGCGTCTACGGCCATCAGGTAATAACTGTATTCTATCCGTGTCGTCGGCATCTTCTGGTGTTCGTCGAACTTGACGATCATCGGCGTGTAGCCCGGATAAGGGTCGCCACCTGTCCGGAGTAACATTGTCCTTCCCCGAAATTGACGTTGACCACCGCTTTGGGCCGTCGTCCTCCTGCGGACGTTCCTACCTTGAACAGGCTTTCGACCATCAGGTTGCGATACCGGGACGTTGAACCGTCCGGCTTCCTCGAAAGCCTGCCGGGCCAGTTGGTAGAGGTCAGCGATCTCCACCTTGAACGGTGTCTCCAGTTCCTCGGCAGTGGGCGGGACGAACTCCAATGCCCCATGCCGCGCCGTCCGATATAGGCGAGACGGTCGAGGGCGGACAAGTCCCTCATACGGATATGATGCACTTTGGCCCATTCGTTGAACACGGTGTTTCCCCAATGGTCGGGCAGCGAATCGGCTATGAACGAGGGCAGGCCGCCGAAAAGCCGCTCTTCATCGGGATAGACCGGCAGGCCGCGCTGTGCGGCAACCCCTTTTACCGGCGCACGGAGCGGGGCGATGTCGTAGCCGTCGCGGACATAATCGCTGTCGAAGTAGAAACAGGCTTTGCTGCGGTGTCCTTCCCGATTGGCGACAAGCGTGCCGACCTTTTTATCCCATAGGATTACATCGAGACTTCTATCATTCTTGCCCCTCCTAACTCGTTTAGGTATCAGTTTCTCGATTTCCCGAAGCGCCATCGGCGGCATGGGAAGTTCCGGCAGAATCTCCGCGAGCCGCTCTGCCTGACCGAGCGCACGCAGCAGGGAGATGAAATTGGCCAAGGTCAGGTTACGGCTGACCCCCTGCTCGAAATGGCTGATAGTCTCTGGCTTACACCCGACTGTTCGGCCAGCTCCTTCTGGCTCATGCGGGCGCCAGACGGTACTCCTTGACCCGCTTCGCCAAAAGCGTCAGCATATCGCTGTTTGTGGTATAGTTCGTTGTTTCCATAATGTCAATATATCACTATTTATATGCAAATATAACAACAATTATCCATATATAGATATATAAATTCTCTTTTTTAGCTTCCAGCCGTCCTTTTCTACCGCTTTCAGGTCTCCGTATTCTCTCCCGTCTGGCTTTCCCGTCCGTCACCGCACCGGTTTTTATCGGTGCAAATATGGGCTGTCGCGCCTGATTCCGTCGTTTTGAAGTGCATTTCTTGCAAATTCTTCCTTCTGCGAAGCGTAATTGGCAAGAAAAAACGTCGGAAAGGGCTTTTTCGCCAGCCCCGGAAAGCACCATAAAACCCGAAGCGGCTCCGGCAACAAGGAAGCCGAACAGAGGGAAAGAAAAACAATTATTAAAATTTAACAAATGAAGACATTAGAAGAATTATTGCAAGAACTGGGCTGCGAAGGTAGCGCATTCGACAGTACCGGAGAATTTACAAAAGCGGGAGAAAAGGCGTATGAACGCTTGGAGCACTTGCTGTATGACATAGAAAGTCTTACAGGCAAAAAGGTGACACCCATAATTGAGGAACTTGACAGAATATGCAACGAGAACTATTAAAATTCAAGAATATGGACATTAAAGAAAGCAAAGAATACCGCCTCGCCAAAGACTGGGAAATGGCGGTAAACAGTTTCAGTTTCAACCCCGAACGGTTCGCGGCGGCAATCCCGGACATGCACCCGACGCTTCAGCAAAGCCTGTACCGCCTGATTAAGGCGTGTATCAAGGTCATGGCGGACGAAACACGCCGTTACGATGACCGGAACCGGGCATCGCACGAGGAAGCGAAGCATATCATGGAATACCTCAATGAACACGGAAAAAATGTACCATTAATATAAAAACGACGATATGAAAACAACTAAGATTCAATTCAACGGCAGGTCTTATTACTCCCGCATCGTGGAATCTGTCGATGGCGAAGAATTGCTTATCGGTTCGACAATCCTGCTCGATGCCTTGCAGCCCGGCAGTTTCAATGACGAGAACGAAGGTTTTGCCAGTAAAGAAGCCGAAAGGATTTATGACGAGATTTTCTTCTTTACCGACGAGAGAACGCTTCAGCTTCCCGAAAACGAGTTGATAGCCGAACTCAAAAAGGATAACCCCGATTGGTTCGAGTAAATCATGGAATAATAATTTATAAACTTAGAATTATGGAAAAAGAATATGTAATGCAGGTCGCACAGACCATTAAGGAACAGTTAGTAGCGTTAACCCCCATGACCGTCCTCATGTCGTGGGGTATCAAAGAGTTTGCCGCCACCCTATACAGGGATTTGCCGGCACTCCGCATTAAGGTGAACGGACGGCTGCACGCAGGGTACGTCATCGTCGCACTCAACGGATCGGATTATTACGAGGTCTATCTTGTGAAAGGAATGGAGGTGGAATGTGTGAACGAAGAGGTTTGTTTCGACGAGTTGGGAGACGTTATCGACCGGGCTATCGAGAGCGGCACGGACAAAGCCGAGTACGATAAATTCTGCGAACAGGAGCGACAGAATTTATATGTAACTGTTGTCACTGTCTGATTCCTCTTTTTAGGGGATGAAAGCCGTGCCTTTCGGAAAACGAGCAGGGTACGGCTTTTCTATGTATAATGCAGAAACGAATAAAAACCTGCCGTTTATAAAACGGATTACCTACGTGTTACAGTACCTTACCTCTTATTGTAAAAAGGTTTGTTTTATCTTTTGGCCGGCAGATTGTTTTTCACTTCAAGATGTCGTTTCTTTATCTGTCTACTGCCTTTTTACTTGCAGCTCTATTTACGACCAGAATGCTCGCTTCATATAAAACCCACATCGGCAATGTGACCAATGACAACGTGAACACGTCCGAAGTCGGCGTGATGACAGCCGCAACGATAAGGATAATCACTATAGCGTGCTTCCGGTAACGTCGCATGAAATCGGCGGTGAGAAACCCCAATTTGGCAAACAGCCATGATAAAATCGGAATCTCGAACACGATACCCATTGTCAGGCACATCAGCACGAGGGTCGAAATGTAGGATTGCAAGACGATCATGTTCTCCACTTCACCGCTGACCTGATAGGTTCCAAGGAAACGGAATGTCAGCGGGAAAATAAGAAAGTAGCTGACCGCCACACCCATCAGGAACATTGCATAGCCGCCTCCGACTATCCGCACGGCATATTTCCGCTCGCAGGCATACAGGCAGGCGACACGAACCGGAACAACTGGTAAAGGATATAGGCGACGCGCACAGGACACCCGCGCATAATGCCGTCTTCATGTGGATGACGAACTGCCCGGCCAGTCCCGTGTTGATGAGCTGCACGGCAAAACTCCCGGTCTCGCCGCCGGCCCATGCTGCAATCCGGTTGAAAAGACGGTACGTGATGAAGCCGTCGTTTTTCGGGGCAAGGATAACGGCAAAAAGTTTTTCCTTAAAACAAAAGGCGGCGATACCGAACACGACGGCCACGGCGACGATTTTAACAATCGCCGTCCGCAGCACGTCCAAGTGCTCCCAAAAGTTCAAGCCGTCCGTTTTGTCTTCCTTTGCCATGTCACTCCTCTTTCTTGTCGGTATTTTCGGGACTGATTTCTTTCTCCATGCCGTTCATACCTTCCTTGAATGAACGGACACCTTTGCCGATGCCTTTCATCAGTTCGGGAATTTTGCGTCCTCCGAAGAACAGCAGGACGACTAATGCAATCAGCAGCACTTCCTGCATACCGATGCCTCCGATAAATAATGGTATCATATGAAAATTGTTAAAGGTTGTTCGATTAACTCAATAGTCGTTTTCAGTCATCGTTCCGCCGGCTATTCCCGCCATTTTCAGAAAGTTCCTTCGTCCATGACTCCGCCTTCTCAATCCAGTCCTTTCTCATGTAACCATCTCGACAGGTGATCGGCCACCTCCACGTTGTTCAAATCGGAGAAGGGAAAATGGGTGTTGCCCTTCAAACCTATCTCCGGCAGATGAATGACCGTGACATCGCCGCCGTGTTCGTTGAGCAAGGCAGCCCATTTGCGCATCAGATGCAGGCGTCGTGTCCATTCGTACAGTTCCGGCCGTTCGTCGGTTTCCGGCAGATTGTCGCATAGTAGATGATGATAGGGATTTTCGTGAACTGCAGAAATTCTTCCATCGGCACTTCCACGCCTTCGGTCTTCTTCGACAGGGTTAGTACTTTCCCTTCCTCCGGCATCTGCCCTTCGGGAAAAGGCACGTTTGTTCCCGGCTCGTAG